>ERZ836760.2124-NODE-2124-length-17029-cov-2.752739_pt1 | contig 17029 bp, 16 predicted proteins | sample MGYA00519941_ERZ836760 | MGnify/ENA primary metagenome ERZ836760 (study PRJEB31850, sample SAMEA3708807) | human gut metagenome | biome: human gut; feature: human-associated habitat; material: faeces | place: China | collected 2014 ... | reverse complement strand
GCAAGGAGGTGAAGGTCACGTCGTCCTCGATGCCGATGGTGAAGCTGTTCTTGGGCTCCTCCTTGGCCAGGTTGTCGTACACCGCCACGATCTGGCCGGGCGTGGTGTCCTTGGAGGCCAGGCCGTACCGACCGCCCACCACCACGATGTCCTTCCGCCCCGCCTGCTGCAGGGCGCTCTGCACATCCAGATACAGCGGCTCACCCACGGAGCCGGACTCCTTCGTCCGGTCCAGCACGGCGATCTTCTTGCAGGTGGCGGGGATCGCATCCACAAAATGCCGGATGGAGAAGGGGCGGTACAGGTGCACCTGCACCATGCCCACCTTGCGGCCCTTCCTGTTCAGATAGTCCACCGTGTCCTTCACCGTCTCCGCACCGGAGCACATGATGACGATGACTTCCTCCGCATCGGGCGCGCCGTAGTAGTTGAACAGCTTGTAATCCCGGCCGGTGAGCTTGTTGATCTCATCCATGTAGTGCTGGACCACGCCGGGGATCGTGGCGATCTTCTCGTTGGCGCCCTCCTTGCACTGGAAGAACACGTCCGGATTCACCGTCGTGCCCCGGGTGGAGGGGTGCTCCGGGTTCAGGCCGTTCTTGCGGAACGCCGCCAGCTGGTCATAGTCCACCAGCTTGGCCAGGTCGTCATAGTCCAGCGCCTCGATCCGCTGCATCTCGTGGGAGGTGCGGAAGCCGTCGAAGCAGTGCATGAAGGCATACCGGCCGCCGATGGCGGACAGGTGGGCCACCGCGCCCAGGTCCATGGCCTCCTGGGGGCAGGAGGACATCAGCATGGCGTAGCCGGTGGTGCGGCAGGTCATGAAGTCGGTGTGATCGCCGAAGATAGAGTGGTGGTTGCTGGTCACCACGCGGGAGGCGATGTGCATGACGCTGGGCAGGAATTGGCCGCCCATGGCGTACATGGCTGGGATCATCAGCATCAAACCCTGGGAGGATGTAAAGGTGGTGGTCAGGGCGCCGGCCTGCAGGGAGCCGTGGCAGGTGCCCGCGGCGCCGGCCTCAGACTGCATCTGGATGACGTCCACCGTGGAGCCGAACAGGTTCTTCCGCCCCTTGGCGGACCACTCGTCCACCTTCTCCGCCATGGGAGAGGACGGGGTGATGGGATAGATCCCCGCCACTTCGGTAAACGCATAGCTGACATACGCAGCTGCGTTGTTACCGTCCATGGACTTGAACTTTCTTGCCATAAACTTACCTCCTATAAATGTGCTGCCCACACGACAGCATTCTGAACCAACATGAACACGGTCGCATTCCCCCGAATGCTCATGCAGTGTTATTATATCACTTGAAATTTGCCGTGTAAATAACTGCCTTGTTATTTTTTGCGCAAATTTTCTGGTTTCTGCGGAAACGTCAAGACTTCCTGGAATTTTCAGGCCAGTTTTGGAATCCGGGGTTTCTTATTTCGTCGTTTTGTGGTAAACTGACTTCCGTGAAAACGGCGGTTTTCGACAATTCGCAATCGGCTCTTCCGGCAGCGGGCGGCAGCCTGGAGCGGGAGGGCTTCTGGAGGTGGTCGTTTATGGTGGTGACGGTGCGCTCCCTGGGACTGAACGGCATTGCCGGGTATGCGGTCAGCGCGGAGTGCTTCCTCTCCGGCGGGCTGCCCGCCTTTGACATCGTGGGTCTGCCGGACGCCGCCGTGCGGGAGGCCCGGGAGCGAGTCCGGGCGGCGGTGAAGAACTGCGGGGCCAAGTTCCCCGTCAGCCGAATCACGGTGAATCTGGCCCCGGCCGGGCAGAAAAAGGCGGGCACAGTCTACGACCTGCCCATCTTTGTGGGGCTGCTGGCCGCAGGACGGGAGCTGCCGCCGCCGGCCCAGCAAGCGGCGTTTATCGGGGAGCTGTCCCTCACCGGGGCGCTGCGGGGCGTCACCGGCGTGCTGCCCATGGCCCTGGCAGCCCGGGACGCCGGTGTGAAGGAGCTGTATGTCCCGGCGGAGAACGCCGCTGAGGCCACGCTGGCAGGCGGCCTCACCGTCTACGGCGTACCGGATGTAGGGGCGCTGGTGCGCCACTTGCGGGGCGAGGAGCGCCTCTCCCCCGCCCCGGCCTGGGTGCCGGAGGCAGAGGAGGCCGCCGGGCCGGATCTGCGGGATGTGATGGGCCAGGAAAATGCCAGGCGGGCCCTGGAGATCGCCGCGGCAGGCGGCCACAACCTGCTGCTGATCGGCTCCCCCGGCGCAGGCAAGTCCATGCTGGCCAAGCGGCTGCCCTCCATCCTGCCGGATATGAGCCGGGAGGAGGCGCTGGAGGTCTCCGGCATCTGGTCCGTGGCGGGGCTGGCGGACCCGCAGCACCCCCTGCTGACCCGGCGCCCCTTCCGCAGCCCCCACCACACCGCATCCGCCGCCGCCCTCACTGGAGGCGGGCCGCTGCTGCGGCCGGGGGAGATCTCCCTGGCCCACAACGGCGTGCTGTTTCTGGACGAGCTGCCGGAGTTCCACCGGGACGTGCTGGAGGCCATGCGCCAGCCCCTGGAGGACGGCACGGTGACAGTGGCCCGCTCCGGCGGAACGCTGCACCTGCCCGCCCGGTTCCAGCTGGTGTGCGCCATGAACCCCTGTCGGTGCGGCTGGCGAGGGCACCCCTCCGGGCGGTGTACCTGCTCGGACCGGGAGGTGGCCAAGTATGTGGAGAAGATCTCCGGCCCCCTGCTGGACCGGATCGACCTCCACGTCAGTGTTCCCGCGGTGGAATACGCATCCATGCGGCGGAAAGAGACGCCGGAGAGCTCCGCCGATGTGAAGTGCCGGGTGGACGCGGCCCGGGCTGTCCAGACCGCCCGCTTTGCCGGCACCGGCGTCACCTGCAACGCCCACATGACCGCCCCCATGATCGGGCAGTTCTGCTGCCTGGACCACGCCGGCGATGCGCTGATGAAGTCCGCCTTCGAGCGGATGGGCCTCACCGCCCGGTCTCATGATCGGATCCTGCGGGTAGCCCGGACCATCGCGGACCTGGACGGTGCGGCGGACATCAGGCCGGAGCATCTGGCAGAGGCCATCCAGTTCCGGAATACCGATATTTTGAAGGGATACCCGGGTCCCCGCCGCAACCCAGCGCAGCGGACTTTACGGGGGCAAGGCGGAAGCCATTCCGTTCCGGAACCGGACATTCCCAAAGGATCAGAAAACCAGGCGGCCCCGGAATGGGGCCGCCTGGTTCACTGTGGCGGAAATAACGTGGTCAGTGCCGGTTCCAGAGAAGCAGGGCCGCCAGCAGCGGCACTCCCAGAAGCACCGCTGCCAATATTATGGCGAAGATCCGGGCCCTTTTGCGGAATCCCTCCGGCGAGTAATCCATATCTCCCTTTTTCAGGCGGTGCAGCCAGAACGTGTTCAGGCCCCAGATCACCAGGCCGATCACCGGTACGATCACAAAAACCGAAAACCATCCGTCTCCGTTGGAACCATCATACAGCGGGCTCATTCTCCAGATTCCTCCTTCCGCCAATCGCCGGAGCCGCACAGGCGGACTCTCCTCTTTACCGGATGAAGTTCATCATGGGACGGGGCGTGCTCTCCGGCACAGGGACCCTGCTCTCCGCCAGCACCTTCACCATCCAGGCCATATCCCGGCCCAGGCGGGCGGCCACCTCCATGCCCTCCTCGTCTTTCAGGGCCTCGCCGGGGTCCGCGCCGTGTACGGCGCCCCAGTAGTCGGAGGTGACGATGACCATCTCCATGGCATCCATGGTGCCCAGCAGCTGCTGATACGTCTCCATGCCGCCGCTGCGGCGCAGGGTGCACAGGGCGCCCCCCACCTTGTGGTGGAGCTGATTCACCCCGCAGCCCGCCGCCAGCATCAGCCGGTCCAGCACGCACTTCATATTGCCGGAAATACCGCCGTGATACACCGGAGCTGCCAGCAGGATGCCGTCCGCCTCGATGCAGGCGGCGATGATGTCGTTGACCATATCGTCGGTCTGGACACACCGGAGGCTGCCGGTGTTCAGGCAGTGGTAGCAGGCCATGCAGGGATGGACCTTCGCCCCGGGCTGGAACACCTGGAACTCCACCCCAGCGGCCTCCACCTCCCGCCGGACCACCTCCAGCACCTGGGCGGTGTTGCCGTTCTTTCTGGGACTGCCGTTGATGGCCACGATCTTCATAAACTTCCCCTCCATAATTTGGTTTCCCCTTGTTGTCCCTCCATTATAGCAGAGGGCTGGACGGCGGGCAAGAGCTCCTTTTCCCCCATAAAAAGAGACGCCCTGACGGGCGTCTCTTTGGGGCTCTGGGGAAGATCACCAGCGGTCGTTGTCGATGTCCCGGCTGAAGATGGTCCCGGTGACGGCGTCGATCTCAAATTCGTACTCGGTCCAGCCGTTGCGGATCTCGACTTCATACTGCGCCCGGCCGTCATCCCAGTCAAACTGGCACTTCACCACCGTGGAGCCGCTGGGCGTCTCCGCCAGGGCGATCTGCTGGGCCCGCTCTGCGGTGATATAGTCGCCGCTGGAAGAGTTGCTGCCGTTCCCGGAGGGGCGGCTTGTGCCGTTGTTCCAGATCTGGAAATTCTCCAGCTCCCGATCGGAGCTGAGGATGGCGCCGGTGACGGCGTCGATGTCGTAGTCATATTCGGTGGTGCCGCTGTAAAACTCCACCTCATACTTCATCCGGCCGTCATCCCAGTCCAGGTTGGCCCGCAGGAACACGGCGTTGGCCTCTTTGACACCGGCGTCATTCAGGGCGATCTGCTTGGCCCGGTCGGCACTGATATAATTGCCGGAGGCGGAAGAGGCGCCCTGCTGGCTGGCGGTCCGGTCCGCGGTGGTCAGCTGGACCGTGCGGGTGGCCGAGTTGAAGGACACGTCCATACCCATGGCCTCGCTGATGGCCCGGACGGGGACATAGGTGGTGCCGTTGTAGAGGAACACGGGGACCTGCTTTCCGGCGGCATCCCGCGGGGTGAATCTGGCGCCGTTGAGGGTGATGCCGATGCCGTCCTCCACCTGGATGCTGCGCTTGGAGGTGGCGGTGGCCGTGACGCACAGTGCTGCGATCAGGACCGTCAGGACCAAACCGGAGCCGAAGCCCTTCCAGAAACCGTTCTGCTTCATTGTTCATTCTCCTTTTCATGTTCTGCATTCGGCGGGTCTCTCCCGCCCCTTCTGCACCATTAACGGCGCCAGAAGAGGTTTTATTGCACCGTGCGGAAAATTTTTTTATTTTTTCGCGCCGCTGGCCCTTCCCTACAAAACAGGCTTTCTATTCCCGGAAAAATGCGCTATAATAGGGGCCGATATTCCAAACTGTTCTGATATGGAGGTCCGTTATGATGAATGCTTCCCCTGCCCCGCAGGAGATCTTTTTGCTGAAACTGGGCGAGGTGGTCCTGAAGGGACAGAATCGCCAGTCCTTTGAGGACAAGCTGCTGGCCAACGTCCGCCGCCGGGTGAAAAACTGCGGCAGCTTCCAGTGCTCCCTCCGGCAGAGCACCATCTACGTGGAGCCCCAGGGAGAGGACTGCGATATGGAGGCCGCCTGGGACGCCTGCCGCCAGGTGTTCGGCATTGCCGCCGTGGCCCGGGCCGTGCCCTGTGAAAAGACAGTGGACGCCATTGTGGAGGCCGCCCGGACCTATCTGGCGGACGCCTTTGCCGTTGCGAAGAGCTTCAAGGTGGAGAGCAAGCGGGCAGACAAGATGTTTCCCATGAACTCCATCCAGCTGAGCCAAGCTGTGGGCGGCGATCTGGCGGAGCTGTTCCCCCATGTGGCGGTGGATGTCCACAATCCCGATCTGACAGTATTTGTGGAGATCCGGGAGAAGTACGCCTACGTTCATACTCCCTCTGTTCCCGGCGCGGGCGGCCTGCCCATCGGCATGGGCGGCCGGGCGGTGAGCCTGCTCTCCGGCGGCATCGACTCCCCGGTGTCCTCCTGGATGATGGCCCGCCGGGGCGTGGAGCTGGAGATGGTCCACTTTGTCTCCCCGCCCTACACCTCCCAGCAGGCCCAGGACAAGGTACTGGAGCTGGCCCGGCTGCTGACTGCCTGGACCGGGCGGCTGCTGGTCCACATCGTCCCCTTCACGGAGATCCAGGAGGAGATCCGGCGGAACTGCCCGGAGGAGTACTTCACCCTCATTATGCGCCGGTTCATGATGCGCATCGCCGAGGCCATCGCCAGGAAGGCCAACGCCGGCGCCCTGGTCACCGGCGAGTCCCTGGGCCAAGTGGCCAGCCAGACCATGCTGGCCCTGGGGGTCACCGAGGATGTGACCTCCCTGCCGGTGCTGCGGCCCCTGATCGGCATGGACAAGGTGGAGATCATCCGCATGTCCCGGGAGATCGGGGTGTTCGACACCTCCATCCTCCCCTATGAGGACTGCTGCACGGTGTTCACGCCCCGCCACCCCGCCACCCGGCCCCGGCTGGAAGATGTGCGGCAGGCGGAGGCCGCCCTGGACGTGGAGTCCCTGGTGCAGAAGGCCCTGGCGGACGAGACCTGGGTGCGGGTGAAGTCCACGGATCCGGCCCGGATCTGACCCAATCTGTTCCCGGCCCCGCCGCCTGTCGCCGGCGGGGCCGCTGTTTCAAAAAGGAGGTCTTTCCATGTCACACACCGCGGAGATCATCGCCGTCGGCACAGAGATCCTGCTGGGTAACATCGCCAACACCGACGCCCAGATGCTCTCTCAGAGCCTGTCCACCCTGGGCGTCAACGTCTTCTGGCACACGGTAGTGGGGGACAACCCTCAGCGCCTGCGGGAGGCTCTGGACATTGCCCGGCACCGGGCCGACATCATTCTCACCACAGGCGGCCTGGGTCCTACCTACGACGATCTGACCAAGCAGACCATCTGTGCGGCCTTCGGCCAGAAGCTGGTGCTGCACGAAGATATTCTGGAGGACATCCGGGCCTTTTATCAGTCCGCCCTCCATGTGCCCATGCCGGAAAACAACACCCAGCAGGCGGAGCTGCCGGAGGGCTGCACCGTGTTCGACAATCCGGTGGGCACCGCCCCCGGCTGCGCCTTTGAAGCGGACGGCGTCCATGTGCTGATGCTGCCGGGGCCGCCCCACGAGTGCGAGACCATGCTCCGCCGGGGCGTGGAGCCGTACCTCCGCGCCCTCTCCAAAGAGGTCATCGTCTCCCACGATATCATGACCTTCGGCATGGGCGAGAGCTCTGTGGACCAGCTGCTCCATGACCGGATGGTCCGCATGGTGAACCCCACCCTAGCCACTTATGCCAAGCCCTGCGAGGTGCGGCTGCGGGCCACCGCCAAGGCCGCCGGCGCAGAGGAGGCGGAGGCCATGCTGGCCCCGGTGGTGGCAGAGGTCCGCGCGGCTTTGGGAGACTATGTGTACGGCGTGGATGTGAAGGGCCTGGAAGCGGTGTGCTTCCAGCTGCTGAAGGAGCGGAATCTCACCCTGTCCACTGCGGAGAGCTGCACCGGCGGCCGGGTGGCGGAGCGGATCACTGCCCTGCCCGGCGTCTCCAGCGTGTACCGGGGCGGCGTGGTCAGCTACTGGACCTCTGTCAAGGCGGCGGTGCTGGGCGTGCCCCAGGAAACGCTGGACCAGTACGGCGCCGTGTCGGAGGAGACGGCCCGGGCCATGGCGGAGGGCGCCCGGCAGATCACCGGGGCAGACATCGCCGTGTCCGTCACCGGCGTGGCGGGCCCGGACCGGGATGAGCGGGACAACCCGGTGGGGCTGGTGTACATTGGCCTGGCCACGCCGGAGGGCACCTTCTGCCGCCGGACGGACTCCGGCCGCCGCCGGCGGGACCGCATCCAGGAGCTGGCCGCCAACCACGCTCTGGACGTGGTCCGGCGGTATCTCACCGGCCTGCCCATCGGATAAGCGCGCACCCAAGGGGGCCTGTGGGGCATATACTGGCCTAGCCCTTCAGAGAGGAGGCTTCTGTATATGCACTATTCTCAGGGGGATTTCTGTTATCCCCCGTGTTGTATCATTCCCACTGTTACGGTGGGCAGCACTGTCACGACACCCCCCGGCACCCGGGCCCGGGTAACCGCCTCGCCCACGCCCTGCGGTGTGGAGCTGGACTTTGCCATTCCAAGGGGTAATCCGGGCCCGGCTGGACCCCGGGGGCCAATCGGCTGCCAGGGACCGGAAGGGCCTCAGGGGCCGGAAGGACCCCAGGGACCGGAAGGACCTCAGGGGCCGGAAGGACCTCAGGGGCCGGAAGGACCCCAGGGGCCGGAAGGACCCCAGGGGCCGGAAGGACCTCAGGGCCCACAAGGATTCCAGGGCCCACAAGGACTCCAGGGTCCCCAAGGACTTCAGGGTCCCCAAGGACCTCAGGGTCCGTCGGGTATTCCGGCCTATGCGTCTTTTGTCACCTACCAGCAGGAGTTTTTCAACGGCAGCTCAATCTCTTTGAGTGCGGCAGCAACGGATGTGACCGGCCACATTGTGCAGGAATCTACCACTCAGCTCCTCCTGCAACCGGGAGTATATCTCATCGCCTACCACTTTGCCGCCAACCTTCTGACCGCCGGATATCTTCAAATCACACCGGGCTACGGAGGACGCGGTCATCTGGAGTACGGCGTCTACAATCGGACCGGTATCGACAATACCAGTGTATCCGGCTCTGCCTCTTTCATCATTTCCGTGGAGGAGGCTACCCGTTTTTCCCTGAACAGCAACAGCAGCGTTACCGTTCGGGACGGCGAAGCCACTCTGGTGATTCTGGCTCTGCAGCCCAGCAGAGAGGCCTGAGCTGCGCAAGACCGGGAGACCGCCTGCAGGCGGCCTCCCGGCCCTTTTCTGCCGGAGTCCAGAGGGCGGTCTCAGCCGCCCAGTGCCACGTCCAGCACCATCATCACCAGGAACCCCATCACAAAACCGCAGGTCCCCGCCCGGCTGTGGGCCTGGGGAATCAACTCCTCCACCACCACGTACAGCATCGCTCCGGCAGCAAAACTCAGCAACCAGGGCATCAGCGGGTCCACGCCGGCCGCGGCCAGTGCCGCCAGCACGCCGAACACCGGCTCCACGGCGCCGGAGAGCATTCCCCCCACAAAGGCCCTGGGACGGGACCAGCCGCCCTGCCGCAGGGGCAGAGCCACGGCGGCTCCCTCCGGAAAATTCTGGATGCCGATGCCCATGGCCAGGGCCGCCGCCCCGGCAAAGCCCTCCCCTCCGGACACCAGGGCAAAGGCCAGCCCCACCGCCATCCCCTCCGGGACGTTATGTAGGGTGATGGCTGTCATCAGCAGAGTGGTCTGCCGCCAAGAGGCATCCTGCCAGGTCCGGTCCCGCCGCAGATGGGGCAGCAAGGCATCCAGAGCGGACAGGAAGACCACGCCCAACAGCATTCCGCCCGCGGCGGGCAGCCAGTCCGGCAGCGCCCCCTCTGCGGCCCGGTCGATGGCCGGCAGCAGCAGGCTCCACACGGAGGCCGCCGTCATGACTCCAGCAGCAAAGCCCAGCAGGGTCTTTTGAAAGTGGGGCCGGGGTTCCCCGGCGAAAAAAAACACCATGGCCGCGCCCAGAGCGGTCATCAAAAATGTGAAGCCCGTACCCAGGGCCGCCCAGCCAAGAGACTGCAGCATAGCACCAACGCCTTTTCTCTGATTCAGGCGGAACACCGCCCGTATGCCAGTATAAGCGGCAGGACTTCCCGGCGTGACAGGGCTTGCATCCGGGGACGATGTGTGATATGGTATAGGCAGCAGGAAAAGCTCATATAAGTTCGCTGTCATGGCGCGAACGTCTCTACGGAGCCGCCGAAGGCTCTTCTATGAGTGTCTGTTGGAAGGGGCCATCCCCTGCCGGCAGGCGCTTCTTTTCTGTCTGAAAAATCCGGAACGGAAACAAAAGGAGATTTGCCATGTCACTGACGATCATCAAGGGAACTATTCTGTCCGCTCCCACCCTGGGACAGCTGGATGCCCTGCCGGGCGGATATCTGGTGGCCGAGGACGGCCTCATCCGGGGTGTGTACGGGTCTTTGCCCGAGCAGTACGCCGGTGCCCCGGTGGAGGACTGGGGAGACGCGCTGATCCTCCAGTCCTTTGCGGATCTGCACCTCCATGCGCCCCAGTACCCCATGCTGGGGATGGGCATGGACCTGCCCCTGCTGGACTGGCTGAACGCATACGCCTTTCCCACAGAGGCCCGGTTCGCGGACACAGGCTACGCCCGGGAGATTTACAGCCGCCTGGCCCGGGAGCTTATTGCAAACGGCACCACGCGGGTGTGCATGTTCTCCTCTCTCCACACGGACGCCACGCTGATCCTGATGGAGGAACTGGAGAAGGCCGGCGTCACCGGCTACGTGGGCAAGGTGAACATGGACCGGAACGCTGCCCCCGGCCTGTTGGAGGAGACCACAGAGGAGTCCAGGCGTGAGACGCTCCGCTGGCTGGATGCCTGTCAGGACTTCCGCCTGGTGAAGCCCATGCTGACGCCCCGGTTCACCCCCTCCTGCACTGACGAGCTGATGGCATTTCTGGGCAAACTGGCGGCGGAGCGGGATCTCCCCGTCCAGTCCCACCTGTCGGAGAACCAGGCAGAGATGGCCTGGGTGCGCCAGCTCCACCCGGGCTGCCAGCAGTACTGGGAGACCTATGCCAAATACGGCCTGTGGACCAGCCGCACCGTCATGGCCCACTGCGTCTGGTCCGATGCGCGGGAGCGGCAGGCCATGCGGGACGCCGGCGTGACAGCGGTCCATTGCGCCGACTCCAACCAGAACATCTGCTCCGGCGTGGCGCCGGTGCGGGCCATGCTGAATGAGGGCGTGAAGGTGGCCCTGGGCAGCGACATTGCCGGCGGGGACCACCTGCACATGTTCGATGTGGTGGCCGCCTCCATCCGGGCCTCCAAGGCCCGGCGGGTGCTGGACAACTGGGAGACGGATTTCCTCACGGTGCCGGAGGGCTGGTACCTGGCCACCTCCGCCGGTGCGGCATACTTCGCCGAGCAGCCGGGCTTTGCCCCAGGCAATCATCTCCACGCCCTGGTCCTGGCGGACGATGATCTTCCCCAGCCCCATCCCATGACGCCCCAGGAGCGGCTGGAGCGGGCGGTGTATCTGCGTCAGGGCGGCGCCATCCGGGCGGTCTGGAGTGAGGGACGGAAGGTATTCTCCGCAGAGGGTTGATCAAAGAGCGGGATGCTGTGTGCGTCCCGCTCTTTTTCGTTCCCGTCAGGGAGGCCCCCTGGGGAGTGGTATGGGCCGGCATACCCCTAAAAGCAAACGTGCGGCGCACCCTGAAACGGATGCGCCGCATCTATTTTGTATTGCTCACGCCCCGGCAAACTGCGCCGGGTCCCGCAGGGCGTCCGCCGTTTCCTGGGGCACTTCAGCGGTAAACGTCAGCAGACCGCCCAGTCCTTCCACGCCTACAAAGCTCCCAACGCCCTCCAGGGTATCGGACAGGACCTCCGTGGTGACGGCGTTGCTGCCCTGCCGCACCTGGGTCCGGAAGACCTCCAGGTATTCCCGCTCCGCATCCGGGTCCTCCCCAGCGTGGAGGGTAGTCTCCTGCCAGTAGACATAAGTGTAGAGAGGGTCTCCCTCCGCATTCCCGTGGTCGGCGTTCTCGCCGCCGGCCTTGTTGATGAGGGCGTCGATCTCTGCCACGGCCCCGCTGTCTGTGACGGTGTACAGCTCTTTACCGGCGGCGTCCAGAATCTGGTAGTAGTGGTCCTTCACTGCCTCTTCAGCGGTGTCGGCCGCAGCTTGTTCCCCGCCGCAGGCGGTCAGCAGCAGAGTCAGGGAAAGGATACAGGGGATTATATGTCTTTTCATGGCTGCCTCCTGTGTTTTTCAGTGGGTGGGGTTCGTTGAGGGCTCTCCCCGCTGCCGTTCCCCCGGCGGTCACGGGGCATCTGGGCTGCGGGTCGATGAGGGCATCGGCCCCTGCGGATGGGTTGGATCTCCTTCTGCCCTCGTTCGCCCACCGGGATGTCAGTCAGGTATCCATTTCGCAGAAATACAGCGTGTCGCTGTCCGCGTCATACACGGCCAAGGTGACATTCAGCGAAGCCCGCTCCAGAAGGTTTTGTCCATCCCCGGCGTCACTGTGGCGGTCAATCAGGCGGTAGAAGCCATTGGCGATCCCCGGCAGCAGGGGATCCCCGCTGTCATCGGTGAGATAAGGGCCCGCGCTGAAAACTTCGCCGCCGTCCTCTCGGGTGACGCCATAGGCCAGTGCCTGGGCCGTCTCGTCCAGGGGAAGCGGTGTCCAGGCGGCGTTCGCCGCAATGGCGTCGGCTACCTGGCTGTTAGGAAACTGCAGGGCAACGCAGGAAATGCCGTCGCCGTGGAAGCCGCCGTGGGTGTCAGAAGAGGAGATCTCCTCTCCGGCGGACACATCGATGTGCAGCGCTCGGGAGATCTCCTCTGCCGGGTCCTCACTGCCGCAGGCGGTCAGGGTAAACAGCATCAAGGAAATCATGCCACATGCAAAAAGGAATTTCCTCATAGATAACGAACCCCTTATAAGATTCAAAACAGCTGCACCACGCCGTAGGTCAGCGTGGTGACGATGGCCCCGGCAATCACCACGCCCAGGAAGATGGCGGGCAGCGCGTGGCGCATCCGGATGTCCAGCAGGGCCGCCACCAGAGCCCCCGTCCAGGCCCCGGTCCCCGGCAGGGGGATGGCTACCAGAATGATGAGTCCCGGCAGGCGGTACTTCCGCACCATCCGGCCCTTCAGGTGAGCCCGGCGCTCCCGCCAGTCGATCCTGGGGCCGAAAAGGCGGGTGCCCCGGAGCCAGTCGAAGATCCGGCGGATCAGCAGCAGGATAAAAGGCACCGGCACCATATTGCCCAGGATGGACACCAGGCAGGCCGCGGCCGGGGAGAGTCCCGCCGCCACTCCCACAGGAATGGCGCCCCGGAGCTCCAGCACCGGCACCATAGCGGTGCCGAAGGTCAGCAGGATCGCTTGCATCAGGTTTTCCTCTACGGGCATGGCGGCCTCCCTTAAGATTTCCGGGGCCGTGGGATCACTCCCACGGCCCGCCGGAAGCGTATGGTCCAGTTTACTCCAGATTCAAGCGCTTTTTCAAGGTAATTGTGGTTACAATATAGAAAATCGCACCGTAGAGCACTGTCAGCAGGAGCAGAGCCACCATCGTGAAGTGGACCGCCGCCACGCCGGTGAGCTGGAAATCCAGCGTCAGCAGGAACTGGTGCAACGGCCCCTCGTCCAGCAGGACCAGAACGATGGCCCCCGCCATCTGCACCACAAACTGGAACACAAAGAAGAACGCCACGGACAGGGCCATCTTATGGTTGGCAAAGCTGTGGCCCGCCGCCAGAGCGGCATAGAACTGCAGGGAGAAACTCATGCAGGCTGCCAGCATCAGCGCCAGAAGCTCTAGCGCGAAAACGGTGCCGTTGACGGCGTAGTAGGCGGTCATCTGCTGGAACAGCTTGGGGAAAACACTCGCCAAATCCGTCAAGAAGCTCACGTTGAAGGCCGCCACAAAAACAGACAGGAACACCACCACGCCGGTGGCGATGAACCACACGGCGGAGACGATCAGCTTGCTCCACACATGCTGGTGAACCGAGGCGGGCAGAGTGAACATGATGTAGCCCTCGTCCCCCAGCAGATTTTTGTAGAACCGCTGGAGCATCAGAATGAACGCCACAATGAACACGGCGGTAATGGCCACCACATAGGCCATGACCACCAAAGCGGCCAGCATATTCAGCACAAAGTTGCCTGAGTCCATCAGCCTGGCGGAGAAATTGAAGCCCAGGGCCACCGCCAGCAGAACCAGGTACAAAGGCCCCATGATGCGGGCCGTGGCACGGAATTCGTGCTTCAAGAGTTTCGTCAGCATTTGAACACCTCCCGGAACAGGGCGTCCACGCTCATGCCCTTCTCCTCCCGGATCTCATCCACAGAGGACTGGAGCACCACCTGGCCCTGATTGATGAAAATGACCTCGTCCAGAACCTTTTCCACATCGGCGATCAGGTGGGTGGAGATAATCACTGCCGCCTCGGGATTGTAATTGCCGATGATGGTGGAGAGGATGTAGTCCCGGGTGGCGGGGTCCACGCCGCCGATGGGCTCATCCAGCAGATACAGCTTTGCCGCCCGGCTCATCACCATGATGAGCTGCACCTTCTCCCGGGTTCCCTTAGACATCTGCTTGATCCGCTGGGTCAGGCGGATGTTCAGATGGGTGAGCATCTCCTCCGCCGCCTTCCGATTGAAGTCCCGGTAGAAGTCGCCGTAGAAGTCCAGCAGTTGCTTCACGGACATCCAAGTGGGGATGCAGGTCCGCTCCGGCAGATAGCTGACGCTGGCGTGGCTCTCCTTTCCAGGGGCCATATCGCATACCAGCACCTCTCCCTCGCTGGGGGTCAGCAGGCCGTTGGCCAGCTTGATAAGGGTGGTCTTGCCGCTGCCGTTGGGGCCCAGCAATCCCACGATCCGGCCCGGTTCCACCGCCAGGCTCACATGGTTCAGCGCCGGCGCGTTGCCGTAGTGCTTGCTCAGATCTTTACATTCCAGAACTGCCATTGTTTTCTCCTCCCTTGGTCTCCTCCTGCCGCAGCAGCGTCAGGATCTCCTCCCGGCCATAGCCCAGGTGAGTCATGGCCTCCAGGAACGCCTGAATGTGGCGCTCCGCCAAACTTCTCTTTGCAGATGCAATCATGGCCTGATCCTCCGTCACAAATCTACCCGTGGTCCGCTGGCTGTATACCAGTCCGTCCCGCTCCAGCTCCGTCAGGGCCCGCTGCATGGTGTTGGGATTCACCCCGGCCTCCGTAGCCAGGTCCCGCACGGAAGGCAGCCGCTCCCCCGGCGGGAACGCGCCGGAGACAATGCCCACCTTGATCTGCGCGATCAGCTGGGAATAGATCGGCGCGTCATTGGAAAACTGCCACTTCACAGAAGCACCTCCCATTTGTGTTGTTGTACTAAGCAAGTAATACAATAGCACATTCTCCAGATTTGTCAAGTGGATTCGAAAAAAATTTTGGAGAGGCAAAAGCGCCGCAGCGGCTTATCGCTGCGGCGCAAGGGATTCATCGGTTATTCGATTTTGCGGAGGGAGGTTCTCTGATCATACCGGCAGCCCAGGATGAGGATGGCGAAGCCCAAAATGGTCACCAGAAGACAGGGCAGGTCGTCCCAAAAAGCCACCTCCAGAAATTCCCACATATTCTCCGGCCCATACTCCGCCAGATACACCAGCAACGCAGTGGAAATACTCCAGACCGGCCCCGTCTGCAAAAACCGCAGAGGCGCGGGAAGGGGGAGCCGCATGTTCAGCAGACCCATCAGCACCAGGAGCCAGCCCAGATGATACCAACGAAGCCGCCCTGCCAATTGGCGGCCCCGGAATACCAGAATCACAGACACGAGAATCAGCAGCACATGGGGAATCATTGTGGGAATATACACCATCTGCACGTATTTCACCCAGGCAAAATTCTCGAGGTCCTGCGCCTGCTGGTATGTATTGACCGCAAGAACAGCCAGGTCAACCAGGTTCCAGACACCCCAGGCCGCCAGAACCCAGGCCAGCAGATAGCCCCTGTTCCGGTACCATTGCTTGACCCGGACCCACAGGCCCGCCGCAGGAGCCGTGGTACTGGCCGTCTCCGGCTCCTCTAGTTCTTCCAGCAATAAGTAATCCGTGGACACGCCGAACTGGCGGCTGATGCGGACGAGCTTCTCCGCCTCCGGCATGGCCTCGTTCCGCTCCCACTTGCTCACCGCCTGGCGGCTCACATCCAGCAGCTCGGCAAGCTGGTCCTGGCTCAATCCCGCCCGGGTCCGGAGCTTTTGCAGCTTCTCTCCAAAGGTCATGGCGCTTCCCTCCCCTGCCGTTTTCACACGTTCAGGATACCAGACGATACTGGGACATGCCAGCAACCAAACCTGGAATTTCCGCTACCACAGGTAGCGGAGCGGTGTTTCCGGCGCTCAGGCGTACATTTTGTCCAGGCGGGACACGATGTCCGCCAGAGTGTCGTGGTCCGCATCTGCCACGATGGTGGCCCCGCAGGCCCGGACAGCGGGTACGCAGTTGGCGGGGGCAAATCCCTCCGCCGCCCAGGTCAGCATGGACAGGTCGTTGGCCTCGTCCCCGGCGCAGTAGACGTGCTGGCGGGAGATGCCCAGCCGCTCCGCCAGCCGGGCCACCATGCCACCCTTGGTGGCGCCTCTGGCGGTGACCTCCAGCAGTGTCCGGTCAGAGAAGAAGATCTCATACTCCCCCGCCCAGGGCTGGGACTGCAGAAACGCCTTGACCTCCTCCAAAACGGCGTGGTCCTCCTCAAACATGATCTTTCCCAGCGGCAGGGGCACATCCAGCAGGGAGGGCTTTTCCACCACGCTCACATGAGTGACGTGCTCATGCTGGCGGGTATAAAGATTGGGCCGGACGGCGTGGATCACGTTGTCGATGTGGTATGCCTCCACCGCCAGCGTGGGGAATCGGTCCAGAGTCTCCTGTCCCCGCCGGCGGGTGCTCTCGTCCAGCAGAATGGTCTCCAGATACTCCCCCTTCTGAAAATCATACAGGGCCGCGCCGTTGCACACAATGCCCGGCGCGTTCATGGGCACCTGATCCGCAAATTTGATGAAGGCCGCCAGCGCCCGGCCGGTGGCGATGGCAAATCTCCCGCCGCCGGCCATGAAATACTCCAGCGCCTCCCGGTTCCGGCGGGACACCTCCGGCACCTCGGCGCCCGTGCGCCGGGCCGTCTCCGTATTCAGCAGGGTATTGTCAAAATCGCTGGCCAGCAGTACACCGTCAAATTTTCCCATAAAAACTCCTCCATCCTATCTCTCTGAAAAGGCAGATCCGCTCCATCTGCCTGCTCTCCCGGCATTTCAAAAGACCGCCGCCCGAAAAAGGGGCGGCGGTCCAGCCGGATTCACTCACTCTTGGGGGCGGAACCGCCGCCCTCGCCGCCGTTTTTGTTCCGGCGGCGCCCCCCCCGGTGGTGGGGCCTGCGGCGGCGCTTGGCCTCGCCTTCACCGTCCGGGGCCGCCGCCCTGTTCTCCCCAGGTCTGGCTTCTGTCGGCT
>ERZ836760.2122-NODE-2122-length-17048-cov-3.116224_pt1 | contig 17048 bp, 12 predicted proteins | sample MGYA00519941_ERZ836760 | MGnify/ENA primary metagenome ERZ836760 (study PRJEB31850, sample SAMEA3708807) | human gut metagenome | biome: human gut; feature: human-associated habitat; material: faeces | place: China | collected 2014 ... | reverse complement strand
TATCTTGTAGTAGCCCTCACCGGCCTGCTGCATGGCAAGCTTTCCGTCTCTGATAATAACCGCACGCACCGCGAAGCGCGATTTGACGTTTCAAGATCAAATCGTCAAGCCCACGGAAAATCTCCTTGCTATGCTGTGCCTCAATAGGAGCGAATCGCTCTGAGCGAAAACCGCATCGATTTTCGAGCGTTTTCCCAAGACGGTTCGCACGCATTCGAAGGGAAGGGGCTCCTATGTTCTTCTATGAACCGCTTTCGGCAACGGCTTTCATAAGCGTAATCGTCTACCTGGTGTTTCTCATAGGAATGAACGAGCTTTCGCGTCTAAGCAAATGGGTCGGCGCGGCGATGTTCATCGCGTTGCCCATCGTGTTGACGGTGTTCGTATGGCCGAACACCGCCGTCGAGGGAACAGGCGCGGGCACATGGTTTCAGTGGGTGAAAACGTACTCGTGCTTGGCCGGTGCCATTCTGGGATGGCTCATCGTGTACTTTCCCGCGTTTCAAAAGAAGCACATCGTATGCATTCCTCCCATCATCTTCGCCATCAACATCCTGGAAGCGTGCATCCGCGACTTTCAGCTGGCAGGCGTAACGGGCATGGTGGACGGCTACATGGTAGTGGGCGGACCATGGAACGTCATCAACGGTGTGGCGGGCATCCTGAACGCGCTGTGCATCTGCGGGTTTTTCGGGATCATCGTAAGCCGCGGAAAGAAGAAAGACTATATATGGCCCGATCAAATGTGGTTCTGGATCATCGGGTACGATCTGTGGAACTTCGCGTACACCTACAACAGCGTGTCGGACCGTTCCATGTACTGCGGCTTGGTTCTACTGCTCGCCTGCACCATCCCGGCGTTCTTCATCAAGCGCGGCGCCTACGCGCAGCATCGCGTGCGCACCTTGGCCGTCAACATGATCATCACCATGACGGTGCCGTGGTTCTTCTTGCATCCCATGTTCATAGTTCACTCCACCAACAGCCCCGCAGCTCACATGACCATCTCTGTGATCGCGCTTGCGTTCAACGCATGCGTGGCGGTCTATCAAGCGCGCACGATGCTGGCAAAAAAGCGCAATCCGTTCAAACGCGAGCTATTCATAGACAGCTCGCGGTACCGCAGCGTCTACCTTGACAACATCGACGTTCCCGAAGGCGAACGCGAAGCGGCGCTGGCGAACCTGGAACAATTCGGCTATGCCGCGGCTTGGGACGACAAGGGCCGCGTGGAGACGATGGTGACGCGTCCGTAGCAACAGCGGCGCAATTGGAACCAGGGCGAACCGTACGCGGCAAGCCACGACGAGCCCTGCGAGCAACAAGGCCCCGGCATCGCGCGATCCAAGGAGGCAATCCATGGGAATCCTGTACCAGGCAAGCGACCCTACGGTGTGGGTCGTATGGCTGTTCGTGCTGTTCGCCCTGATGGCATTCAACGAATTAGGGCGCACGAGCGCATGGGGCGGCGTGGCGCTGTTCATTGCCGCGCCTATCGTGCTGACCGTGTTCGTATGGCCCTACACCGCCGCGCCCGGAAACGTCTACGGCACGGGCAACTGGTTCAACTGGGTGAAAACGTATTCCGCTCTAGCCGGATGCGTGGGCTTCATGGCGCTCAGGTTCGTGAAATGGCGCGGCGCCGACGGTCGGACGCATCACCTGTACGAAAAGCGTTGGGCGCTCTGCTTCCCGCCGCTCATTCTGGCAGTCAATATAGCCGAGGCCGTGGTGCGCGACGTCCAGATGTTCAGTTTCGGATTATGGGACGGCGCCGTGGTCGACCATGTATGGATGATTTCCGGTCCGTGGAACATCATGAACGCGATAGCCGGCGTTCTGAACATCATCACCATCTGCGGCTGGTTCGGCATCTTCGTTTCCAAGGACAAGTCCAAAGACATGATCTGGCCCGACATGATTTGGATGTGGATCATCGCCTACGATCTGTGGAACTTCGCGTACACCTACAACTGCATGTCCGACCATTCCACGTACACGGGCTTGGCGCTGTTGATCGCCTGCACCATCCCCACGTTCTTCACGAAGCGCGGCGCATGGCTGCAACATCGCGCGCAAACGCTGGGACTGTACGCAATGTTCGCCATGGCGGTACCGCAGTTCTACACGTTTGCGGAAATTCCCACCACGCACAATCCAACCGCGTTCTTCGCAGTAAGCTCGGTGGCACTTGCCGCCAACATGGCGCTTGCCGCCTACCAGGTTCACCGGATTCGTTCGCGGCATCTTAACCCGCTGAAAGACGAGCTTTATACTGACACCAGAAGCTATAGGGAGGTCGTCGAGGAAAACCGTTGATCCGCTCGTCCGATATCCTCGCGAAAGCGGAGCGCAGCCGCACAACGACACGCACATGCAGCGACTTCCCGAACGAACGAAGGAGCCGTCATGCCCATGCAGAGCAGCGCGCCCATGCCGGGAGTCGATCCGCACCTGCCGCGTCCCGTCACGCGGCAGGTGCGCGAAAGCGCACGGCTAGACGGCACGGCGGGCGACATCATGCTGGCTGCGCGAGAATTATACGAACGCGCGGGAGTGGCAGCCACCAGCTTGGCCTCCATCGCTCGCGAGGCCGGCGTGAGCCGTAGCCTGGTGTACTATTATTTTCCCGACAAGCAGGCCGTGACTGCTGCCGTATTGGACGATTACCTGGAAGACCTGATCGAAAGCGTGGCCACCTGGAACGAACTGCGCGCATTCGGCGACACGCCCTCCGAGCTGAAGAAATGCGTGTCGGCGTTTCGCCGGGCGCTCTACACCGCATCGGGCCGACCGCGCCCCATGATAACCGTCCTGGAAGAACTGGGCATGCGCGACAAGTTCGCCACACGGGCCGTACGCGAAATCGTCGCATGCATCCAGCGCTACATCGTGTCCGAATACGCGGCATACCGCACCGTCGATATTCAGCTGGTGCCCGAAACGTTCGGATTGCTGCTCTTCGGCCTGGAGGGGATGATGAAAGCCAAACCCGACATCACCGATGACGAGTTGGCGCTGCTCATCGCGCAAACGCTGCACCTGGACATGCGGGTGATGGACCCGCCCCCGTGGCCGGAGCACCCCGCTGCTTCGGAATGAGAAGCGACGACCTTTCCCCGCACAAGGGAAACAAGCAGGAAGTAAAGCCGCTCTTTTGGAAAGTTGGCGACAAACACCGAGGTACATTCGGAAACCGAAGCGAACTCCTTGGCCAGGCGCTCAAAGGTACAGGGAGCGGACAAACTCAACGAACTCAGAATCCAAATTGCTGAGATGACGCGACCTCCGCCAAAACAAATGCAACGGCATTTCTATGGTATTCCCACAGCCGTCCACGATGGGAAGAACAAGCAGGTGCCCGTTTCTTATCGTTCGTCTTGCATGCTGCAAAGGACGTATCACGTACAATTCTCTATCAATGACGAAATCGATGTCGCTATGAGAGCTAACCTGCAAGGGAGAAACGTTCACCGAGCTCCCCTCGGACCGCACGCGCTCGATGAAGAATTCGTTGAAATCCCGCTCCCCCGAAAACAAGACCAATTCACCTTGCACCAATTCCTCAATCGCAACGACGCCTCCTGCGGCGAAGCGCGCACAATGATCGGACACCAAAGCCGCAATGGGGAACTTTTTCAGCAGCAAACCTTCCGATAATCGAAAATCGCCTTTCGACACCACGCTGATGCCAAGATCGACTCTTCCCTTGGCAACAGAATCAACTATTGCGTCCCCCTTCATCTCAGCGAAGCTCAGATCGGCCGTTTGATGGGCTTCCTGAAACTCGAGAAGAGCACTGCGGTCGATGCTTCCACCGTTTTCCCTGAAACAGAGGGAATGGATGCCCACCGTAAGGGAGAGGGTTCTCTCCTTCTTGTACTGATCGGCAAGAACCTGCAACCTCTCCAAAGAAAGAAGCGCTTCTTCGGCTTTCTCTTTGAATAATTCGCCGAAGGAGGTTAAGGCTATCCCGTTAGGGCCCCGCTCGAAAAGCGAAACGCCTATGCGGCATTCGAGAATCTGAACCCCCTTGGAAACCGCCTGCGGAGACACGTAAAGCATCTTTGCAGCTTGCGAATAGCTCCCCGCCGAGGCTGCCGCCACAAAGTACTCCAGTTGGCGCATTTCGAATTCAATCAAAGCCCCTCCCTTACCCCAGTGAAACGCGAAGCTTTCAAAACATCATAGCAAAGCACTTGCCCGCTTTCGCTTCATCTATTCAACAAAAAATTGCGCTGCATCAACGCGACATTGAAGCAGGTTGTTTTTCGTTGGGCTGCCCAAAGAATCACTGCTTTCCTCAAGGCGCTTGCCGCCTCTATAGTAAATACCCGAAGGTCAATCTGACTGCACGAACTTCGTTGGAGGGTAAAAGAGAGGAAAGCCATGTCGGTAGGAAGAAGAGAGTTTCTCAAAACCATCGGTGTAGCCGGTGCCGCGCTTGCAGGAGGCGCCGCGCTTGCTTCTTGCGCACCTGCGAAGTCGTCTTCGGAAGACACGCAGGGCCAAACGAACAATCTCGATGCTGCCTCGGTTGCATGGGACAGCGAAACCGACGTCTTGGTAGTGGGCACCGGGTTCGCAGGGCTCGCCGCAGCCATCGAAGCAAAAAAAGCCGGCAGCGATGTCGTCATTATCGATAAAATGACGACGTACGGAGGCAACTCGAGCATCAATGGCGGAGACATGGCCGCTGTCGGCACCCCCTTGCAGAAAGAAGCGGGCATCGAGGACAGCGTCGACCTTATGATGGCGGATATGCTTAAAGCCGGAAAATACTACAACCATCTGGATAAAGTGAAAGTGCTTGCAGAAAATTCCGGTGCCGCCGTCCAATGGCTTACCGATATCGGAGTCAAATTCACAAAGCTCAATTTCCATGGAGGCCACTCGGTTCCCCGAACCAACACGACCGAGAATGCAACGGGGGCGGACATCGTCAAGGCCGAAGTCGCCTATCTGGAAAGTCTGGGAGTTGAACTGACGCTCGGCACCAAAATGGAACGGCTCGTCGAGGATGCTTCAGGACGAATCGTCGGTGCCGAAGTTCGCAAAAAATACAAGTTCGGGCAAGAAAACAGCGGCACCCTGGCTTACATCAAGGCAAAAAAAGCCGTCGTACTCGGAGCAGGCGGATTCTCCCAAGACGTTCCCATGCGGGCTATACACGAACCGCGCCTGACAGACTCCTTTGCAAGCACAAATCACCAAGGAGCAACGGGCGAGGCTTTGAGGGAAGCGCTCAAGCACAAAGCCATGGACGTGCACATGGATTGGATCCAGCTAGGGCCGTGGACCAGTCCCGACGAAGAGGGCTTTGGCTATTGCCCGCAATTTTGCGAACGGCTTGTGGGCTACGGGCTGATGATCGACCCCGCTACGGGAAAACGATTCGTCAAGGAAACAGGGGACCGCAAAGAGCGTGCCGACCTCATGCTCGAGATCAACCATCCCACGCTTATCATCGCGGACGCCCCAACGGTTAAAAAGCAAGTGGCCCAGCACATCTTCGAAGGAGGTCTCAAAAAGGGCGTGATTATGGAATTTCAAACCCTCGATGCGATTGCGGACAAGTTTGAAATACCCGAGGAAACGTTCCTTGCCGAAGTCCAACGATGGAACGGCTTCGTGGCCCAAGGAAAGGACGAGGACTTCGGCGCAAAGGTGCAAGTTGGCGCCGAACCGACGCAAACGCCTCCGTATTACGCCGCCAAACTATGGCCGAAAGTCCACCACACCATGGGCGGACTGCATACCACTTTGCAGGCGCAGGTTATCGACCAAGACTTCAAGCCCATTCCCGGATTGTACGCAGCTGGCGAAATAACGGGCGGAACGCACGGCGCCGTGCGCTTGGGAAGCTGCGCGATTACCGATTGCACAGTCTACGGGCGCATCGCCGGGCAAAACGCGGCGAAAGAACAATCGTAAGCCTGCACAAAGATCAAGCACCGAATACGTGGTGACGCCAGAAATAGATCGCGCTCCGGCAGGACATCCGTCGGGGCGCGATGGAAAAAGGGCACCAAGAGGATAGGTTGCACCACCGTGCCCCTACCATGAGCGCTTGCGGTACCAGAAGAATTCCGCCGAAGACAAGAAGGAATACGAATTTCAACCATTTCGAGCACTTCATGCCCAACATGGCAAGCGCTGCAAGCACAAAGCCTGTAGGCGCAAGGCAAAGCATCGCGCATCGGTTCCGCCAATAGGAGCACACGACGGATAAGCCGTGGCCGATCTCCCTTGCATTATCAGCCTCGAAAGAAATCCTATGGCGCCTGCCGCCGCAGGATGCTCCAAGAGGACCTTGCCAAACAGCTCGGCAGCGCTACCGTTTCGAGCGCCCCGGCGGAGCAACAAGAATGCCGACATCGCAAGTCGCCAGCGCCTCAACAGCAAGCTCCTGCTCGGAGCGCAACGCTCCTTTGAACTCAACTCTAATCGACCGGCCCTTGCAACGCCTGCCCCCAAACGCAGGTTGCGCGCCTTATCCGGCCAATCGCTGCAGTTGCCATCCCCTCTTTTGACACGTACGGCAGATTCGACCGCATGATCCGCACGCTCGCAGGCATGTCTTTCGAATTAAGCTTTAAACTGACTTTCGACGTCATGCGTTTGAGCGATGATGGAAACCGCCGCTGATCATCGTAAGTTTGAAACGATGCTCCCATGAACAAGGGTTTACCGTCATGACATGCGCCACTCCGAAGCGGCAACGCAAATCGCATTGCCGAAACCACCAATCGGAACAGAGCCCTGACGGGGAAATAAGCGGTCGTACGATTTGAATCGCGCGCTCGATCCGATGAGCACTGCATGTGCCGACAAGGCGCAGCAAAGCTTGCGAACATCCGTCGCTGCCACCGGCTCGGCGAAAAATGCCCTCATGTGGGCACATCGCCCGATCGCGAACGCTCGACCGCCGCAGGAGCACCCTCCCGATCGCGCGCGATCCGAAACGCACTTACCGCCCGCCGTTAATCATCCTTGTCGAAATCAACCGCAAGCAAACGCGCATTGCCGTCATCGACAAGCGGATAACCCGCCGCAATCCCCGCACTTCCTCAACCCGATCCTCGAAAACGAGCCAGAAGGACCGCGTCTTCAAGCGGCAAAAGCTCGCGACGCGAGCGGTTCGAACACTCGATGCGAGGCTTCCATCGCGCAGACCGCTCCATCCCGACACGCGGCAGCAAAAAACAACTCGTCCCTGGAAGCGAGCGTTACTTCCAGGGACAAGCTTTAGTTCAGGCAATGCGAAACGATCTGCTTGCTTCCTTTAAATTTCCCTCTTCCTCAAAGCCATAGCAAGAACACCGCCCGCCGCAGCAACCGCCGCAAGAGCAGGCGAAAGAGGACTGTGATCCCCCGTGCGAACGAGACCCTTGTAGCCCACTGCAGCCCGCTTGCCCTGACCGTTGTCATCAGTTCCGACGTTCTTGCCGGTTTCGGGAGAATCAGGCTTCTCCTCATTTTTGTTAGAGCCAGGATCGGCTATCTCGCGGTCCTCCATGCGCACCACGGACCCGGCCGCGGCGGCCCACCCGTCCCCGGAGCGGACCTCCACGGCGCCCTCGCGCACGCGGAACACGATCGACTCGGCCACCTCGTAGCCCCGCGGGGCGCGCGTCTCCACCATCGTGTAGACGCCCGGGGCCAGCTCCACCGAGCGCGGCTCGGGGCCCGAGACCCACTCGGCCACGGCCTCGCCGTCGGCGGAGCCCCCCTTGACGACCTTGAGGGAGGCGCCCTCCAGCTCGCCGGAGCCGGCCACGGCGGTCTTGCTCATGAGCGCGGTCGCGCCTTCGTCGGCAACGCTTACGCGCAAAGCGACGGTGCGCTGCAAGCTCTCCGAAAGGGCAAAGCTGCCGATGGTCTGGCTTCCCGGAGCAACGAAGCTTATGCTCTTGCCCATGTCCTGCGGCTTGAACAGATTAATAAGAATCTCGTTCTCGCCAAACGAAACCGACTCCGTCGCCTGGATGAAAAGACCTTCGGGCCTCTTCTCCACGCGCAGCCCCTCGGGCACGACGATATCGCCCAACTCGTCGTCCGAAATCACCTTGTCGGACTTCTCGCTTACCACGATCCCCTGAAGAAGTTCCTTTTTGGAAACGGTCAGGATTCCATCGATCTCGTTTCCATTGAACATGAACTGCGGCACGTACGCCATCTTTTCGCGATAATCCGCCACCTTGTCCTTGATGGACTGCTTCATGCTGTCGATGGTCTGCGCTATTTCGGCAGGCATCTGTTCGGCAGACCCCGAACCGTCATTCTTGACCAAGGCGAACTCTTTGAAATTCGAGTTTCCCAGCTCTTCCCAGATAAGAAGCTGCGTGGCAACGTACCACAGCTTGTTCTGACTGTCGTCGTTGTCTTCGTTGCCGTATCCAAAATGAGAATACAGGCTCATGGTGTTGATCATATCGGAAGTGAGCGTCAAATCCGAGGGCTGGTAATCGCCCATTTTAAGGGGGTCGACCATCACGTCGGCCTCAAGGCAATAAACCGGCTTTTCCTCGTGGCTGATAACAGCCACGGCAACGTAGTTCGTCTTCTTCAAGTGCCCGGGATTCTGCTTGTCTTCGACCATAACCCCCAGCGTGTTTCCCGAGGGGTCCTTCGCATTGATCGCGTACACGTCTTTCCCGTCGAAAATGCTGGTAATCTCAAGAGGGCCGGCTGCAACCCCAACCGCTGAAGCGGGCGCAGCATATACCGGAGACAAGCCTATCAGCGCCATCAGAAGCAGCGCAATTACGGGCATTCTCATTCTTGTCATAAGCAATCCTTACTTAATACGAACGTAAGGCGACAAGACAACCCCCGTCGTCATAGCCGCCCATCTTCCATTTCCGGTCGAATAAATCGACCCCGAATTATGCCAGGCGGAGTCTACTATAGAATTGTTTATACATGAAAGAGTTTATATACAAGCAAGGATAAATGATCCATTGCGTAAACCATCTGCTCTGCACAGAGGCGAAAGCGCCGCGAGCCAATGCAAGCCTCAGCTCGCGGGAACCGCTTCCGCATGCAGGTCAGAGAAGTATTGCTCCGCTATGCGAGCGGACGAAGCGGCATCCTTTGCGTAGTAATCCGCGCCGATGATCCGAGCGTACTCTTCCGTCAAAACCGCGCCGCCCACCATTACGGCAGCACCCGGGACCTCAGCGTGCAAAAGCGCGATCGTCTGCTCCATCGCCTTGACGGTCGTCGTCATCAAGGCGGACAATCCCACCAACCTCGCATGGCACTCCCGAACCCCGTCCACAACCGCTTCAGGCGAAACATCGCGCCCAAGATCGACCACGCGATACCCGTAGTTCTCGAGCAGCATCTTGACGATGTTCTTCCCTATGTCGTGAATATCGCCCTTCACCGTAGCAAGCACGATAACCTGCCCGCGGTCAAGCTCGCTCGCACCCGCCTGGTCTTTGATCACGTCGAAACCGGCCTTGACGGCCTCCGCCGAAGCCATGAGCTGCGGAAGGAAGAACGTGCCTCGTTCGAACCTGTCGCCAACCTCATTGAGCGTAGGAATAAACACGTCGTTGATCAGGGACAGCGCGTCTCGCGACCGCAAAAGGCCCCGCGTCGCATCGGCCATGGGCCCCTTGCGCCCCGTAAGGATCAGCTGCTCGATTGCGCGCACCTCGTCGTCGGCCCCAGCGCTTACGCCGCTCGAATCATCGGCGCTCGGCACCGGCTCCCGCGATCCCTTGGCCGCGTCTTCAGACCCGCCGGCGCTCACGGCATAGCGCTCAACGTACGATGCGGCGTTTTCGTCTTCGCCGCTCAACACGCGAAAGCTCTCTACAACGTCCCGGCAGCGCACGGACATCGGATTGAGGATGGGCATGTCGAGCCCCGCCCCCAAAGCGGCCGCAAGGAACGTCGCCGTCATCAGCTCCCGCTCGGGCAAGCCGAAGCTGATATTCGACACGCCGAGCACCGTGCGCACGCCCAAACGCTCCTTGACCATGCTTACCGCGCGCAAAATCTCGCATGCTTCGCGTTGGTTCGTCGCCACCGACATGACAAGGCAGTCGATGGCGATGTCCTCGCGCGGAATCCCGTGCGAAACCGCCTGATCAACAATGCGCTTAGCCAAGGCGAACCGCTCCTCGGCACTTGACGGAATGCCGTGCTCGTCAAGCGTCAAGCCTACCACCGCGCAGCCGTAGCGCTTCACGATGGGAAGGATGGCCTCCAAGCTCTCCCGCTTCGCGTTCACGGAATTGACGAGCGGCTTGCCCGCATAGCCGCGCACCGCTTCCTCGATGGCGCAAGGGTCGCTCGAGTCGATCTGCAAAGGCAGCGTCGACGTTGCCTGCAGCCTCAAAACGGCGCGCGAGAGAACGTCCGCCTCGTCGAGCTCGGGTAGCCCCACGTTCACATCGAGGATCTTGGCTCCCGCCTCCTGCTGGACAACCGCCTCCCCCACCAGGTAATCGTAGTCGCCGTCGCGCAAAGCGGCCCGCAAGCGCGGCTTGCCCGTCGGGTTTATGCGCTCGCCGATCATCGCGACGCGATGCGCGTCCTTTTCGAGCACCACCGCTTCTTGGGCGCTCGTGACAACGAACGCGTCAACCTTGTCGCGCGGGGCAACCGACCGGCCCTCCGCCAGCCGCGCAAGACGCTCCACGAACACCGGGGACGTTCCGCAGCAGCCCCCGATCACGGTCACGCCCGCGGAAACGATCCCGTCCATCGCGCGCTCGAACTCGTCAGGCTCGACGTCGTATACCGTGCGCCCATCAACAATGCGCGGCATGCCGGCGTTGGGGCGCACCACAACGGGACACCGCGCGAACCTCAAAAGCTCGTGCGCAACAGGCACCAGTTCATCGGGGCCCAGCGAGCAGTTGACGCCGACCACATGCGCGCCCAAAGCGGAAAGCGTCGCCGCCGCCACCGAGGGAGGCGTCCCCAAAAACGTTCGGCCGTCCTCCCCGAACGTCATCGAAACGAATACGGGAAGATTCGAGCAATTCTTAGCGGCAAGAAGAGCCGCTTTCGCTTCCCGCAGATCGGTCATGGTCTCTATCAGCACGATGTCGCACCCAGCCGCCACGATCGCTCGCACCTGTTCGCAGAACATATCGTAAGCATCGGAAAACGACAGCGTGCCAAGCGGTTCCAGCAAAACGCCGAGCGGGCCCATCCCTCCGGCCACGTAGCGCGCGCCCGCGGCACGCGCGCAAGCGGCGGCCGCACGATACACGTCGGCCACCTCCGCGCGACCCTCCAGCTTATGAGCGTTCGCGCTGAACGTGTTGGTGGTGACCATTTCCGCGCCCGCCTCAACGTAAGAAGCGTGAACAGCGGTAATGGCGTCGGGATTCGTGAAGTTCAGCAAATCGGGAAGCTCGCCATGGGCGGTCAGCCCCTGCTTTTGAAGCATGGTGCCCATGGCGCCGTCCTGCACAAGAAAGTCCAAGCCTTGCAGCACGCGCTCCAGATGCGCATCCTTGATAACCAAGCCCTCCAAGCTGTCCGGCATGCTCGCTCGCCCATCGTTCGCCATCATGTTCTCCCTCCGCACGCTAGGCGTCGTCGCCGCAGCATGTCCTTCCCTGTTTCCTCCACGCGCAGCGCCCTTCAAGCGCGCACGTTTCGCACGACGCTCGCACCGCGTCGCTCACCGCGCCGTCGAACACCCCCATAACGGCCGTGATGCTCTTCGTCGGGACAAGCAAGTACTCCGACGTCGCCGTCAAGCCAATGCTTCGCGGCGCATCGAGCGCGTCGAGCAACCCCTTCTGCACGGTCAGGGGAAAGTCACCGTATCCAGGGCTGTAGCGGCGGTTCACGGCACACGCGCGCTCAGCGGCATAGCAAGTCACCTGCTCCTCCGCATCGGACGCGGCGGATTCGACCAAGGCGGAAGCCGCCGCATCGAAGAACAGCGCCTCCGTCGGACTGATCGCAGCTCTTCGCTGGCACTCCCGCTCGTACGACGATCCCAGGGTGCAGGCGATCAGAACGCCCTCCTTCGCTCCCTTGAGATGCGCAGCGATATCCTTTCCCTCCAGCGGCTGAGGCACGCCCTCAAGCCAAACGCACGTATCACTTCCCCGTTTTTGGTCGAGAGGAAACGCCCGCCAAACGCACCGCGGCTTCACGGCCTTCTCGCACGCGCGCATCACGTCTTTGAGCCGAGCCAAAAGCTCAGCATCGAGAGCCTGGCCATGATAGCCCAGGTAGCGCAGCACCTCCGTGCTATCGAAGCCCGCCATGCCGACCGCCCTCCGCAGCCCATGAACCCCTGAGCGCGCTCACGCAGGCGCGCGCGATGTCAGGCTGGTTCATCGTGTAAATATGCAATCCGTCAACGCCATACTTTTGAAGATCGACCAGCTGCTCGCACGCGAACTCGATCCCAGCCGATCGCAGGGAATCGGGATCGTTTTCGTATTTCGCTAAAAGCTTGATGATAGGGGACGGCAGCGAGGCGCCGCACATGAACACCATGCGCTGTATCTGGGCCTTGCTCAAAAACGGCATGATGCCGCACGTTATAGGAACCGTGACATGCGCCTTTTCGGCCGCTTCGCGAAAGCGGTAATAATACTGGTTATCGAAGAACAGCTGCGTGACGAAAAAGCTCGCGCCGACATCTTCCTTCTGCTTCAGATGAGCGACGGACGCCTTGAAATCGGTGCATTCGATATGACCTTCGGGATAAGCCGCCGCTCCAATGCAAAACCCCTCGTCAGCCAACCTCATGATAAGGTCCTTGGCATGCTTGAACGGCGACGGGTCGCAGGCGGACACAACGTCTCCGCGCAAGGCGAGCACATTGGAGACCCCGCGACGACGCAGATCGTCGATCGCAGTGGTCAGCGCCTCCTCGGTGGAGTTGATGCACGTCAGGTGCGCAACCGAAGGAACGTCGAAGTCGTGGTGGATGAGCGAAGCGACCTCGGCCGTGGACTGCTGGTTGCCGCTCCCTCCCGCCGAATACGTCACGCTGATGAAGTCGGGAACAAGGTCGGCCAAAGAAGCCGCAACCCCATGAGCCGCATCGAGCGTCAAATCCCCCTTCGGAGGGAAAATCTCGAAAGAGACCGGCTGCTTCCGCGTAGCGAATATGTCATCTATCCTTCTCATGCTTCCATTATTGCGAATCGCGACGCTCCGAGCAAGGACGTCGGGGGCATCGGGTCGAACACGGCAGCACAGTCGCGACAAAAGGACACCGCCTTCAGGGTTTCGTCAACCCAGAACGGCTCCCTATCGTACAACGGTTGCCATATTGTCATTTGCGCGATAGAATGCACATTCCCGTCGCAAACACCAACTGCAAAACGAACACGTTCGCGTTCCGCCCGGCGCCACGCTTGGGCGGAACGTCTTGTTTGCGGGGGCGCAACACCGCAAAGCCCGACACGACCCAGAAGAATCGACCATGCAACGCGACAAAATCAAACCTATCCTGTTCAGCATCATCAAGCATTCCAGCAAAGAAGAGCTCAAAAAGCAGCTGCCCAAAGACATCGTTTCGGGCATCATGGTAGCGGTAGTTGCCCTGCCCCTCTCCATCGCCCTCGCCATCGCCTCCGGCGTCAGCCCCGAAAAGGGACTCTACACGGCCATCGTCGCCGGGTTCCTGATCGCCTTCTTAGGCGGAAGCCGCGTGCAGATCTCCGGCCCCACCGCAGCGTTCGCCACCATCGTAGCCGGCATCGTGGCCGCAGACGGCATAGACGGCCTGATCGCCGCCACCATCATCGCCGGCATCCTGCTCATGCTCATGGGATTCTTCAAGCTCGGCGCTATCATTCGCTTCGTGCCGTACACCATCACCACGGGCTTCACCGCGGGCATCGCGGCAACGCTCGTCATCGGACAGGCGAAGGACTTCCTAGGGCTCACCTTTCCCGCAGGCGCGCCCACGGTTGAAACCATGGACAAGCTCCAAGCCGTAGCCCAAAGCATCTCCACGGTCAATTGGCAAGCATTCGCGGTAGGCGTCGTGTGCCTTGCCGTTCTTTTCGCCTGGCCCAAGGTGAGCGAAAGGATCCCCGGCTCCCTGGTGGCGCTGATCGCCGGAGTGGCCATGGTGAACGGCTTCGGAATGAACGTGAACACCATCGGCGACCTCTACACCATCAACAGCGGGCTTCCCTCCTTCCACGTTCCGCAGCTCGACCTGGATATTTTCCGCGAGCAAATGGCAAACGGCATCACCATCGCCATCTTGGCCGCGATCGAATCGCTGCTGTCCTGCGTGGTCGCCGACAGCATGATCAGCTCCCACCATCGCAGCAACATGGAACTTGTGGCCCAAGGTGCAGGCAACGTCGCATCGGTGCTGTTCGGCGGCATTCCGGCAACGGGAGCCATCGCCCGCACGGCCGCGAACGTCAAAAACGGCGGGCGCACCCCCGTCGCCGGCATGACCCACTCGATAGTGCTGCTCATCGTCCTGGCGTTTTTCATGCCCTATGCGGCCTTCATCCCCATGCCTACCATCGCGGCTATCCTGCTGCACGTCGCGTACAACATGTCCGGCTGGCGCAACTTCGCGCACCTGTGCAAGACCACGTCGAAGGGGGCCGTCGCCACGCTGCTTCTGACCTTCACGCTGACCATCGTGTTCGACCTGGTGGTAGCCATCGGCGTGGGCATGCTGATCACCGTGGTCCTGTTCATGAAGATGGTCAGCAAGGAAACCGAGGTTCGCGGCTGGAAGTACTACTGCGACGAGGACTCCGAGGTCACCCATCTTCGCGAGCTGCCGAAAAGCGTGCGCGTGTACGAGATCAACGGCCCCATGTTCTTCGGCATGACCGACCGCATTACGGACATTTCGGTAAAGTCGTTCACGAAGTACCTGATCATCCGCATGCGCGGCGTGCCTTCGCTCGACTCCACGGGTATGAACGCACTGGAGAACCTGTATGACTACTGCCGCGAAAACGGCGTGAGCCTCATCTTCTCGCATGCCAACGAGCAGCCTATGAAGACCATGCGGCGCGCAGGCTTCGTGGATTTGGTCGGCGAAGATCATTTCCGCGGCAACATCGACGACGCCATAGCCTACGCGCACCAGCTGCTTGACGAGGAGAGTCGAGCGGTGCGAAAGCGCGCGCAGTAGCGCAAGCGCACCGCCAAGCCAAGCCTCAACGTTGCCCGAGCGCCACGTGCGCAAGTTCCAACCTGCGCGTGTGGCCTCGACGGTCGCGCCTGGGCCACGCGAAGCGACCGCAAGAACCCTAGCCGCTGCCACCGCGCCGCAACAACTCGTTGCTTTACGTTTTCGCACCTCGCATGGTTCAATGTCCTTGCGGCGCATCGCCGCTTCCGCCCGCCTGAAAGGACGCCCCATGACCATCGCAGACGCCCTCGTAACCATGCGCAAAGAGCGCAACCTCACGCAGCAAGACGTCGCCCGCAAGCTTTTCGTAACGCGCCAAGCGGTATCTCGCTGGGAAAACGGCGAGACCACACCCGGCATCGATATGTGCAAGCTGATCTCGGCCACCTTCGACCTCCCCGTCACCCACTTGCTCGAGATGCCCGACGGAGACTACTGCCAAAGCTGCGGCATGCCCTTTTACCAACCGAAAGACTACGGCAGCGAAGCCGACGGCGCACCTTCCGCCGACTACTGCTCATGGTGCTATCGCGACGGCGCATTCGTCGAAGACGAGTCGCTTGAGGAGCTTATCGAGCGTTGCGCCCCGTACATGGCCGAATCCTGCCACGTTTCACGCGACGAGGCCGTCTCGTTCATGGGCGCGCTGCTTCCCCACCTCAAGCGCTGGAAGTAGCGACCGAAGACGCCGCGGACCGCACAGCGTGCCGAACGCGCCGGGCCAACCTTGCTGCGTGCGCGCTCCGAACGCGCCGCGTGCATGCTCCCACGCCCCCTCAGGCTTCCTCGTGATAGAATTCGTCCAGGAAAATCAACCCCGCAGCGCGCACGCAGCACCGCGGGCGTTTCAAACCCACGAAGACGGGAGCATCATGATCAAGGAACTGGTAAAGGACGAGGCCATCCTCTCGCAGCCCTGCGCTGCAGCCACCGCCGAAGACGCGTCGGTTGCGCAGGATCTGATCGACACGCTGACCTCGCTCGAAGGCGCCGCATGCTTGGCGGCCAATCAAATTGGCGCCGCCACCTGCGTTGTCGCCTATCTTGACGACAACGACCAGCCGCACGTCATGTACAACCCCAAGCTGCTGCAGGCGCTCGGCGCGTTCAAGACCGTCGAAGGCTGCCTTTCCTTGGAGGCCGATTCCAAGGTAACGCGCTACGATCGCGTCAAAATCGCCTACGAAGAGCAGGTCGACGGCACGCTTGTTGCCCGCAAGAAGGACTTCAACGGCTGGACAGCCCAGATCATTCAGCACACGATCGACCATTGCAAGGGCAAGCTGGTCTAGCTCGCGCGCTCAGGCAGTCCGAACCATCATGGCAAAACCGTCCAGCAACCCCGATCGAGACCGCTGGATTCGCGCGCTCGCCGCAAAAGGCGGGCGCGCCGCTTCGGCTCCCCTCAATCGCAACCCGCGCGCAGGCATCGGCCCGAACAAGGCCTCGGGCCACAAGGGCGGCATCAGCCGCCAAGGATCCAAGCGCGGTTGATGCCGCACGCCTAGAATGGAGCACCCTTGCACGAAGCAGAGCCTTTCGGTCCCGAACGCAGCCATCCCCAAACGACAAGCCGCCCGATTCCTCGAGTTGCTTTCGTCTGCACGCACAACTCATGTCGAAGCCAAATGGCAGAAGCAATCGCGAAGCAGATCGCAAAAGGCACCTTTGCAGCTTGCTCGGCCGGCACGCACCCCCGGGAGCACATAAACCACCAGGCACTGCAAACGCTTGCCAACCATGGATACGGAACCGACGGGCTTCGGTCAAAGCCGCTCGACGATATTCCGCCCGTCGATTGGGTTGTCACCATGGGCTGCGGGGTTGCGTGCCCGGCGCTTCCATGCGCGCATCGCGAGGATTGGGGGCCCGAAGACCCCAGCGGCAAAGACGATAGCTCGTTCGAAACCTGTCTCGCCCTCATTGAAGATCG
>ERZ836760.2113-NODE-2113-length-17147-cov-30.880587_pt1 | contig 17147 bp, 9 predicted proteins | sample MGYA00519941_ERZ836760 | MGnify/ENA primary metagenome ERZ836760 (study PRJEB31850, sample SAMEA3708807) | human gut metagenome | biome: human gut; feature: human-associated habitat; material: faeces | place: China | collected 2014 ... | reverse complement strand
CTTTGGCAGAAGATGCTCGAACCATACGATAAATGCGGACGCCTTGATATTGACGCTTGTATGGATAGTTTCTGGCCGTACCTCGAAGCCAACAGCAGAACGACCAATACGGTCTTCCATGCTTCGCTGAACCCTTCACCGGAAGACAGGCTGACAGACGAACAGTTCCGGGAGATCGCACGCGAATATATGGAACGCATGGGCTACGGCAACCAGCCTTATATTGTTTTCAAACATAAGGATATCGACCGACAGCATCTTCATGTCGTATCGTTGCGCGTCGATGAGAACGGACATAAGCTGCCGCATGATTTCGAAGCAAGACGTTCGATGGAGATATTACGCGATCTGGAACGCAAATATAATCTGCATCCGAGTATCAAGGGTGAGGAGCAAGCCGACAAGGTGGGATTGCATAAGGTAAACTACAGGGAAGGCAATGTCAAACAGCAGATCTCATCCATCGTGAGATCGTGCCTGCGAAATTACAAATGCTCATCGTATGGAGAATTCCGCACCCTGTTGGAGCTGTTTAACGTTTCTGTCGAAGAACGTACGGGAACTATCGACGGCAGAAATTATGCGGGTATTGTCTACGGCGCTCTGACCGACGACGGCTATGGCATCGGCACTCCGTTCAAATCGAGTCGTATCGGCAAAGATGTCGGTTATAAAGCCCTTCAAAAGTATTACGAGCGGTCGAAAAGTGCGCTGAAGCAGGACGGGACGCTCAACCAGCTGCGACAGACAGTCCGGGATGCTATGAGTCCGAACAATACACGGAACGAGTTTCGGCAGTTGCTCAAAGTGGAGAACATCGACGCGATCTTTCGCATCAACCCGATCGGCAGAATCTATGGCGTGACTTTCATTGACCATAACGACGGCATCGTCGCCAACGGATCGGTGCTGGGAAAAGAGTTTTCGGCCAATGTTTTCAATGAATTGTATCCGGCACCGAAACAGGCGCAACAGGTCGCAGAACAACACGTGGAACAGAAACATGAAGTGCAAAACCATGCCGCCAATCCTATTTCTGGCATTGTCGATACGGTATTGGATTTGGCTGACACGCGGGCTTACGAGGAACAGCAACGGCAGATGCAACAAAGGCGTAAGAAAAGACGACATCGTTCCTGATACGAAAAACGGGGTCTGATATGGATTAGATCCCGTTTCTCATTGTTCCCTGTCGGCTTTCCGTCGTGGCCTCCCCGTGCCACAGGCATCTTCTATTTCTCTGCCGGAATAAAAGTTATTGCCTGTCCGCCCCGCTCAGCCATCTCGATGCGTATGGTATCTCGTTCCGTCACCGCCCGCTTCCCGATCAGATATGCCTCCGGATTGCGCCCTGCATCCGGAGCGTCGGCATATATCGTCGCGGTGTACGTCACCCCGGGTTCGAGGAAGTCGAGCCTCTGCACGAACGTCCTTGCCTTCTCGTCCGTTCCGGCCCCGAGAAAGTATCTGTCTTTGGCCCGTCTTGCAACGACGATATAGTCGCCGATCTCTCCCTGCAATGCCTTCGACCAGTCGCAGTCTGCGTCGAAGTCGCGGAAGAACCGGAATGCGGGATGCCCTTCGTAGTTCTCGATCAGGTCTGCGGCCATCTGCAGGGGCGAGTATATGATCACCCAGTTTGCTATCTGCCGTGCCAGCGTGGTCTTTATGCAGCATTCCGCGTTGGGCCCGTTCCACTCGATCCGTCCCTTGTCGGCCTTCGCTGTGGAATAGTCGATGTCGAAGATTCCCGGAGTGTAGTCCATCGGTCCGCTCAGCATCCTCACGAAGGGCAGCGTCGTGAGATACTCTGCCGAATTCCCTTCCGACCATGCGTTCCATTCCATGCCCCGCGCCCCTTCGCGTGTCATCATGTTGGGCCACGTGCGTCGTATCCCCGTCTCCTTTATCGGCTCGTGTACGTCGAGCATGATCCGGTATTTCGCCGCCGTTTCCACGACCCGCTGATAGTGCTGCACTCCATACTGCGAATGATGGAGGTAACCGCCTTTGAATCCCCCTGCATATCCCGTTTTGAGCGTGTGAACCCCCAGTTCGGCATACCTCCTCATCGCTGCTTCCAGGACGGCTTCGTACTCAGGAATATTTCCTCCCGTTTCGTTGTGCATCCACAGTTGCACGCCCTTTTCACGGGCATAGGCGGCTATTCGCTCCAGATCGAAATCCGCATAGGGTTCGAGGTAGTCGAACTGCTGGTTTCCGCCCCAGTTCTCCCATCCTTTGTTCCAGCCCTCGAACAACACTCCTTGTATGCCGTTTTCCGCAGCAAAGTCGATGTGCCGGATGGCATTCCGTGTCGTTGCTCCGTGTCGCGGCCCCATCGTCCATACCTGCGTTCCGAGGTGCATTCCCCACCATACGCCGACGTACTTCTGCGGCACGATCCATGAGGTATCCTCGATCTTCGAAGGTTCGTTCAGGTTGAGCACCAGCGACGAGTTTATCAGGCCTACGGCCCTGTCTGCTATCTGTATCGTGCGCCAGGGCGTCGTGAAGCGTCCCGGAATGTACGCCTTCACGCCGTCGGGCAGGGGCGCGAGGTCGGCTTTCAGCACCCCCGCACTGTCGCGCCTCAATACCATCTCGGGCCAGTCGTACAGGGCCGCCTCGTGCACGGCTCCGAATATTCCGTCCCCAGTGCGGAACGTGAAGGGCGTGTTTGCATCCGTAATCCGTGCGACGGGCTGCTCGCGGTACTGAAGTTCATAGGTCTCGAAATTGCCGGGTATGGACCACGACATCGTATGACCCTCATCTGCGAACCGGAATTCCGTCAGTTCGTCCGTCACGGCCAGCGAATCGGGCTGCGCCAGTTCGTAGCGAAATGCTATTCCGTCGTCGAATGCGCGGAAGCGGAGCGTGAAGGCCATGCTTTTATCCGACTTCCGCACTGCGACGGACATTTCGTTGTAACGGTTGCGGTGCCGTTTGTTCTCGCCCCAAGGGGCTGTCCACAGCTTGTCGTGGGAGGAGTGCCATACGCCTGTTATCGTCGCTCCCTGCAGCGAGGTTCCGCATGCCGCGAGTCCCATCGCCGAGGGCAGTATCAGGGGCTTGTCGTCGACCGTGACGGCATAGGTCACGCCCGCCTCTGCATCGGCTTCGACAGATACGGCGATGCGCCCGTCAGGGGAGGTTACGAAGGGCTGCTGCGGAGAGCATGCTGCAAACAATGCACAGGCGAAGGCCATGAAGGCAGCATGTGGATTCGGAATCTTCATGGGAAGGCTATTTTTCGGATTCCATCTCGAAGCGCACCTTCGCACCTTCCAGAAGTGTGGAATAGCTAAGGAACGGCCTTTCCGATACTTTTCCGTCGATAGCCATTTTACCGACATAACGGTTCTCGGAGCTGTTCTCCGGAGCGTCGATCTCGATCGTATTGCCGTTTTCGAGGTGAATGACGGCCTTGCGGAACAGCGGCGATCCGACTGCGTATTCGTCCGCGCCGGGACACACGAGATAGAACCCTAAGGCCGAAAATACGTACCACGCCGAGGTTTGTCCGTTGTCCTCGTCGCCGCAGTAACCGTCGGGCTTGGCCGAGTAGAGGCGATCCATGACCTCACGAACCCACCACTGCGCCTTACGGGGTTGCCCGGCGTAGTCGTAGAGGTAGATCATGTGCTGCGCGGGCTGGTTTCCGTGGGCGTAGTTGCCCATGTCGGCCACCTGCATTTCGGTAATTTCGTGGATGCGGAACCCGTAGTAGCTGTCGTCGTAGGCGGGCGGCACGACGAAGACCGAGTCGAGCATCCGCGTGAATCCTTTGCGTCCTCCCATCAGGTCGATCAGTCCCTCTACGTCATGAAATACCGACCATGTATAGTGCCACGAATTTCCCTCGGTGAAGGCGTCGCCCCACTTGTAGGGGCTGAAGGGCGTCTGGAACGTCCCGTCGGCATTGCGGCCCCGCATCAGGCGCGTTTCGGGATCGAAGAGGTTTTTATAGTTCTGCGAAGCCTTTTCCAGCATTGCAGCGTCGTTCGTTTTTCCCAGTTTTTTCGCCACCTGTGCGATGCACCAGTCGTCGTAGGCGTATTCGAGCGTGCGCGCCACATTCTCGTTGATGCCCGCATCGTAGGGGACGTATCCCAGTGTGTTGTAGTATTCGTGTCCGAGGCGCCCCGTGGAACTCACCGTGGGGTGTACCTTCCGGCGTCCTGCGAGCATCGCTTCGTAGAGCGTCGCAATGTCTTCCTCGGGGGTGACACCTTTCAGGATGGCATCCGAAACGACCGACGCCGAGTTGTTTCCGACCATGCACCCACGATGTCCGGGCGAAGCCCATTCGGGCAGGAATCCGCTCTCGCGGTAGGCGTTGGCCAGTCCTGCCTGAATTTCGGCGTTGACCGACGGATAGACGAGGTTCAGCAGCGGGAACAGACTGCGGAAGGTGTCCCAGAATCCCGTGTCGGTGTACATATAGCCCGGCAGGACCTCGCCGTTGTAGGGGCTGTAATGGACGGGGTTACCGCTTTTGTCGATCTCGTAGAATTTCCGCGGAAAGAGCGTCGAGCGGTATAGACACGAATAGAACGTGCGGTACTGGTCTACGGTTCCTCCCGCAATCTCGATGCGTCCGAGCACCTCGTCCCAACGCTTCTGCGCCTTAGCCTTTACGGTTTCGAAATCATCTTTTCCCAGCTCCCCGAGGTTTTGTACGGCCTGCTCTTCGGAGATGAACGACGAGGCTACGCGTGCCATTACCTGCTCGCCGCGGTGGGTTACGAAACCTACCCGCACGAGGGCGTGTTCGCCGACTAACTGTTCGCCTTCGACCGGTTTCGCCCCGTCATAGATCTGGAAATCCCGGATCTTCCGGTCGAAGCGCACGATAAACCAGTTCTTGAAGTTGTCGGGCACACCTCCGCTGTTGCGCGTGGTGTATCCCACGACAGTCCGTTTGTCGTGCATGACCCTGATGTACGATCCGCGGTCGAAAGCGTCGATCACCACGCCCGACTCGTCCGATTCGGGGAACGTGAAACGCATGATCGCAGCCCGCTCGGTCGGAGCGATCTCGGCCTTGATGTCGTGGTCGGCGAGGTATACCGAATAATAGTAGGGACGTGCCTCCTCCGACTGGTGCGAAAACCAGCTCTGACGGCTCTCTTCATCGACCTTGTCGCGTCCGCGTACAGGCATGATGGAAAACTGCCCGTAGTCATTGATCCACGGCGAGGGCTGGTGGGTCTGCTTCAGGCCCCGGATGGTGTGGGTGCCGTAGGTATAGGCCCATCCGCTGCCCATCTCGCCCGTCTGGGGCGTCCAGAAGTTCATGCCCCACGGCAGGGCGACGGCCGGGTAGGTGTTGCCCGTCGAGAGCGTGAAGTCGGAGTGCGTGCCTACGAGCGTCGAGACGTATTCCGAAGGCCGCGCCGAAGGTTCGTCGCAGGAGGTTGCCGCGGTGCGCCCCGTGCGGCTCCCGCAGCTGCCGCACAGAACAGCGGCCAGTAACAGCAAAGAAACAGGTTTTATCATTCTCGGTTTTTATTAGTAGTGATGACTTTCGAATAAGCTGCGGGGACTGGGTATGGAGCAAGTCCGATCTGTCCTCGTTCAGCAAGGGCGGAAATTCGGAAATAAAGGATTCCGATGTCCCCGATGTCGTTTGTTTGTTTTTTTCGGTCAGTCGATGGAATTGAGCAGGTCGACCTTGTTTTCGTTTACGAGTTTTAATATGAGTTCCCCGAAAAGGGTGTTCTGCCAGGCGAACCACGCGCGGGTGAAATCCGCGGCGTCGTGGCGCGAGAAGGACTCATGCATGAATCCCGTCCCGGCATCGGTAGTCATCAGGGCCACGATACAATCGCGGATTTCAGCGTCGTCGGTGGCGGTGAAGGCCCGCATCATAATGCTCATGGGCCAGATCATCTCCACACCGATATGCGGACCCCCGATGCCTTCGCCGGCAGCTCCGCGTCAGAAATAGGGATTTTCCGTGCTCCAGACGAACCGCCGGGTATTTTCGTAAATCGGGTCCGTGCGCTTCACGTCGCCCAGATAGGGCATGGCCAAGAGCGACGGCACATTGGCGTCGTCCATAAGCTGCGCGCTGCCGAATCCGTCGACTTCGAAGGCGTAAATCTTTCCGAACTCCGGATGCTCCACGACAGCGTATTGCTGCAATGCCCCAGCCACCTCGTCGGCCAGCGCCGTGCACTCGGCGGCAAGCTCCCGCTCGCCGTTCACCGCCGTCAGGATCTCGGCGGCCTTGCGCAGCGACGTGACAGCCATGAAGTTCGACGGCACGAGGAATCCGAAGGTCGTGGCGTCGTCCGAAGGGCGGAACGCCGAGACGATCAGCCCCACGGGTTTCACGGGGTTGCCGCGCCCCACATGGCAGCGGGTGTCCAGCTGACGGTCCGTCGTGCGCAGGAAGGTGTAATCGCCCGGACCCTCCTTCATCTGCTGTTCGCGCAGCGTCTTCACGATGTTGCGCATCGCCGAGGTCCACTCCCCGTCGAAGACCGACGTGTCGCCCGTAGTCTTCCAGTAGTGGTGCGCAAGGCGCAGAGGATAACAATGGGAGTCGATCTCCCACTTGCGTTCGAAGACCATCGGGTCGGCCTCCGGAAAATCCGTCTTGTTGTGCGCCCCCGTCGGCGCGACGTTGAAAGCGTTGGCATAGGGGTCGATGTTGATCAGCTTCAGCTGGCGGCGGATCACCCCCGCGATCATCTTCTGCAACGCCGGGTCCTCCTTGCACAGCTGCACGTAGGGCCACACCTGCGCCCCCGAGTCGCGGAGCCACATGGCCGGAATGTCGCCCGTGTAGACGTAGGTATCGGGATTGCCCGCCTCGTCCTCGCCGTAGTGTACGGTGGTGTCGAGCGTGTTGGGGAAGCAGTTGGCGAACATCCACCGCAGGCGTTCGTTGGTCAGAAGACCGCACACGCGGGCGATCTCCCCCTCTACCGCTTCCGACTTAAAAAGCCGCTGCTCCTCCGCGGGCCGCTGGTCGGCGTACGCCTCCGGTTCGTCCGGACAGTACCACACCTTCTCTTCGGCCCCCATCTCGAAGCGCAGCTCCCCGCCCTTCATCAGGTCGGCATGACCGATCCAAGGCTTCGTGTAGGGTTGACCATTGAGCCAAACACGCTGGATATATTTGTTCGCAGCGGAGTTGTTTTCGGCCGTGATCGTGAACACACCGCCCGGGACCTTCACTTCGGCCCGGTCGAAGAGCGGCGATCCGAACCAGTAGCGTCCGCCCGCAGGCTCGGCTTCGTACATCCCCAGCGACGAAAGAACGTACCACGCCGACATCTGTCCCACGTCCTCGTTGCCCGACAATCCGTCCGGCCGGTCATGGTAGAGCGTCGTGAGCACCTCGCGGACCTTGTCGGCCGTTTTCCACGGCTGCCCCAGCATCGTATAGAGGTACAAAATATGGTGGCTCGGTTCGTTGCCGTGGGCGTATTGCCCGATCAGCCCCGAGATGTCGGGCGAGGTCTCGCCGCCTTCGATGACCGAACTTACCGTAAAGAGCGAATCGAGTTTTTCAATCATCTTCGCACGCGAGCCGAACAGCCCTTCGAGGCCCTTGACATCGTGCGGAGCCAGCCACGTATACTGCCAGGCGTTGCCCTCGCAGTAGTCGTCGGCGCGGTGCGTCGAGGCGAACGCATTGAAGGGCGTCCTCCAGCCTTTTTTCGAATCCCGGCCCCGCATAAAGCGCGTCACAGGGTCGAAATAGTTGCGGTAGCTATGGCTGCGCTCCTCGAAATACTTCGCATCCTCCGCCTTGCCCAGCGTCTCGGCGGCACGCGCCGCCGCGCCGTCGGCCAAAGCGTACTCCATGTCATAGGCCACCGCCTCGTTGAACAGGTCGCAGGGGATGTAGCCGTACTCCATCCGCAGGCCGTTGCCCCGGTCGGGGTTCATGGCCGTCTTACGGATCGTCTCGAAGGCCTTTTCGCGGTCGAAGCCCCCGATGCCCTTCACGATGGCGTCCGCCACCGCTACGATGCCCGGGTTGCCCACCATGCAGTCGGTTTCATTGCCCCACAGGTGCCATACCGGGAGCCGTCCCTGCTCGTCGGCGATGTGCAGCATCGTCTGGATGATGTCGGGCATCCGCTCCGGGTGCAGGACGGTCATCAGCGGCATTGCCGCCCGGTAAGTGTCCCACAGCGAAAAGGTCGTATAGGTATCGCGCCCCGGATTCTCATGCACCTTGCCGTCGGCTCCCCGGTAATCGCCGTTCACATCGCAGAAGAGCGACGGAGCCACCATCGTATGATACAGCGCCGTATAGAAGATGCGCTTCGACGTTTCATCCTCCGTCTCGATCTTCACCTTCGACAGTTCATCGTTCCACGCCTTGTCGGCAGCGGCCGCCGTAGCGTCGAAATCCCATCCGGAGAGTTCCGCCGCAAGGTTTGCCTTCGCGCCTTCGATACTTACGGGCGAAAGGGCCACTTTCACGAGCACCTGTTCGCCCTCCGCCGTGTCAAAGTCCACACGTGCATAACGGGCCGCGATCCGGGGCATTTTGGAATCGTCTATCTCGCCCGGCTGCAGGTAGGAAATCCCCTTCGCGGGTTTTGAAAACTCGGCCACGAAGTAGACCTCCTGATTTTTGGCCCACCCCGTCGAGCAGCGCCATCCGGCGATGCGCGTGCTGTCGTCCGAGAAGCGGAAGCCCGTATCGGTGGCCTTGTCCCAGCAGCCGCCGTTCTCCAGATCGAAGACCACGGCTGCGGCGTCCGACGCCGGGAACGTGTAGCGGTGGAGTCCCACGCGCGCCGTGGCGGTCATCTCGGCCGTAATGCCGTAGCGCACAAGCGGAACCGAGTAATAACCGGGTTTCGTGATCTCCCGCGTACGGTCGGCGTAAGACCACAGGCCCGAGGCCGGGTCATTCTCCTCGCCGCGGGCATAAGTCGCTTCACCCACGACGGGCATGACGGTAATGTCGAACAGGTCGCCGATACCCGTACCCGAAAGGTGTGTGTGCGAGAAGCCGATCACCGTCGAATCGCTCGCGTGGTAGCCCGAGCACCAGTCCCACGTCTGAGGAATGCTCGTCGGCCCCACCTGCACCAGGCCGAAGGGGACGTTGGCTCCCACGAAGACGTGCCCGTGGCCGCCCGTCCCGATCTTCGGATCGACATGGCGCGTGTAATTCTCCTCCGCGGCAGGCTGCGTGCAGCTGCCCAGCAGGGCCGCGGCGAATAAGAATCCGGTAAGTTTCATCTATTTTCCAGTTTGAAGTTCGAAAGTAAGTTTGCCGCCCTTGAGCAATTCATCGTGCAAGATACGATAATTTTTCAACGGTTTATCGCCAAGCGTCATCCGGTCGATATACCCTTCGCCGCTTTTTTCGATCACCAGCGTTCCCCGCTCCGTGTCGATCTCGGCCCGCTCGAACGTCGGGGACGTCAGCGTGTAGTACGGCTCGCCCGGACAGTCGGGGTACAGCCCCAGCATCGTGAAGACAGCCCACGCCGACATCGTCCCCGTGTCGTCGTTGCCCGGGATGCCGTCGGGGGCGGTGGTAAAGTATCGCTCCAACAGCCGCCGGGTTTCCCGCTGCGTACGCCACTCCTCGCCCCGGAAACGGCTGAACAGGTAGGCATAGGCGATGTCGGGTTCGTTCGCAGGGTCGTACAACCCCTCGTCGAAGACCATTTGCAGTTTGTCGATGAATTTGCGTCGTCCGCCCATCAGCTTCGCAAGCCCCTCCACGTCGTGCGGAACATAGAACGTATAGTTCCACGCACTTCCCTCGTGGAAGCCCGGAGCCGCCGTGAAGTTCTCGCCCGCCTTCGGGTCAAAGGGGCTTAAAAAAGTTCCGTCGGGATGGAGCGGACGCAAAGTCCCGCTTTCCGGGCTGTAATAACGCTTATAGCCCAACGAGCGGGCGCGGAACAGACGCGCGTCGTCCCCGTGTCCGAGCGAGTCGGCCAGCAGCGACAGCGCAGCGTCGGCCATGTAGTACTCCAGCGCGTGCGAGACGGAGGTGTCGCCCGCAAGGTCCTTGGCGTAGAACCCCAGCGGGATATAGCCTTTCTCGATATAGGGGTCGATGTCGGGCCGCATGCGGTTCTGCGCACCGGGCGTCGTGGCCGACTTGCGCATCGCCTCGTAGGCCTTGGCGACATCGAAATCCCGAAGGCCCTTCATCCAGCTGTCGACGATCACCGGGATCGCAGGGTCTCCCTCCATCGTGAAGGTCTCGCGGCCGTAAAGCTCCCATTTCGGAAGCCAACCCCACTCCTCGTACATCCCCGTCATCGAGCGCAGCATCTCCCGCTGACGATCCGGGTAGACAAGCGTCAGCAGCTGGTGCAGGTTGCGGCAGGTGTCCCACAGCGAGAAGACCGTATAACGTTCGCCATCCGTCACGCCCGTCTCGCCCGAACGCTCCATCAGCGGGTATTCGCCGTTCACGTCGCTCACGAGGTTCGGGTGCAGCAGCGCATGGTACAACGCCGTGTAGAACACCCTCTGCTGCTGCTCGGCGCCGCCCTCGACCCGGATTCTGCCCAGAGCCTCGTTCCAGCCCTTGCGGGCCTGTTCCCGGATGGCGTCGAACGGCGCGTCCGCGGCCTGCTCGGCATCGAGGTTTTTGCGCGCGTTCTCCGTAGAGACATACGAGATGCCCATGCGCACCTCCACCTGCTCGCCCGCCGCAAGGCCGTCGAAGGAGAACCAGTAGCCCACGTCGTCGCCCGAAAGCTCGCGCCCGTACTCCGTATAGAGTTTATACCTCCCGTTGTCCGGGGTCCACTCGGCCTCCACGCCCGTCATTGCACGCTGTTTCTTCCAGTAGCCTGAAGCCGAAGGAGTTTTCGATACCCGCAAAACAAAATAGACCGGGAATACCTTCTGCGCATTGTAGCAGAACGTCCCAAGCAGCTTCGTGCCCTCGATCTCCGTGGCGCTCACCCGGCGAACCATCGCACCGCTCTCGTTCGTAAGACCCTCGCCCAGATTTAACAGAATATGCCCCGTGCCTTCCGGAAAGGTGTACCTCTCGGCCGAGCTACGCGCCGTGGCCGTGGCTTCGGCAAGGACGCCGTACTTGTCCAGAAAGATCGAGTAATAGCCCGGGGAGGCCTTTTCGTCCCTGTACGACGTGCCGTACTCCCGGTAATCCACCGTCAGAGGGCCCGTCGTGGCCATCGTCAGCAGCGACCCCATTTCGGGGCACCCCACGCCGCTCAAGGCGCCGTGCGCGAAGCCCGTGAAGAATTTGTTGTGGTATTCGTAGGGCGTGGACCACCAGCGGGCGTCCTTGTCGTAGACGTTCTCCTCCGACCCCATGACGTTGAACGGAACCACCGACATCATCCCGTGCGGCGTGACCGCCCCGGGGTTCGCGGTCCCGAAGTTCGTAGTCCCGATGAACGGGTCGACCCGGTCGGCAGGGGTCTGCGCAGAAGCCGCAGCGCCGAAAACGGCTGCGGCGAGCGCCAGGGTAAGCAGCGTTCGTCGCAGTCGCATCAGAGGATCGAGTTTTTCTTCGTGAAGTCGATGATTTCGGGGGTATAGCCGAACGCAAGGCCCGTAACCGTGTCGGCGCATCCGTAGTAGACGGCCACGCGCCCCGTCGCGGGATCGTGCAGCGCAGCGCACGGGAACGTCACGTTCGGAACGTCGCCCGTCAGTTCGTAAATCTCGCGCGGCGAAATCAGGTAGGGACCGCTGCGGGCCGTGACCTTCCACGGCTCCTCCAAATCCAGCAATGCCGAGCCGAAGGCGTAGACATAGCCGTTGCACGAGCGAAGCACCCCGTGGTAGAACAGCAGCCACCCTTCCGAGGTCTCGATGGGAACGGGGCCCGCGCCGATCTTCATGCACTGCCACGCCGAAACCTCGAACGCCGAGGGAGACATCACATGACGGTGGCGGCCCCAGAACTCCATGTCCGGAGACTCCGAATAGAAGATGTCCCCGAAGGGCGTGTGACCCGTGTCGCTCGGACGCGACAGCATCGCGAACCGGCCCCCGATCTTGCGCGGAAACAGAACCCCGTTGCGGTTATAGGGAAGAAATGCGTTTTCAAGCTGGTGGAACGTCTCGAAATCATCCGTCCACGCAATGCCGATCGTCGGACCGTGGTAGCCGTTGCACCACGTAACGTAGTATTTGTCGCCGATCTTCGCAACGCGAGGGTCGTAGCCGTAGACCCACTGGCCGATCTCGGCGTCCGCACCCTCCAGCCGGAAGTCGGACTCCTCGATCTCCCACCGAAGGCCGTCGACCGAAAAGCCCACGTGGATGCGCATCCGGCGGTTCGTGTCGTCGCACCGGAAAACGCCCACATAGTTATATTTTCCTTTTTTGAAGGGAACGACCGCCGAGTTGAAGATCGAATTCGACGTCGAAAGCGCATGACGCCCGATGATCGGGTTCGCGCTGTAACGCCACATCACCTCTTTGGAGCCGGCGGGACGGTCCTCCCACGGCATATCGGGCTGATTCGAGCCCGCAATTTTCAGTGTATCCATATAAATTATTTGTCGTTTGGTTTGTCGTCATAGGTAAAGGGAACCAGCCGGGTGATCACAAAAGCCGGAATGGTGGCGAGCATCACCGCGAGGAAGAAGATCCGGTAGCTCATCAGATCGCTCAAAAAGCCCGAAGCCATGCCCGTGAGCATCACCGAAAGGTTCATGATACCCGAAGCGAAGGCGTAGTGCGCCATCTGGTGACGGCCCGGGGCAACCTGCTGCATCATGAAGAGCGTAAGCCCCACGAACCCGAACCCGTAGCCGAAATACTCCACGACGATGCCGCCGCCCACGAGCCACATCGATTGAGGCTGGAACCATGCAAGCAGCGCATAGACCGCGAATGGGATATTAAAGATACAACATAAGGTGAAAAGAGTGCGTCGCAGGCCCCGGTGTGCAATATAGTAGCCCGCCAGCAGCGAACCCAAAAGAAAAGCCCCGGCACCGAATGTCCCGTAGTAAAGGCCGATCTGCTGGTTCGTAAGGCCCAGACCGCCGGACGAAATGTCGGCCTTGAGGAACAATGGAACGATCTTCATCACGAAGCCCTCGCCCAGACGATAGAGGATGATGAATCCGAGGTAGTACCAGATATGCTTTTTCTGGAAGAAGGCCCCGACGACCTCTTTCAGGCCCGAAAGGCCATCCCGCAGCGAATGCCGTTCGGCAGCGCCGCCCCCGGCGGGAAGCGCCCGGACATGGTAGACGCCCAGCAGGACGAGCAGGCCGCAAAGAATGGCAAGCACCACCGTCCACGAACGTACGTAGGCGTCGAATGTTGCTGCACCCACGGCGCTGAAGCCTTCGTAGAGAAAACCTGCGAACCACACCAGGCCGCCCGTGGCGACCAGTTTCGCAAGGTTGTAGAACGCACCCTGCCAGCCGATATACTTCGCCTGATCCTGCGTCGTGAGTTCCGACATGTAGACACCGTCGGCCGCGATGTCGTGCGTGGCGCCGCTGAACGCAACGACGGCAAAGACGGCGATCGTAACGGCGAAGAACGACGGTAGGTGAAGCGACAGAGCAGCAAGGCCGAACAATATGCCGCTTAGGAGCTGCGTCGTGACGACGAAGAATTTTTTGGTACGGAAAATTTCCAAGAAGGGGCTCCACAGGAATTTGATCGTCCACGGCCACATGATAAGCGATGTCCAGAACGCGATTTGTGCGTCCGAGATCCCCAGATCCTTGAACAGAACCGCAGAGACCATGTTCAGAACCACAAACGGAAGGCCCATCGCAAAGTACAAACTCGGAACCCAACGGAGAGGAGAAAGCGATTGTCGGGAGTTTTGAGTAAGTTGATTCATTTTGTATACTATATATTAGATCCGACAAAACAATGCCATCTAATATATAGTTCCACAACTCAATAAGATTCCCTCTCCTAAAGCTCTTTTTTTGATTTTTTCTTAAAATTAGAAACGAGAAAAATTTGACCCAAGAACAGATCAGCCGATTATATTTCAGAATATACTATCAATAGCAATAAGAGCAAATAATCCTTCAAAGACAAGCGTAATTTCATTGCCGCCTGTTGTAATTCCCTATCTACTTTTTTGAGGTTGATGCATAGCATGTCAGCAATCTCTTTGTAACTTTTTCCCTCCAGTTTATGAGCTATGAATACCTGTTTGGTCAATTCCGGCATTTGTTCCAGTTGTTTGCGGCATATCTCGATGATTTCCCGCTGGAATAATTCGTTCGGATTGCAACTTTCGATCGTGCGGGTATAAAAATCCATCACTCCGCGCTCCTTCATCAGGATTTTCTCATACACGGCTTTCCCCGTATATCTATCCCGACGATATTTCAGACAGCGTTTTTTTACGACACCGAAAAGATAGGCCTCTATGCTCGTAAACTGTACAGTTTCCCGGTTCTCCCAAATTGTCATGAAACTGTCATGGACAATATCTTCTGCCGTATTTGCATCATGTACAAGGCTATATGCCACAGCATATAGTTTTCGCTGGTATAGGCGAAATAACTTGTCGAACGACTGCTGGGTCAGTATGATAGTATCCGGTTTCATTACAAGAACAAAGATAAGAAAAAATTAAAAAGATTATAATGCAAAAAAATATTTACCCATATAATTGACCTGCAACAGGTTAATTTAATAAAAAAAATTATTTGCAAAAAAACGCATTTTAGAGGAGGGAATCTTATTGAGTTGTGGAACTATATAAATAGATGCGATATTATGACAGAATGGAAAAAAAGGTTACAGATGCAATGTTATTCCGTTTCTTCGCAGAGCAAACGACTTTGGAAGAAACCGATATGATTTCGGCTTGGCTGAACGAAGATCCGGAAAAGAATCAGAAAGTTCTCGATAAAGCATATAATTTGTATGTATTGGGCATAATGTGTGCACCTAATCCGGAGGCGGGTATAAATAATTCACGCTCTTTCCTACGTTTCGGATGGCCGAAAGTGCTGCGTTATGCCGGAGTTGCTGCCGCCATTTTACTGCTCGGAATTGCTGTCGACCATGTGCTTTTGAGTCAACGCATGAACCGGTGGTTACAACAGCAAACGACTGTCGAGGTTCCGGCAGGGCAGCATATTCGCCTAACGTTGGGGGATGGCTCCATCGTGGAACTTAATGCGCAGAGCCGCATCGTTTATCCTGCGATTTTCCCAAAAGGGGAGCGGCGTGTCCAGTTGAGTGGAGAGGCCATATTCAATGTCGCCCATAACTCTGAATGCCCGTTCATCGTGGAAACTTTTGCCTGTGATGTAGAAGTATTGGGTACGCATTTCGATGTAATCGCCAACCAAGCGGAGAATCGTTTTTCAACAGCTCTGTTTAGCGGCCGGGTTGCCGTGACGAATAAAAAAAACGGAGAATCCGTCATTCTGCAGCCCAACGATATCGTCAATCTTCGAGATGGAGGGTTTCAAATCCAAGAACTTGAAGATAAAGACGATTATCTGTGGATGGATGGTATTATTTCAGTGTACGGAATGCCGTTTGAGCAGCTGATGAGCAAGTTGGAGCGTAGTTATAACGTGAAGATAGAGATTCGGCGCGAAACCATGCCCGTCGTAAAATACAAAAGTTTGAAAATCCGTGTTTCGGACGGTATAGACCACGCTTTGCATATGCTACAACTCGCCTCGGATTTCACCTTTGAACACGATGCTGTTACCGATGTAATCATCATTAAATAGTCCATCCAATTATTAACTTATCTCAAATTCTTTAGATGCCTATGATGTAAACCACGAACTATCAACTCTGAACATTTGCTTCCTGATATGAAAAACCGATGAGTGGGCGAACACTCACCGGCGTATAGTTCAATCAGGAATATTAACCAATTCCCAACCATTGAACCAAACTTGACAAATGTATGAATAAAAAGATTATTCAGCAAATCTGCCTGTCTTTTCTTTTAGTTCTTACGCTCGTCTGTATCCCTGTTACTGGGGTGCAGGCACAGACGCAGAAGGTTTCCATCAAGATGGAAAACGTGCGTATGAAGCAGGTAATGAATGAGATTGAAAGACAGACAAAATTTCTTTTCGGAATCAATGATGATGTAGATGTTAACAGGCTCGTTACGGTAAATGTGACGAACCAATCCTTGCAAGCAGCCCTCGACCAAATGGTCAAAGGGACGGACATCACCTATCAGATCAGTAGTTCCAACATCATTCTCTCAAAAAAACAGGCAAAGCTCCCTGTTGACATTTCCGGAACTATCCGCGATATCAATGGCTCCCCGATCGTCGGAGCGACCATTGTTATCCGGGGCACCTCAATCGGCATCAGCAGCGGTTCCGATGGCTCTTTCTCGCTTCAGATACCCCCCCCCGCTGCCTCCCGGCAATTGGAAGTCAGCTATTTGGGCTATGAGACTCTGGTGGTCGATGTGGGTAACCGTACTGCTTTCGACCTTACGCTTCAGGAGTCGTCCGCCGAGATCGAACAAGTCGTGGTCACTGCTCTTGGTATTAAACGTTCGGAAAAAGCCGTAGCCTACAACGTACAACAGGTCAAGGCCGAAGACCTCACGACCGTCAAGGACGCCAACTTCATCAACTCGCTGACGGGTAAGGTTGCAGGTGTCACGATCAACACCTCGTCGTCGGGAGTCGGCGGTGCATCGAAGGTGATTCTGCGCGGTAACAAATCCATTTCGCAGTCGTCGAACGCGCTTTACGTTATCGACGGTATCCCGATGTATAATTTCGGCGGTGGCGGCGGAACGGAGTTCGATTCGCGCGGTGCGACGGAGTCCATCGCCGACATCAATCCCGAGGATATCGAGTCGATGTCGGTGCTGACGGGCGCCGCAGCTGCGGCTCTCTACGGTTCGGAAGCCGCGAACGGAGCCGTGATGATTACGACGAAGAAGGGACAGGCTGGAGCGCTGAAGGTTACGCTTTCGAGCAATACGGAATTCCTGAATCCTTTCGTGCTGCCCGAGTTCCAGAATCGCTACGGCACGGGCCTGAACGGCACCCGCAGCGGCTCGAGCATTTACAGCTGGGGTGAGAAATTGCGTCGGGAGGCCCGCTACGGTTATACGCCGAACGACTATTTCGAGACGGGGCATGTCTATACCAACGCCGTTACGGTTTCGGGCGGTACGGACAAGAACCAGACCTATTTTTCGGCTGCTTCGGTCAATTCGGACG
>ERZ836760.2111-NODE-2111-length-17156-cov-5.702649_pt1 | contig 17156 bp, 14 predicted proteins | sample MGYA00519941_ERZ836760 | MGnify/ENA primary metagenome ERZ836760 (study PRJEB31850, sample SAMEA3708807) | human gut metagenome | biome: human gut; feature: human-associated habitat; material: faeces | place: China | collected 2014 ... | reverse complement strand
GACTTTTTTAAAAAATTTCATGATTTAGTCCTGTATTTCATTTATATTACATTAATTAAAATTAATATTTTATAGTCTAAATTATTATCATTTATTCTTCTATTTTCTTTATTATATCAATTTCATTATTGGAAGCTTTTACTTCTTCTCCTGTTTTCATATTCTTAATTGTAACTACATTTTCCTTTATTTCATCTTCTCCTATAACTATTACATATGGAATTTCCAATTTATCTGCATATTTAAATTTTGCTTTTATTTTCTTTTCATTCAAGTATATTTCTGTATTTATTCCAGCATTTCTAAGCTTTGTTGCAAGTTTTATTGGCTCTTTTAAATCTTCTACCATAGGAATTATTAATATTTCAGCAACTGACTTTTTGTCTGCTTTTATTATATTTAACTCATTTAGCTTTGAAAATAGCCTTGTTAAACCTATTGAAACACCAACTCCAGGTAAGTTTTTGTTAGTATAATATTCTGCTAGATTTTCATATCTTCCTCCAGAACAAACACTTCCTAATTCTCTATATTCATTTAAAAATGTTTCATATACTGTTCCTGTATAATAGTCTAAGCCTCTTGCAATGGTTAAATCTACATTAAAATTTTCTTCTGGTACTCCAAATAATCTTACATTTTCTATTACCGTCTTTAACTCTCTTATGCCTTGATTAAAAATCTCATTTTGTATACCTAAGCCTTCAAGTTTTTCTATTTTTTCATCTGATGTCCCTTGAATTTCTATAAAATCAATTATTTTTTGTATTTGCTCTTCGTTTAAACCTATTTTCTCAAATTCTTCTATTACACTATTTTTTCCTATTTTTTCTATTTTATCAATTATTCTTAGTATTTCTTCTGAATTTTCTTTTTGATTTATACTTTCAAAAATCCCATTTAAAATTCTTCTATTATTGATTCTTATTGTAAAATCTTTAAATCCTAAATCTCTAAATATTGTATAAATAATACTTGGAATTTCTGCATCATTTATTAAACCTAATTTTCCATCTCCAATTATATCTATATCACATTGATAAAATTCTCTATACCTTCCTTTTTGTGCTCTTTCACCTCTATAAACTTTTCCAATTTGATATCTTCTAAAAGGAAAGCTTAAATTCCCATAATTTTTTGCAACATATTTAGCTAGTGGTACTGTTAAGTCAAATCTTAAAGCTAAATCTGTATCACCTTTTTGAAATCTATATATTTGTTTTTCTGTCTCTCCTCCTGCTTTTGCTAATAATATTTCAGCTAATTCTACTACTGGAGTATCTATTGGTAAAAAACCAAATTTTTTATAAGTTTTTTCTATCGTTTCCTTAATTTGATTAAATAATATTTGTTCATTTGGTAATAATTCCATAAATCCTGCTAAAGTTCTTGGCTCTATTTTATTCATTATATCACATCCTATTCTAAAGTGATTTTGGGGTCGGAGACAAAAATCATTGTCTTCCAAAATCACTTTTATCTTATTTTAAAATCTTTATATTTTCCAAATTCCCACTTAAAATTCTGAGATGATTTTTGTCTCCGACCCCAAAATCATCTTCCCCAAAAAATTACCAACTGTTTGGTTTTAATTCTAAGTAAATTGGTTTTTCATCTTTTAACATTGTTGCTCTTCCATGTCCTGGATATACTATTGTATTTTCTGGTAAGTTTAATAACTTATTAGTTATTGAGTCCATTATTTCTTCTATACTTGATGTTGGTAAATCAGTTCTTCCCCAAGTTCCTTTAAATATTGTATCTCCTGAAAATAGACATTCTTCTTTTTCACAATATAGACTTGTTGAACCTTTCGTATGACCTGGTGTATGGAGCACTTTAAATTGTAAGTTTCCCAAGTGTAATAAATCTTCATCATCTATTCTTGAATCTGCTTCTAATTTTATCTCTGGAATATCTATTATTCTTGATAAGTTAATATTGGGATTATTAAGTCCTTCACTATCAAATCTGTGTATTAATATTTTTCCTCCACATCTTTTTTGCAATTCTGATACACCTAGTATATGATCACCATGACAATGGGTTAAATATATGTATTTTAAATTGCCACCCAAAATTTTAATAAGTTCTTCAATTTTTTGTACTTCTCCTGCTGGATCTATTACCATTGTTTCTTTACTTTCTTCATCAAATATTATGTAACAATTAGTTGGATCTCCTACCCAAGTTTTAATCTTTAGTTCTTTTAAAATCATTTTTCTTTTTCACTCTTTCCTTTTTATTCTTTACTTTAGTTTTTCTTACTTTTTTGTTTGATTTTAGTTCTTTCCTACATATCTTTTATTTTTTCAAGTTATTTGCAAATTTCGTTTTGTTACCTATATTTTGTTACTTTATTCTCTTGCTTTTTTATTTTATATTCAATTTTTTACCTTTTTTATATTTATTTAATAAATTGTACTTTTTTCTTTTTTAATTTTATTTTTTTCTTTTTACTTCATATACACTATCTACTTTTCTTATTGCTCTTAAAACTTTATTTAATTCTGTCAAATTTTCTAGCTCTAGTGTTATATTAATTATTGCAATTCTCTCCTTTGTAGTTTTTGTATTTACTCCTAATATATTAGCTTTTGTTGTTCCTAGTTCTTTTAAAATATCTACTAATAAACCTGTTCTATCGTTTGAAAATACTTCTACTTCTGCTTGATATGATGCCTTTTCTTCTTCATACCACTCAACATCTATCATTCTATTTTCTTCTGATATCAAATCTTTTACATTTATACAGTCTTTGCGATGTACTGACACGCCTCTTCCTTTTGTGATATATCCTACTATCTCGTCTCCTGGTAGTGGATTACAACATTTAGAAAGTTTTACTAAGCAATTATCTATTCCTTTTACTATAATTCCTGAATTTGACGGTTTTACTTTTCTTTGTTTTGCTTTTTTTAGTTCTTCTAGTTTTTGTTCAATATCTTCTTCTTGATGTTCTTTTCTATATTCTTGTAACATTCTTGCAATTACTTTTACTGATGAATTTGCTCCAAAACCAACTGCTGCATACATTTCTTCTATTGTCTTATATTTATATTTTTCTAGCATTGGTTCTATATATTCAGGTTTAAATAAATCAGAATGTGTAAATCCAATTCTTTTTAACTCTTTTTCTATTAATTCTTTTCCCTTTTCTATATTTTCCGTTTTTTGAGCTTTCTTAAACCAACTTTTTATCTTATTTTTTGCCCCTGAGCTTTTTACAAATTTAAGCCAATCTCTACTTGGTCCTTTTGAATTTTCAGAAGTTATTATTTCTACTATGTCACCACTATTTAATGGAGTTATTATTGGCATCATTTTACTGTTTATTTTGCACCCTGTCATTTTATTTCCAATTTCAGCATGTATATTATATGCAAAATCAATTGGTGTTGCACCTCTAGGTAATACTTTGATTGCTCCTTTGGGTGTAAACACATATACTTCATCTTCAAATAATTCTGTTTTTAATGTATTTAAAAACTCTTGTGGATCTTGTAATTCCTTTTGCCATTCTAAAGTTTCTCTTAGCCATGCTAATTTATCCTCTTCTACTTTTACTGATTGTTTTCTTCCAAAATAACTAGCTTCTTTATATGCCCAATGTGCAGCTATACCAAACTCAGCTATTCTATGCATTTCCCAAGTACGAATTTGTACTTCAAATGGTGTTCCCTTTTCTCCTAAAAGTGTTGTATGTATAGATTGATACATATTGGGTTTTGGAACAGCTATATAATCCTTAAATCTTCCTGGCATAGGACTATATAACTCATGGACAACTCCTAAAGCTGCATAACAGTCTTTTACTGAATTTACTAATATTCGTAAAGCGAATAAATCGTATATTTGATCTAAGGTTTTATTGTCTCTTTTCATTTTTCTGTATATACTATATAAGTGCTTTGCTCTTCCTGTTACTTCTGCATCTATTTTTTGCTTTTTCAGAGCTACTCTTATATCATCCATTATCTTATCAATAAATTTTGTTCTTTCTTCTCTTTTTTTATTTATACCTTCCACAAGTTCATGATATTCTTCTGGTTCTAAATACTTAAAGGATAAATCTTCTAATTCCCATTTTAATGAGTATATACCTAGTCTATTAGCAAGTGGTGCATACAAATCTCTTGTTTCTCTTGCATTTGCAATTTGTCTTTCCCTTTTTAAATATTTCAAAGTTCTCATATTATGAAGTCTATCTGCAAGTTTTATAAGTATTACTCTTATATCTTTTCCCATTGCAAGAAACATTTTTCTATAATCTTCTACTTGTTGCTCTTCTACTGTCGCAAATTGTATTTTACTAAGTTTAGTTACACCTGCAACCATATCTGCTATTTCATCACTAAATTCTTTTCTTAAATCTGCATCTGTTACATCAGTATCTTCTACAACATCATGCAATAATGCTGCACAAATTGTACTGTCATCTAGTCCTATATCAGCTAAAATATATGCAACATTTAGAGGGTGTATAATATATGGTTCTCCTGACCCTCTTTTTTGTTCCTTATGCTTTTCATTAGCTAAATTATATGCTTTCATTATTAATTTTGTATCTACTCTTCTTGAATGTTCTTTTCTCTTTGCTATTACATCTTGTATTTTTATTTCTTTATTTTCTTGCATTTCAACACCCTCTTTGATTTTTTTATATTTTTATGGTATAATATTATTTAACAGTAACTCGTAAACTTGGTTTCAAGGCAAATGCCTATGGAGGATTTATTTTATGTACACTTTAATTTGTGCTTTTTTAGTAGTTTGTTGTATTGCTGTATTCATTGTGAATATCTTATTACCAAATAAAGTCACACAAACTCGGGATATTCCTTATGCAAAACTAATATTACCACTTATCTTATGTATATTATTATTTTTCTTTGCTAAAGGAATGTTACCTTCTATTCAAGGAAAAGTTGTTTACTCTATTTCCTTATTTGGAATAATTTATTACTTAATTGCAATACTCTACAAAAAATTCCGTTCTCGCTAAGAACGGAATTTTTCATTATATTGTAATTGCATAAAACTCTTTTAATTATATTTACCTATTACACCGTTCTCATAATATCTTTAATATTTATTTGTAAACTCTCTACTCCATTAAAATTATTAACTTCTAAAACTCCTACAACATCTATTTTATCTCCAATTATATATTCATCTGCCAAATTTCCTATATTAAATCCTATTGCATTTACAACTGTGTTTCCTTCTTTCAATGTTAACTTTAAATGTTTCCCTTCAGACAAAGCTCTTATAGAATCTATTTTTAAGTTTTTAAACACGAATACAGGCATTTTATTTCCTTCACCAAATGGCTCTAATTGTTTTAGACTTTCTACCATATCTTTATTTATTGCACTAAAGTCAATTTTCGCATCTATATTTATTACTGGTATTATTTCACTTACATTACTCTTTGTTGCTATTTGCTCAAATTCTTTTTTGAATTCTTCAAACTTCTCTTTTTTTACTGTTAATCCAACAGCCATACTATGTCCACCAAATTTTTCCACACTACCTAGACACTTAGTTAATGCTTCATGTAAGTCAAATCCTGGTATACTTCTTCCTGAACCTGTCCCTATCCCATCTTCTTCAAAGCTTAATAATATACTTGGTTTAAAATACATTTCTGTTATTTTTGAAGATACTATTCCTATAACTCCATGATGCCAGTTATGTCCTCCTACTATAATTGAGTTATTTTTATCTAATTTGTTTTGTTCTATTTGTTTAATTGCATTTTCATATATTTCTTTTTCTGTATCTTGTCTAAGTTTATTATAATCATTTAATTTTTTAGCCAATTCTGATACTTCATTATAATTTTTTGATAAAAATAGCTCTAAAGCATCTTCTGCTTTTCCCATTCGGCCACATGCATTAATTCTTGGTGCTATTCCAAAAGAAATACTGTTTGAATCTATTTTTGTATACCCTGATGTATCTATTATTGATTTTAAACCTATATTTCTAGTTTGCCTAATTAACATCAATCCCAACTTCGCTATAACCCTATTTTCATCCACTAATGGAACTATGTCTGAAATTGTTCCAACACATACTATATCTAAATATTTTAAATATTCCTCTTCTTTTAATCCTAATTTAATTCCTATTGCTTGTATTAACTTAAAAACTACTCCTACTCCAGCTAATTCTCTAAATGGATATTTACTATCTTTTCTTTTATTATCGATTACTGCAAATGCTTTTGGAATTTCATTGCCTGGTTCATGATGATCTGTTATTATTGTTTCTATCCCTAGACTACTTGCATAATTAATTTCATTAATTGCAGAAATACCACAATCAACTGTTATCATTAAGTCACATCCTTGTTGTTTTATTTTTTCAATTGCATTATTATTTAAACCATATCCTTCATTTAACCTGTTTGGTATATATTGAGAAGTTTCCAATCCTCTATCTTTTAAAAAACTTTTTAATACAGTTATACTTGTTATTCCATCTACATCATAATCTCCATATATTGTAACTTTTTCATTGTTTTCTATTGCCTTTATTATTCTTTCTACTGATTTTTCCATATCTGTGATTAAAAATGGATTATGAAAATCTTTTCTTGTTGGAGATAAAAATAAACGAATTTCTTCTTCTGTTGTTATATTTCTATTTGCTAATATTGTAGATATTAATTTATTGAGATTATATTTACTTGAAATTTCTTCTACTTTTTTTTCATCTACTTCATATATTTTCCATTCTTTATTCATAAATTTCTCACCTATTTTTTATTTTTTAATATTGTATAATATTTTTGAGTTTTTTTAAAGGGTTTTAAAGATTTTTATTATTTTTTAGTTACAGGATAATGATTTTTATTTGCCTTTTATTATTCTATTTTTTTGTTTACTCAATAATACTTGCTCCTTAATTTGTTCTTCTGAAATTTTTCCTTTTCTTAATATATAAGGATTATCATTGACTACTTGTACAATAGTAGATGCTACACCTATCTTACTTATACCTCCATCAATAAAATAATCTACTTTATCATTAAAGTCTTTCATTATTGCTTTCAAGTTTGTTCCACTAGGCCTTCCTGATATATTTGCACTTGGAGTAGCAATTGGAACTCCTGCATATTCAATTAACTTAAGTGCAATTTCATTTTCAGGCATTCGAATTCCTATTGTGTCAAAACCAGCAGTTACAATGTCTGGGACAATATCTTTTTTCTTTAAGACAATTGTTAATGGACCTGGAAGAAATCTTTTTATTAAGTCATATTCTATTTCTGTAATATCTTTTGCAACTTTTTCTATCATTTCTATACTATTTACTAATAGACTAATTGGTTTATTTATTGGCCTTTGTTTTACTTCATAGAGCTTCTTTATAGCAGTTTCATTTAATCCATTTACACCTATTCCATAAACTGTTTCTGTTGGAAATATCACAATTCCACCTTCTTGTATTATTTGAGCTGGTTCTTTTAAATTTATATATTTGGGATTTTTTTCTAAATTTAAATATTTTGACATTTTTTATGCCTTCTTTCCGTTTTCATACTTATCTATTATACTCTATCAATCAGAAACCTTCAATATGTATTTATGTAAAATAAAGAGTAATTAAGTTTAAAATATAAACTTAAATTACTCTTTATTTTAAATTATATAAATATCATTTTTCCAAAATTAAATATCAAATTTGTTAACATACAAATTATTATTCCAAATACAGTCGGAATTAAAAAACTTAATACCACCCATCTCATTTTTCCAGTTTCCTTCTTTATTGTCAATAATGTCGTAGCACATGGAAAATGCAATATCGTAAATATCATCACATTTATTGCAGTTAATATAGTCCAACCATTTTGTCTTAATATTTCTCCTATTGCAAAAGTATCTTCTATATTTATTAAGGCTTTCCCTTGAAGGTAACACATTAATATTATAGGTAAAACAATTTCATTTGCTGGTATTCCTAAAATAAATCCTGTTAAGATATATCCATCTAATCCCATTAGTCTTGCAAATGGGTCTAAAAAGTTCACTATTAAATCTAATATACTACTTCCATTTATTCCGATATTTGCAAATAACCATATAACTAGCCCTGCAGGCATTGCTACTGCTACTGCTCTTCCTAATATAAATAATGTTCTATCAAATATTGACCTTACAAAAATTTTACAAAACTGTGGTTTTCTATATGGTGGCATTTCTAGTATAAATGATGATGGCATACCTTTTAAAATTGTTTTTGAAAGTACTTTTGATATTATTAATGTCAAAAATATTCCTAATACTATAACTAACATAACTGAAATTGTAGATATTATAGATGCTCCTATTCCTTCAATTGTTCCTGCGATAAATATTGTTGCTATTGTAATTAAAAACGGAAATCTTCCATTACAAGGTACTAAATTGTTTGTAATTATAGCAATTAATCTCTCTCTTGGCGAGTTTATTATTCTACATCCTGTTACTCCACAAGCATTACATCCAAATCCCATGCACATTGTAATCATCTGTTTTCCTGAACAACAGGCTTTCTTAAAAAATCCATCCATATTAAAAGCTATTCTAGGTAAATAACCTAGGTCTTCTAAAATAGTGAACAATGGAAAAAATATTGCCATTGGTGGAAGCATTACTGAAACTACCCAAGTTAAAGTTTGATAAACTCCTAATATTAACATATCAGATAGCCAACTTGGGCAGTTTATATATGTTGCAAAGTTTATTAATTTTTCTTGAAATTTACTAAATATATCAAATAAAAATTGTGATGGATAATTTGCTCCTACAATTGTAAGCCAAAATATTAGTCCTAAAAAAAGCATCATTATTGGAATACCATATTTTTTTGAAGTTAGTATTTTATCTATTTTTCTATCTCTTTCTGAATAGTCTTTATCTTCAAACATACATACTTTATTTGAAATTTTTTCTGCTGTTTCAACTATTTTTGAAATTATTATATCCTTGTAATTTATATTAAAATCATTATCTTTTTTTATATTTTCTATTATTGATTGTATTTCTTTATTTTCTAAAATCTCTATTTCTAAATTCTTTTCAATAGATTTTATAATTTTTTCTTCACCATCTATAATTTTTAAACTAATCCATCTATACATATTTTCATTTAAAGAATATTTTTCCTTTAATACTTTTGTTAATTTTGTAATTGCATTTTCTATTTTTTCTTGATATATTACTCTTTTAGGTATTATCTCTATTTTATTTTCACAAGCCTTTTTTATAGACTCTAATAATTTATCTAAAGTTCTTTTATTCCTTGCAATAGTTCCTACCACAGGTATTCCTAATTCACTTGATAATTTTTTCAAATCTACTTTTATTTTTTTCTTTTTAGCCTCATCTAGAAGATTTACACATAATATAACATTATCTGTTATCTCCATTATTTGAAATACTAAATTAAGATTTCTTTCTAAAGTTGTTGCATCTACTACAACTACTGTTGTATCTGGATTTCCAAAACATATATAATCTCTAGCAATTTCCTCTTCTTCTGAATTTGACATTATAGAATATGTACCAGGAAGATCTATAAATGTATACTTTTGTTCTTTATATATACATTCTCCTGTTGCATTCGCTACTGTTTTTCCTGTCCAATTTCCTGTATGTTGATGCATTCCAGTTAAATTATTAAATATTGTAGACTTTCCAACATTAGGATTTCCTGCTAATGCTATTCTATATTCTTCTTTACTTTCATTTTTTAATCTACTTCTTTTTTGAAAAATATCAGTAAAATTCATTCTTGCCTCCTATAATAATATTTAGATTTTTAATAAACGCTAACCTATATCTCGTTATTTACAATTAATTATAACTTTCTGAAATCATTATTTTTTCAACTTATATTATCAAGGGTTATATTCTCAGCATCTTCTTTTCTTATTGCTATTAAACTACTTCTAAACTCATATGCTCTTAATCCATTTGATGGACTAACTAAAACAGGTCTTACTTTTGTTCCTTTTACTAAGCCTAAGTCTAGTAATCTTCTTTTTGTGTTTTCTTCTCCAATTATATTTTTTACTATTCCATATCTATTAATTGGTAATGAACTTAAATTTTTTAGTTGCATATATACTACCTCCTTTATGTCTACTACTATATTATTCTAAATTTAGTAATTAGTTACAAGTAAAATAATTTTTTAACATTTGACTTTTAATTCTACAAAAAATAATATATAATCATAATGCATATATAATTTATAGTTCTTATTTTAATATTTTCTATAAATATCAAGCAATTACAATTTATTAATTAATATTTGTATGCATCATGTATGTATTAAATATAGTTTAATACATATAATTTTATAGGAGGATTATATTATGCAAAAAAAATATAAAGTAGCTATTGTTGGTGCTACTGGTTTAGTAGGTAGAACTGCCTTAAAAGTTCTAGAAGAAAAAGATTTTTCTAATATCCAATTCACTTTGTTTTCGTCAAAAAAATCTGCTGGAACTAAGTTAGAATTCATGGGAACTAACTACATTATTCAAGAATTAACGAAAAACTCTTTTAATTCAGGATTTGATTATGCAATTTTTTGTGCTGGTGGTGAAACATCAAGAAAATATATTCCTATTGCAACTTCAAAAAAATGTATATGTATAGATAATAGTAGTTTTTATAGAATGAATCCTGATGTTCCTTTAGTTGTTCCAGAAGTAAACCCTGGTGATATTTATAATAATTCGGGAATTATTGCAAATCCAAATTGCTCAACTATTCAAGCAGTTGTTCCATTAAAACCTTTAGATGAAAAATATGGAATTAAAAGAATTGTGTATTCTACATATCAGGCTGTTTCTGGTGCTGGTCGTGAAGGAATCGAAGACTTAAAAAACGGTTTTGAAGGATTTGAACCTAAAAAATTCCCATACCCTATCTTTAATAACTGTCTCCCTCAAATAGATGTATTTATGGATGATGGTTATACAAAAGAAGAACATAAAATGATTGATGAAACAAGAAAAATATTACATAAACCTGATTTACCTATAACAGTAACTGCAGTTCGTGTGCCAGTAATTAACTGTCATAGCGAATCAATTAATATCGAATTAGAAAAAGATTTTGATATGTACGATGTTAAAATTCTTCTTCAAAACTTTCCAGGAATTATAGTTGTAGATGATTTAGAGAAAAATTATTATCCTATTGCAACAAAAGCTGATGGTTATGATGAGGTGTTTGTTGGAAGAATTAGACGAGATTTTAGTGTAGAAAATGGACTTAATCTATGGGTAGTTTCTGATAACCTTAGGAAAGGTGCTGCTAGTAATGCTATTCAAATTTTAGAAAAGTTAATCGAGAATTCATATAAATAAAATGATAAAAACAAATAAAAATATTAATAAACAAATTAAATATAAAATCATAATATAAAAATTATAAAATTGTATTAATCTTTCTAAGAACAATAAGCTGATAGTTATTTTATATATTATTTAATATAAAATAGCTATCAGCTTGAATTTAATTTCTCTTTATTTTTCATTAAAAACATCTATTTATGTCATTCATATGAAACTAAAAACTCTTTTAATTATACATTTTTCCAAAACCAATCTAAACTATTGTCTATGCTTTTTATTCCCATCTTCTTAGCCTCTATATCATCCACCCATAAATATGAGAAAAATGATATTAAAATAAATACAAAATCTATTGCTATACATCTTCCTAAAACTGGCATTAAATATTTTAATTCTTCTGACAATGTAACTAATTGTAACACTTGTAGTATTAATAAAGTTATATATGAAAACAATACAATTCCTGATATATAGCTTTTCTTTAACTCTTGTGATAAAAATATTAATAAAATTGTTGCCGCAAGCATTAATAGTAATGTAAATGGATTTGATATATCAAAAATAAACACCTTGCTTCCCCCTATCTTCTTATGTTATATTTATATTTTAACATTTATATATTCTTTGTTCAATTTTATTCACATTACAGTTATTTTACATTTTTATTTCAATTTATTTTCTATCAAATCAGCTATTTCTTGAGCCTTTTTAGTTATATATTCTTGATTTTCTCCTTCAATCATTACTCTAACTAATGGCTCTGTTCCTGATGGTCTTATTAAAACTCTTCCATTCCCTGCAAATTCTTTTTCTAATTTATCAATTGCTTCATTTATTTCTTTATCTTCTTTATATTCATATTTTTTATCAGAATTAACTTTCGCATTTACTAAAATTTGAGGATATAGTTTTACCATACCAGCTAATTCAGAAGCTTTTTTTCCTTCTTCTAAAATTGTTTGAATTAGCATTAATGATGTTAATATTCCATCTCCTGTTGGATTATAATCTAATAAAATTACATGTCCTGATTGTTCTCCTCCTAAATTAAATCCATCTTTTAGCATTTCCTCTAATACATATCTATCACCAACTTTAGTTTGTAACAATTCTAGTCCATTATCTCTTGCAAATTTATTTAATCCTAAATTACTCATAACAGTTGCAACTATTGTATCTTTATTTAATTTACCTTTTTTTCTTAAATTTGTAGAAATGATAGCTAATAATTTATCTCCATCTATTTCATTTCCATTTTCATCAACAGCTAAACATCTATCTCCATCACCATCATATGCTATACCCAAGTTTAATTTATTTTCTACTACAAATTTTTTCAAGTTTTCTAAATGTGTTGAACCACAATTTTGATTTATATTAATTCCATCAGGATTATTATTTATAATTTTATATTTTATTCCTAAAGCTTTAAATACTTTTTCTGCAACTTGATATGTTGCACCATTTGCTGTATCAATACCTACAACAAAATCATCGTTTATATATTTATCAATATTATCATCAAAATTCTTTCTGAAAAAATATACATATTCATCCATTAAATCTAATCTATATTCTGATGTTCCTATTTTTTCATTTTTAGCTGTTAACTCTTCTAATTTACCAGATTCCATAACTTCTTCAATTTCTTCTTCTAAAGTATCTGGTATTTTCATTCCTTTATTACTAAAGAATTTTATACCATTAAACTCAAAAGTATTATGTGAAGCTGAAATAACTACACTTGCATCAGCATTTAATTTTCTAGTTAAATATGCTACTGCTGGAGTTGGTATAACACCTAATAATTTTACATTTGCTCCATAACTTAAAAAACCTGCTGTCATTGCACTTTCAATTAAAGTTCCAGAAATACGAGTATCTCTTCCTATTAATATTGTAGGAGTATGGTCTGTGTGTTTTGATAAAACATATGCTCCTGCTTTTGCTACTTTATATACTAATTCTGGTGTTAACTCAGTATTAGCAATTCTTCTGATTCCATCTGTTCCAAAATATTTTCTCATAATTTTTACTTCCTTTCTAGATTTTTCTTTATTATATAGAAAATTCCATAAAACCTTTTATTTGCATACTACGATGCAAGAATAAATTTAACATTAAAGTTTATTTTCAAAAGAAAATTATCCTCATTTTTTGAAATTCATTATTATTTTTTCTTTTAACGATAATTTAAATTCAATTGGTTCATCTATATTTATTCTTTTATTATTTAATACTAACTCTGGATTTTTTGTTGTTAATTCTTCTAGTTTTTCTTCTCCAATTATATCTGATATTTCGTTTAATATCCTTGGTATTTTAGGATAAATTGTATTAGGTCTATGCACATCTGAACCTAAGAAATGTATCATATTATTTTCAAAAAACTTTCTTACAATTAATTGTGCCTTTTCTCCATATTGACCTATGATACTTCCATAATTTGCTTGCATCAAAACTCCCTTTTCTATTAAATCATATATTAAATCAGGGTCTTTTTGCACAAAAGAATATCTTTCTGGATGCGCTAATATTGGCACTAATTTATATTGTAACATTTCGTATACAATGTCATACAAGTTCATTGGCTCTGCATTAAGTGGTAATTCAAATAACACATAACTTGTATCATTTATTGTAGAGGCCTTTCTGTTCTCTAATAATTCTATGATATTATTACAAAAATATATCTCATTTCCTAAATATAAATTTGTTTCTATATTCTTGTTTTGTAAATTTTCACAAATAGCTTTTACCCATACTTCTCTTTCTGGTACATCAGTTTCATAATAATTTTCCATATAATGAGAAGTTGATATTATTGCTTCAAATCCTGCTTGTTTTGCTTCTTTTATTAAATTAAATGTTTCTTCTATACTTCTTGAACCATCATCTATATTTGGTAATATGTGTGAATGAAAGTCTATCATTTTTCTTTTGCTCCTTTATTATTTCTTTTTTTCTTAGTTTGTTGTAACATATTTATTAGTATACATTTATCTTATTATTTTTTCAAGTTTTTTTGGAATTTTAATAGTAAAAATTACCTCTTAAAGGTTTCTTTTAGTTGTTGTATGCAAAAAAAGTAGATAAAAATTATGTATCAATATAATCTCCTTACCTACTTTTAAAAAAATCTTACTTATAATCAAATTTAATCTCATAAATATTTTACTAATTATTTTCCTTATCACTATCCATAAAATCATTTATTTGTTTAAATATATCTTTTGCCTTGTCTTCTGATATATTTGCTTTATCATCTACTTGAATTTTTCTTTGCAAAGTCTCTTCGTCTTTACTTGATTTTTCTCTTTCATTTCTTAAAGCTTGTGGATTTTGAGGTTTTACTCTATTTTTCATTTCTTCCATTTTTGTTCTTCTTCCATGTGAACTTGATGTAGTATATCTTGGTCCTTTACTAGTTCTTTCATTTTTCATTGATGTTGAGCCATAATAATATGATTGCTCATATTTTTTAGCTGATACTGGTATCTTGTTTAAAACTATTCCTGCTATTTTTCCACCTACATTTTGAATATTTGTTACAATTTTTTGTAAGGTATCTTTTTTAGTTTGTTTATGTGCTGTTACTATTACTGTTGAATCTACTAATCTTGATAAAATTACTGAGTCAGTAACTAATTCACATGGTGTTCCGTCAATTATAACTATATCTGATACTTGTTTTAATTTGTCCAACAAATTAACCATCTTTGGATTAATTAATAATTCTGATGGGTTTGGTGGAATATTTCCTGCCGAAATTACATATAGATTTTTTACTTCTGTTTCTTGGATATAATCTATTATCTCATCCATTGAATTTTCTTCTGAATTAGAATCTATTCCTGATAGATAATTAGATAGCCCTGGTCTTGGAGATACTTCAAATATTGTGTATTGTCTTCCTTTTCTCATATCTGCATCTATTAATACTACTTTTTTTCCTGCTTGTGCAAATGTTATTGCTAAGTTTGATGCTACCCAACTTTTTCCTTCTCCTGGTAATGTTGATGTTATTAATAATGTTTTTAATTTGTTGTTTGTGTTCATGAATTGTATATTTGTTCTTAGTGTTCTAAAAGTTTCAGAAACTGGAGATTTCGGATCTCTTTGTGCTATTAGTTCTTTTCTCATTATCTTCTACCTCCTTTTTTTCTTAAGTTTTCCATTTCCATGTTATATATTGGGATATTTGCTAATACTGGTATTTTTATGGCTTTTTCTATGTCTTCTTGTGTTTTTACTGTTGTATCTAACATGTTTGCTATTAATACATACATTACTGATATTACTATTCCTATAAATGCAAATATTACTATATCTTTTGTATGATTTATATTTGATGGATTTGTTGAAACTTCCGCTTCGTCTAATACATAAACATTGTTTATGTTATATATTTCTCCTACTTTTTTTGAGAATACTTTTGCTATTTCGTTTGTTATTTTTGCTGCATTTGTTGCGTTTTCGTTGTTTACTGATATTTGTATTACTTCTGTATTTTTAACGGCTGAAACTGTAATATTGTTTTTAATCTCTTCTTCACTAATATTTATTCCTAGATTTTTTATAACTTCTCTTAATACATCTTTAGTCTGTAATATTACACTATAGGTTTCTACTAGTTTTGAGTTAAGGGTTACGTCTGTTGTTGTTATTGTGCTTCCTTGTTTATTTGTATCTGTTGTTTTGTCTGCTCCTGCTAATACTAATGTTGTTGATGATGTGTACATTGGTGTTACGAAGCCTATTGTATAAATTATACCTATAACTATGAATATTAATGTTATAAGTAAAATATGAATTTTTTTGTTCCAGAATGTTTGGAATAATTCTTTTAAATCTATTTCTTCCATTATTTCCTCCTTTTATTTTTTCTTTTGAAATTAATTTATAGTATATCGTTATATATATTTTTTTGCAATAATTTTATCAAAAAATATGAATAAAAAGAAAAATTATTTTGTTTGATGGAGAACAAACAAAATTTATTTTTGATGAACCTAAGAAAAAGCGTATAACAATTCAGGGACTTGCCGGAACCGGTAAGACAGAACTATTGCTGCATAAAATAAAAGAATTATATACCGATGACAATGAATGTAAAATAGTATTCACCTGTCATAATGTTATATTGGCTGATAGTTTAAGAAAAAGAGTGCCAGAATTTTTTAATTTTATGAAAGTTGAAGAACAGATTCAATGGGAAAAAAGGCTTTGGGTTATGAGGAGCTGGGGATCATACGGAAATCCTGATTCTGGAGTGTATAGCTATATCTGTAATCACTATCATATTCCATTTAGCAGATTTTCATATAATAGGTCGTTTGATACTATATGCAGGGAAGCATTGTTAAGGCTAAAGCAAATAGAAGATTTTCAAAGTTGTTTTGATTATATATTGATTGATGAGAGCCAGGATTTTTCTGAGGGTTTTTTTGCATTATGTGAGAAAGTAGCTAAGAAATGTGTATATGTTGCAGGTGATATCTTTCAGGATATATTTGAAAATAAGTCATTAACAGTTGTGAATCCGGATTTTTTGCTTAATAAATGTTATAGAACAGATCCTAGAACATTAATGGGCGCCCATGCAATTGGTATGGGATTATTTGAGAAAAAATTAAGGTGGCTTAAAGACGATGAGTGGGAAGCATGTGGATATGATATAAAAAGAAAGGGAAAGAATATCGAATTACATAGAAAGCCCTTAAAACGTTTTGAAGACATAGATATGTCTGAATCCGATGGGATTACAATTATTTCATCAGGAGAGAATGAG
>ERZ836760.2092-NODE-2092-length-17350-cov-5.203990_pt1 | contig 17350 bp, 17 predicted proteins | sample MGYA00519941_ERZ836760 | MGnify/ENA primary metagenome ERZ836760 (study PRJEB31850, sample SAMEA3708807) | human gut metagenome | biome: human gut; feature: human-associated habitat; material: faeces | place: China | collected 2014 ... | reverse complement strand
TCCTGTCAATCTCATCAATCGTATTCGCAACAGTCATGTAATCATATTCCGGAACAAAACTACTTTTTTATTTCCAAAATAGAAAATTATCGCAAATCCTTTATCCATGCGGATTTGCCGCTATTTTGTACATTTCCTAAATTTTTTCCAAAATCCAAAATAGGCCGTCAAATCTTACCTCAAATTTTCTCCAATTTTCCAAAATGAATTTTTCCAATATCCCCCAATTATAGCCGTGAAATTTTTGAAAAATCTGGCTTGAAATTTTTCCAATATCGCCCCATTTTGGCTGTAAAATTTTTGGCAGCCAGCGGGGCATGCGTTGCGAAAGTCGGCGCTTCGTATTAAATATTCGATAACACAGGAGGACATATTATGGTTATGGTTGTTAATAGTGGACGTTGGTGTCTTGGTTTCCTCGGTGACGCTGGTTTCCCGGATCATTTGAAGCTATGGCTTCGTATTCACGGTGATGAGGACCTGCCCTCCAGTCTGTCCAGGATCCCTGCGGACTACGCCATGCGACACCGCGAACGTGATGTGAAATGAGCCACCGGGTCAGCATATGAACCGGCAGGATTGTTCGTCCGGCAGTTTAATCGTCAAATGCAATGCGCCGGGATGAGATGTACGATGCGGGAAGTAATACTGGAATCCCATTTTGCGGATGATATCTAATACATTGAGGATATATCCGAACAGCCTTGTATTCCAAAAGAGCGTATCGATGAGTTGGACAGTCTCTGTCATCCGTTATCATTTCAACGAAGATGCAAGGGAAACAATGCAGGAGAAGATTAACCGGACGCTGGTTACAGAAGCAAACCGAATGGCAGTTTATTAAAATTATGTAGATGTAATTGAAGAAAAAACATGATATTATGTGAGTAACAAATCGGAATTTTGTGGAGGCACATCAATGGAAACGATTTACGAAAAGTATATGGCACTTCCCATAGATAAGGGACTTTTATGTTTAGAATATGGAGATATTGCAGACCCGTATTTTTGCTATCCCGTCAACGCAAAGCCAATCGGATTTGAAGGATGTATTCTGTATTGCTTTTTGCCGGAATATGGAGAAATGGTATTTGCCTGCAATCCAGAAAGTTGTGTAGACCAAAATGTATATCCATTAGCGGCAAATTTTGAAGATTTTATCCGTTTAATCTTGGCTTGTGGTACTGCTAACCCATTGGAGCAAATCGTTTGGATGGATAAAAATAAATTTGAAGAACACATGGCAAACGAAGAAAAAATACTGACCGATGAGCAGAGGACAGCGGCACAACAGCTACAGCGGGCATTAAGTTTGTTACCAATAGAAAATCCGTTTGAATATGTCAAATCCATTCAAAAAGATTTTGATGGTAGTAAAATACAATACAGTGATGAATACTATGAAGTTACCGGCATAGAGAACCCTAAAGGAACTAACACCCAAGATAAGCATTTAGTTGAATTTGAACCTGTCGTTTTTGAATTTAACCGCAAACAAGATAGCGACTAACAACTTCAAGTTTGTCTGCTTATTAAGCGGCTCGTTCCAAATGGATCGAGCCGCTTTTGCTTACATCATCCTCTGTCCCTGCCGCTGCTCCGGGAAGGGTGGCTCCAAGCGGCGCAGCAGGCCGAACTCTGTTTTTGTCACGCAGTCATTTCCCATGCAGTCCTGACCGTATCGCTCAAAATCCATGTAGCCGTCCAGCTCATAGATGGCCTTCATCGTCCAGCCCCAGCGTTTCCTGCAATCGCTGCTGACCGTAACCGTAGGCATCCTCCGTGATGCGCTGGTAGTTATCCAGGTCTTGCAGGAACTCACAGGCTCCACGCAGCGTATCCGACCGCTCCGCCTCCAGCACGGCGGCGTAGGTCAGGAGCGCACCGTCCTGTTGCCAGATGTCCTCCAAGGCTTCGGCAAAATCGTTGTAATCCTCCACGGCGGGCAATCCGTATCACGGATCAGATCCCCGATGTAAGGCACCTTGAAGCGAATATCACAGAGCATGGCATCCGCGAAAACATCGATATCAAGGTAATTTTTCACAGCGTCGAGGTATTTCTCATCAGCGGGGAGGACGAGGGTGTAGTCGGGCTTTCCATCGACACGCAGCGTCATGCGGAGCATCTCATCCCTGCTCTCATCCCGCCAAGGCTCTGCAGGCGAAAGATAGCTGCGCTCGATCCCCATATCCGGCGTCAGCAAGCTGCGGGCGTTAGGAACAAAGGCACTGCACCGAGCATCCTTTTGAACACAACTTGTTTTTCGGTCTCGCTCAGAATCTGCGGTGCCGTCATCGGCGCATTGGGAGCAACTGTGTTCGTGACATCGGTGGTGACGATGCGGTACAGCCGGTTGCTTGACGAACATATATCCGATATTCTATACTAGAAGAAAACCTTAAGGATACCAAATATAGATTGAAAAGGATGGAATAAAAAGCATGGAGAAATTGATCTTTTCGCTGGTTTTGCTATTGACTACAAAAATCATTTATCTGATCACAGGAAGAAACCGACGGCAGATAGCGCGTATCCCCAAAGGGATGGCAATCTTATGCCAGCCGCCAGGACAACGGTATGTCGCTTATGCAGTAGGCGTATTCCAACTTCTTTTTGTTGCCTTTTTCCTCGTACTTTACATAAAAGACGGCGCACCTGCAGATGCGCGGCTGATGTGGAGCCTGCTCGTCATAACCTCAATCTTGAGCTGCATGCTTCTGATTTTCTGCGGGAATGTGGCAGGTCGGGACTGCGTTTATTTTAACAGCAGGGAAGTCCGGATTGAAAAGCCCTTTCGCAAGTCCAGAACCTTTCAGTGGGAGGAAATCCGAAAAGTAGACGGTAACTTTGACAATGCAGTCAACTTATATCTTCTGGATGGAACCAAGGTTCTTACCGCAAGGCTCGGAATGGTAAATTATGATGTATTTTGCGATATAATCAAGAAAACATGCCCAGAAAAGATTGCCAGCTACTATTGTTCCCATATGTACGAAGAACCGCAAAAATGTATTCTACGCTATGGCTCCGAGTATTATCTTCTGGCAACTATGGGCATCGGCATTCTCCTGATTTATATGGCAAGTCTGGTGCCCGCAGCAGCGGAGAACAGCATCATACAGCAGTTTCTGCAGGGTGATTTCTCCCAGAGGTTTGCGCTTTGGTTTGCACCTGTCTGCGGAGTCATCAGTATCGTGTTCCTGGTCGTGATGCTCAATACAAATATCCGGTATTCACAGGAAAAAATGACCATCAAATACCCACTGCACAGAAAACGTGAACTTTACTGGAGAAACATCCAAAGAATCGAAATGGCTGCAGTGAAAAAAACGGAAAAAGCGGATTGGATGAAGCTGCGGCTGTACACACGGGAAGGTACTTACAAGATCAGTTTCAAATTCCTGACACATGGAAAAGATGAATTTTTATCCATGCTTTTCAAGATGATTCAAAAATATGGAATTTCCTGCATGCAAACAGATAAATAAACAGAGTTAAGACGGAGATCGGAGCGACCAAGCGAAAGAAAATCCGTACTGTGGACTTCTGCGACACACTGGCGGCAATTCTTAAGACAGCCAAAGCCGAACAGCACAAAAACTGCTTCCGATACGGAGAACTGTACAGTCTCAACTATTACAGTGAGGTCAAAGAAAAAGACCGTACTTATTACGAGGTTTACAGTCTGCCGAGAACGGAAGAAGTCCCTGAGGGATACAAGGAAATATCCTTTGTCTGCCTCAGACCGGACGGAGCGTTTGAATCGCCGAGTACGGTAGGGATTATGTGCAGAGCGGCAAGGAAAAAGGTTGAGGGGTTGGAGGACTTTCATTTCCACCAGCTTCGTCACACATTCACAAGCAATCTGCTCTCAAATGGGGCAGCACCGAAAGATATGCAGGAGCTTCTCGGACACGCTGATGCCAGTACCACAATGAATATCTACGCTCACGCTACAAGGGAAGTGAAGCATACCTCCGCAAGGCTGCTGGACAAGGTAGTCGGCGGTGAATAACAAAAAGTTTCCCTTGTTTTCGCTCATAAGGGCAAAAACAAGGGAAAATACATAAGGGTTGAGAATTACACTGGCGAAAAGCCTTGAAAATGCAGGGTTTATAGAGGATTGAATAGATAAATCGGGTTTTGTAGTGGAGGTATTTATATGAAAGAAATTAAGATTGAGTTATTGGGCATTGCAACAATACTTTTAGGAATTGTTTTGAAAGCAAACAGTTTCTTTGAATATTTTCTTGGTGTTCTTGGATTTGGAATCGCTGTAGCTGGCTGTTTTCTGAAAGATAAATACAAATAACTTCATATTTATCGGGGAGCAAATAGAACAAAAATCGGAATTTGGAGGAACTTATGATGAAAAAAATGATAATGGCATTATGTATATTTATCCTGAATTATTCACGGCAAAGCCGTAATCGTGGCTGAAAGCCACATAGTTACTGTATTTTAATTGCCTATTGCTTTTAATTGCTTTTCACTTCAAAGCAATAGGCAAATTAAAATAAATTTTGATGGAGGCGACTTATCCTCCGATGCAGGCTTACTCCTCATCAAAGAGTTCATAAGCAAACTTGGCATTGAACGGCTTTTAAACCGTTCATTTAAGACCAATGATTCTGCATTGTTTCGATATCATACGGACAAAGATAACCTTCTCCAGATGATATATATGATCATGGCCGGTTACTTCGAAGATGATGCTTCGGATGAACTGATCAATGATCCTGTTTTTAAAGCTGTACTTGAAAAATCCGCATTAGCATCTCAGCCAACCGTATCAAGATTCTTTAACCGTATGGATGAAGACACTTTAAAGCAGTTCCAGGAGATCAGCCGGATACTCAGAAAAAGGATCTACAGCATCCAGATGCCTCAGGCCGTGATCCTGGATCTGGATTCTACGCTCCTCGCAGCATACGGCAAACAGGAAGGCAGGGCATTTAACTTCCATTATCAGAGTAATGGCTACCATCCGCTCGTCTGTTATGACGGAATCACTGGTGATCTAATAAAAATTCAACTCCGTGATGGAGCGGCTTATTCCTGTACCGGTGTAACCGATTTCCTGCAGCCGATTCTCGACGAGTACCTGAATGATTATCCAACTATCCATCTCCTGCTTCGCGGCGATAGTGGTTTTGCAACTCCTGATCTCTATAAGCAGTGTGAGGAAAACGGAACAAGCTATGTCATCCGGCTGAAGGAAAACAAGGTTCTCCGTGAAAAAGCGTCGTTTCTTGCAGATGCACTTACCAGTCGGACTCAAAATAACAAGGTAGACTACGCTGTGGTTTACGGTGAATTCATGTACAAAGCAGGTCCATGGCCTTATGAAAGACGCGTTGTGTGCAAGGTTGAGAAGCCAGAAAACCAAATGGTTTACATGTATACCTTTATCGTCACAAACATGGATTCCTCACCGGAATACCTCATCAAATTTTACTGCAAAAGAGGTCTGATGGAAAACTTCATCAAAGAAAGCAAATCTGGTTTTGATTTTTCTGCGGTGAGCAGTCACAATAGAATTGTAAATGCAAACAGAGTCCAGGTACATGCTCTTGCCTACAACATATTTAATTGGTTTAGACGATTGGTATTATCAGCAAAAATGCAGAAACAACGCATTGATACCGTTCGTTTAAAACTGCTGAAGATTGCTGCAAAAGTAGTCCATTCAGCAAGATATATCACATTCAAGCTGTGTAGCAGCTGTCCATATAAAGAAGAGTTTTATGACACCCTTTCTGCAATAGGTAAGCTGAATGTACAGCTGGAATAGCAACCGTCAACGAACCTTGACAGCATGATAATTGCTCAAAAACTCGTCATAGGTATTTTATACCCTTTTTTCTGACAAATTGAGAGAAGTTATGGCTGCATGGATCATTTTTTCAATTCATGGTGCAAGGTTTAGGTTAGAAATTGCTCCGTGAATAATTCAGGATAAGTTTTTACACTGACATATTCGCTAGTTGTTTTACTTCTGCATTCATTTGTGACAGTTAGTTCCCTTCCGTTGAGGCAGATGTAGCTGTCCCTGTCTGCATGGTACTCCATGTTTTCCCTTCTACTGATGTCTTTTTTGTATTTTCGGGTCTTCGAAATCTCATAGTTCTGCGGCTTTATATAGGCGGTCTGTCCGTTTTCCTCAATGAAAAGATAGTTTTCTTCACTTTCGTACCCGGCATCTGCAACGACTTCTGAATACTTAAATCCCAGGTGATTCTCCATGTCTTTCAAAAACGGGATCAGGGTACGTGTATCGGTAGGGTGCGGGCTGATATCGATCCATGTGCTGTATTCGGAATTCACTCCATGCTGAATGTTATAAGCAGGCTTTAACTGTCCATTCAGCATCGCGTCCTCTTTCATTCTCATGAAGGTTGCGTCAGGGTCTGTTTTGGAATAGCTGTTTCTATCCCCAAGCGTATACAGATTTTTTGTATATTCCTTTAGTTTCTCCAGATATTGATCCAGCTGTTCCAGATATTTCTGTAATTGTGTTTTTCTACGCCAGATTCCATGTACAAACACAATTCCCTCCTGCACTTTTATGCGGCACAACTGCTTCTTTAACCGTTTTAATGTGTGGATGGATATCCGGTCTTGGTATACGGTCCTGATTCCATAGAGTTCTTCACATTCAATCACAAAAGAAGATAGTTTTGTGTATAACCGGGCCTGATTTTTCGTAATAGCCCGTTTCCATACAAAGGTATATTTATTGGCTGCAGACTCGATCTTGGTGGCATCAATAAAAATGGTCTTTCCTGAGATCTCACCAAGAAGATAGAGCAGATCTGACATTTGGGCAAGCAGTACCTTTGCACAAGCCGAAAAATGCAGGGAGATAAAACGCGCGATCGTTGCATGGTCAGGAGCCGGCATTCCTTCCAGGAGGCACATAAAGTTGATATCCCGTTTGCATGCCTTTTGGATATCACTGCTTGAGTAGATTCGATTCATTACTGCATAGATGACGAGTTTCAGCATCTGACGCGGCGTTGCCTGATTTTTTCTGATCCTGCTGTAAGTTTTATACAGTTCAGAAAGGTCCATTTCCTCCACAAAGGCACTTACCAGACGAACCGGATCATCAGATGGAATAGAAATCTTTAAATCCAGCGGAAGTTTGATTTGATAATACAGAGAAAAAGAGGTATAATCTCTCTGTATTATTTTGTTTAGTCGCATAAACTGATTATACCACGAACGCCGGGCTTTTCGAAGCTCAGCGTTTTGTGTTGGGAATATGAAATGAGCTGCCGCACGTTAGTGCGACAGCCCCGTTTTTCTATCTTCTACACCAGATTCTTCATATCCTTAAACGCTGTCCGCTCCATCTTCTCCCGAAGGTCGTTCCTGATCTTCGCGAAGTCCTCACGGACAAGCTCCTTTTCTTTTACGAGGCACTCACCCGCAACATAAACATCTCTCACATTCGATGCAATCGCGCTATACACAAGAGCCGAATACGGGTCGTATACCGGGAACATATTTGGGGAGTCGGTCTCTACGAGGACGAGATCCGCCTGTTTTCCGGGCTCGATGGAACCAGTGATATCGCCGAGTCCTAACGCTCTTGCTCCCTCAATCGTCGCCATGGAAACGACCTCCTTTGCCGGGAACGCGCTGCGATCGTGGAGCTCATTTTTGTGGAAGTTCTCGCACATCCGCATCTGGATGAACAGATCCAGCGTATTTCCGCTCGCCGGACCGTCGGTACCGAAGCCGACGGACATGCCGTGCTTATGTATCAGGGACACCGGAGCCACGCCCTTTGCGGCCTTCGTGTTGGAGGCGATACAGTGGGCCACGGACGCTCCGTGCTTCGCGAGGATCTCCACGTCATGTTCCGTCGTGCGGATGCTGTGGGCCGCCAGCGTATTCGGTCCGAGGACTCCGATATGCTCCATAAACTCGATGGGCGTCATATTATACTGTTCCCTCAACTGGGTCATCTCGTAGTCCATCTCCGCCACATGGAGCGTAAATACGGTTCCCGCCTTCACGTCCTCCTCATATGCCCGTTTTAAAGTCTCCGGGCTGCAGGTCGTCGTTCCGTGGGGCGTGATCGCTCCGGAAACGCGCGGGTGATCTTTGTACGCCTCGATCAGTGCAATTCCACGCTCGATGGCCTCATCCGCGTTCTTACTGTCGCAGGAATCCTTTTCCATCACCGTCTCACCGGCGATTCCGCGGATCCCCATCTCGTCCATGACCTTCGCCACAACTTCCTCGAAATAGTACATATCAAGCACTGTCGTCACACCGGAGAGCAGCAGCTCGCCTATGGCGTATCGCGTGGAAAGCCTGGCCATCTCCGCGTCCATGGCCTGATTCTCCATCGGAAGCAGGAACACCCGCAGGCGATCCTTACAATCGTCCCCGAGGCCGCGGAACGGGATCATGCCGAGGTGGCAGTGGGTGTTTACGAGGCCTGGGATCACGATGGCGCGCTTTGCGTCGATCTCCTCGAAGATCTCGCCAGCCTTTAAAATCCCCTGCGCAGTAAGCGCCTGAAGCGCCTTCTCAAGCTCTTCCTCCGGTCCTGCTGCCAGAATCTTTGTATCTTCAAACATCACATAACCATGATCCCAGACATCACCTGCCTCGTTCATCGTCACAACAATGCCGTTTTTGATAATCTTCTTCATCGTTCTAATTTCATCCTTCATAATTTCGATCTGATCCGGTTCTTCCACTATCCGCGGAGAAAAACCGGTGGCGGGCCGTAAAACTACTTCCCGTACTTCTCAACCAACGGCACATGTTCCTGCCCCGGCACCGTCAAAAGCCCGTGATCCGTGAGCTTCAGTTTCGGTGACACCGGAAGGCAAAGCGTGGACATGGACATGACCACGTTGTTGTTCACATATCCGAGACCTTCCATCGCCGTCCGCACTTCCTTTAATTCCTGTCCGAGAACCTCGATGGGCTGATCCGACACGATGCCGCCGATGGTGAGTCCCGCCTCTGCCAGGGATCTTCCTTCAGCGAACACCACATATGCCCCCTGGAGCTCCAGGACGCGCCTCTGGGCCAGTTTCATATCGTTCTCATCTGTTCCCAGGACAAACAGGTTATGGCTGTCGTGGGACCACGTGGTGGCCACAGCGCCCGGTTTCGTCAGTGCTCCTTCCACGAGACTATATCCGATATTTCCATTCTTGCCGTACCGCTCGAAAACGACTGCAAGGGAAAGTCCTGCCGACTTCCAGTCAAGCACACCGTCCTTCACCTCGACTCTGCATTTCACCGGTGTGGTTGCCGTTCCGAAGGTGCCGATCTTCATGACATTGACTTCCGCCCATTTCGCCTCCGGATCTTCCGCCTTTAACACAAAGTCGGAGATTTCCGCCGGACGGCAGTTGATCGTGTGGTAGAAAGAAGCCGGGAAACTGCACGCCGCAGCTTCTGCCGCACCGTAAGCCTCCTTGTCCTTGCAGTACACACACTCGCCCTTCTTATAAACCACAACCGGATCGATCCCATCCAGACTGTCCAGCAGCATAAAGTCTGCGATCTTTCCCGGCGCGATCATCCCTCTGTCATCCAGATGCATCCGTCTCGACGGTGTCCAGGTCGCGCAGTAGATCGCCTTCTCCATCGGCATTCCCGCCTTCACAGCCGTCTCGATAATCTTATTGAGATGTCCGGTCAGAAGCTTATCTGCCATCGTGTCATCCGTCACCAGCGCCACATTCTCATAGAGTTCATTGTCGCAGACAGTCTTCACGACCTCCGGCGTCAGGGATTTGAACTGCAGCTCCAGAAACATCCCAAGCTCTGTCTTCTCCATCACTGACTGTGGAGTCTGCTGGGTGTGGTCCGCATCAACACCTTCATAGATAAAGCGGTTAAGATCCGCCCCCGTAAGTCCCGGGCAGTGCCCCTCGATTCGGAGATTCTTTCCCGCGTTCCGGCACACATTGATGAGATCCCTCGTCCGGCTCTCGCCTTCTGCTGAGAGATCCTTATAGTTCATGATCTCTCCAAGGCAGAGAACTCCATCTAAGGATGCCATCTCAGAAATTTCCTTTACACCAAGTGACGCCCCGGCTGTCTCTAACTTCTCATTTGTCGCCGGTACACTGGACGGGATCGCCCAGAAGATATCCTGCTTCGTCTTCTGCGCCATAAAAGCCCGGATGCCGTCCATGCCGAACACGTTCGCCATCTCGTGGGCATCGGCAACCACCGTTGTTACTCCATATGGAAGCGTGATCCTTGAAAACTCGCCCGGATATGTCATCGAGCTCTCGATGTGCATATGGATATCCACGAGACCAGGCAGCATGTATCTGCCTTTTCCGTCGATCTCCCGCACTCCCGGATATGAAATTGCAGGGGAAACGCAATAAAACTTTTCCCCTGCAACTGCCACATCCCGCTTTTCAAAACACTGTCTGAAGGTCTGATAGACCATGACATTTTTCAGAATGAAATCGGGTCTCATATAAAATTCCTCGTTATTAGTTGTTGATCGTTCTGTTCCACTGGTCGATCCAGTTATTTAAGATCGGGTTTACAAAAGCATAGTCAACAACCTTAACTTTTGCAGCCTTGTCGCCGTAGGTCATATCCTTAGACTCTTCCTCAGTGAATGTAACGTCCTTGTTTGTCGGTGCCTCATTTAATGCCTTGCCTGTCTTTGTCTGAAGCTCCTCGCTGATACGGTAGTTGATGTACTCGTAAGCAAGCTCCTTGTTCGCACAGTTCTTTGTTACGTTGATGGTGTTGAAGTTAGCGTAAGCTCCGTCCGGTGTAACGTAAACAAGTGTCGGGTTAGCGGCTACGATCGTCGGAACGCCGAAGTCACCGACAACTGCTGCTGCAACCTCACCGGATGTGAACATGTTGATCAGGTCGGAAGACTTTGTGTAAGTCTTAACAAGGTTCGGCTTTAAGTCAGCAAGTGCCTTGAAAGCAGCCTCGCCGTTGTCTGTTGTTACGTCAACGCCTGCGTGGTCGCTTGCAACGTAAACCATAGCCGGTCCGAATGTTGTTGTGATCTCCGGGATGGAAACCATGCCTGCAAGGCGCTCGTCCCAAAGGTCATCAAAGCTTGTGAGTTCAAATCCTGTAAGCTCCGGGTTGTAGATGATACCGATGCTGTTGATGGTGTACGGAACACCCTGTCCTGCCTCTGCAATCTCCTTTGCAGCCGGGATCAGCTTCTCAGCATTCGGGATCTTGCTTAAGTCGATCGTATCGAAAAGTCCCTCGTCAGTGCCCTTCGCTGTCATAGCCTGGGAGAGCTCGATCACATCGATGGTGGAGTTCGGGTCTGCCGCTAACTTTGTATAACGGTCGTTTGTGCCGCCTGTCTCAGTAACGATCTCACAGCTGAACTCGTTCTCAAACGGTGTGTAAACCTCTTCTTCGGAGATATCTTCGCTGAGACCGTATGTGGATAATACGAGCTTCTGTGCGTCTCCGGAAGCTGCCTTTGTCTCTTCTGCGGAAGAAGCTGCCTCAGAGCCTGCTGCCTGGCTTCCTGCTGCTGTGGTCTCTGTTGTGGATGCGCTGCCGCAGGCGGTAAGCATCATTGCTGCGGAAAGTACAACTGCTGCTGTTTTTTTCATGGTTTTTCTCCTCTTTCTCTCTTTTTGAGATAATGTTTTGTAACTGTCCGGCAGGTCTGTGCTTTCCGCACAAGCTGTACAAATGGGCAGTTGCATATTTTCCCGCATGAATATGGGTCTGTTTCGGAACTATCCGTTCATATCCCCCACATCCTGCGATGGTTCCCTTCATTGTTTTCCGTCCGGAGAACGATTCGATCTTTCCGGTTCTCCCTTCGGCGCATGACCTGTGCCCTAAGATCTCTGTCTCCTATCTTCTCACGAGAATCAGCTTATCCTTCGGCAGATACAGCCGGATCTCCTCGCCCTCTTTATAAACATGGTCAGTTCCCATATTTACCTTCAGGACACCGGCGGAAGTCTCAACCTCGTACTGGTAGCTCTTCCCGAGGAATGTGCGGACACCGATCTTACCGCTTAAGACATTCTCCGTCTGAACATCATCTGCCAGACAGATATCGTCCGGGCGGATCGTTCCCGCGAATTTCTCGCAATCGAGATCCACGGAAGTTAAGAACTCGCTTCCATCCGGTGCTGTATAAACGCCGTCCTGCTTTTTCGCAAGCTCAAGGAAGTTCTCGAAACCGATGAATCTCGCGACGAACTCTGTCGCCGGTCTCTTATAGATGTTCTCCGGTGTGTCAAACTGCTCGATGACACCGCCGTTCATAACAGCCACCTTGTCGGAGATGGAGAAGCATTCCTCCTGGTCATGTGTAACAAATAATGTGGTGATTCCAAGGCGCTTCTGAAGTCTCTTGATCTCCACACGCATGGAAAGTCTTAATTTCGCATCAAGATTGGATAACGGCTCATCTAAGAGCAGTAGCTTTGGCTCGATGACAAGTGCTCTCGCGAGGGCAACTCGCTGGCGCTGTCCGCCGGACATCTGCTTCGGGAAACGGTCGGCAAGCTCTGTCAGGCCGCAGACCTCAAGGATCTCCCTGACCTTCTTGTCGATCAGGTCCTTGTCCATCTTTCTTGTTCTGAGCCCGAACGCTACATTGTCATAAACACTTAAGTGCGGGAACAGGGCGTAGCTCTGGAATACCAGGCCGAACTGGCGCTTGTGGACCGGGACCTTTGTCATGTCCTCTCCGTCTAATGTGAAGGTTCCGCCCTGAGGGTTGATAAAGCCTGCAACGACGCGGAGTGTCGTGGACTTGCCGCAGCCGCTGGGACCTAAGAGGGATACAAGCTCGCCCTCCTCGACTTCCAGATTCAGCCCCTTTAAGATCTGTTTCTTTTTATCGTAACTTACGTCGATTCCATTTAAACTCATAAAAGCCATGGTCATATTCTCCTTATTTCGCCAGGGCTGCGATACCCAGTGTGCGGTCTACGATCACCATGATGACTACGGTAGCTGCCATTAAAAGTACGGAAACCGCCGATACGGTCGGATCATAGTTGTATTCAATATAGTTCATCAGTGTTGACGGGAATGTGGAAACTCCCGGTCCGGATAAGAACATGGACACCGGAATGTTGTTGAAGGAATTGATGAACGCCAGCATGAATGCTGAGGAAATTCCGGAGGTCACATTTGGAAGAACGACCTTGAAGAACGCCGCTCCCTTCGGGCATCCGAGGCTCCACGCCGCCTCCTCGATTGAAAAGTCGAACTGCTCCATCGAAGAACCGACTACGCGGATCACATACGGAAGTGTCACCATAAAATGGCCTGCGAGAAGTCCCGCGAACACCGGGATCCTGAGTGTCAGGATCAGGCACTGGTACATAATAAAGCCGATTACAATTCCCGGAACGATGGTCGGGGAAAGGAAGATGGACTTTAATAACTGCTTTCCTTTTAAACCGGCTCTTGCCAGTGCGTAAGCCGCCGGGATTCCGACCAGAAGGGAAATGCATGTCGCGAGGAGCGCGACCTCAAGGCTGGTCAGGAATGATCTGCGGAAAGACTTTAACGCGAACACGTTCGCGAACCATTTCGTCGAGAAGGACTCGATCGGGAATGTGATGGCGCTTCCGCCGCCGAATGCCGTTACGGTGATGATCAGTAACGGGATCATCAAAAATGCAAATACGATCGCTGCCCATATGGTCAACACTTTATTTTTACGCATAATCTTCACCTCTGCGGTCCAGCCGTGCGGCCAGAGCGTTAAATCCTTTGATCACAACCAGGGTTACAACGATCATGATGAGGGCGATCACGGACGCGCCGGTCCAGTCACTGACGGACATCGCTCTCTGGTAGATCAGGGTCGCCATGACCATGTTACTGTTGCCTCCTAATAACTGCGGCGTCGTGTACGCGGTCAGGGTTCCGGTAAATACCAGAATACCGCCGACGATGATTCCCGGAAGGCTCATCGGGAAGATGACTTTCATGAACGCTTCCGTTCTTGAGGCTCCGAGGCTCTGTGCCGCCTCCATCATATCATCATCAATATTTTCCATAACACCGGCAACCGTTACGATCATTAACGGAAGGAACAGGTAGACAGAACCAATGATGATAGAAAAGTCAGTGTATAAAAGCTTCATCGGCTTCTCGATCAGTCCCATAGCGATCATGGCCTTGTTGATGATCCCGTTGCTGCCGAGAATATTGATCCATGCAAAACTTCGGATAACAGAGTTTGTCATCATCGGGAAGATCGACGCAGAGAGAAGCAGTCCTCTCCATTTCTTATCACAGCGGCTGATGAAATACGCCGTCGGGATACCGCTCACCATACAGACAAAGGTGGTGATGACCGCAATCTTCACGGTTCTCAAAAAGATCTTTCTGTAATACTCGTCCTTAAAAAAGTCCACGTACGCGCTGAACGGGTAATCCCCCGTAAACACGCTTGGAACCAGAACGCGAAGCAGCGGGATCATCAGGAACAGAAATAAGATCACCAGTCCCGGAACCAGCATGCACCATGCACTGCTCTTTTTCATTGGTTTGCCCCTTTCTCAACTGTGCGTGATAAGTTTTAATTAGTGTTTCTTATAAATATTTGTTTTTTCATCAATTGCACTTATATTTTACATTCATTATAAAAAGTGATATACTATACGTCAAATACATATTATCTATATTTTTTATGCAGTAAAGCTATGAGGAGGCCCCTGTATGGAATTAAAAGAAGCCCGCTATATCCTGGCGATCGCCCGCCACCAGAGCATCGGCAAAGCCGCCGAATCCCTTTATATCTCCCAGCCGTCCCTGAGCAAGTACTTAAAGAACCTGGAAGAACGTCTCGGCGCTCCGCTGTTCAGCCGCCACGAAAACCGCTACTACCCGACTTACATGGGTGAACGCTACCTCCACTACGCCGAACAGATCGTTGCCTGCGGCGATGAGTGGATGCAGGAATACGACGATATCGCTCACCGCCAGCGCGGCCGCTTAAACATCGCCGTGCCGATCATGATGGGTAGCACGCTGATCGAACCGATGTTGGCACCGTTTCATAAACGATACCCCTATGTGACCTTAAATATCATGGAAGCAGTAAATTTCATTGCGGAGAACAGTCTGGAGACCTCATCCATCGACCTGACCCTTTACAATATCCATGAATTTCCCGAGACCATGGACTACCAGATCCTGCGCTCTGAGGAGATCGTTCTGGTCCTGCATGAAAACCATCCTCTCGCCGCAAAAGCCATTACCCGCCCCGGCTTCCGCTACCCGTGGCTGGATCTTTCCCTATTAAAAGAGGAAAACTTCATTCTCCTCTACCCGGACCAGAACACCGGTGGCATCTCCCTGGATCTCTTTCAAGAGTACAACATCAATCCACCGGTCTCTCTCCACACGAGAAACTCCTCCATGTCGATCCATCTGGCCATGGACGGCGTCGGCGCTGCCTTCGCCCCGGAGAGCTACTTCCATTATGAAAACCAGCACACCGGAAACCGCGCCCTCTGCTTCTCCGTCGGCCACAGACCGGCCCTCACAACTACCATCGCCGCCTATCGGAAAAACCGGTATCTGCCGCAGCATGCAAGAGATTTTCTGAAAATGATCCGGGAATATTGCCGTGAGAAATAAAACATTCTCCCAGAAATTTATATCCATCTGCGAGGTGCGCCGTCAGGCGCACCTCGTAAAAGAAGCCGGACACTATCCTTCAGTATCCGGCTTCTTGCTGTCCTCCTTTGGTTTTCAACGCTTGGAGTAATACCGGGGACAGAGGATAATCACGGCTCGAAAACTCTGCTTGCAATCGTAGGTGCAGCCCCGGCAAAGGTCGTTATAGGTAATTCGGTTTCGGTGGTTGAGGAAAAAGCTCCATTCAAGCCGCCGTTTGTTGCTCATGCGTGGCATTGGTACGCTCCTTTCTGCCGTTTCCGTAGGTGTCACGGATAGGGCGTGAAAACTGTATCTTCTCGGTATCATTTTCGGGGATTTTTTGCCCTGTACGCCCTGTTTTGAGGTTGGGTAGTATTGCGGATAGGGGTAAGGGCATATTCCTCTTTTTGTGTGGTTTCGGTATCATTTGGGGGCGGTTTTTAACGCTCTTGTTCATGCTTTTTCTGTCGGCTCGGCTCGCCGTGGTGCATTTGGGAAAGATTGCTTTTCATGATCTGCAACTCTCTGACACGCTCTTTGTTTTCCCGGTACTCGTTGTAAAGGGCGTTTTTCTCGGCGGTAAGCTGCTCGATTTCCGTCTGCAACGCCTTGAAGGTAGGCAGCTTGGAAATGCCTTTTTGTTTGAAATACCTTACGGCTGCGTCCGCTATGATAAAGTCGCTTTCATGCTTTTCACGGTAGGCTTTGCGTGCCTTATCGGATTTCTGCTTTTTCAATCCGTCCCGCACATCTCTTGTCTTGACATAGGCAAGCACCTGTTTCTGCAAATCCTTTTTCTCACGGATAGCCGTTTCGATAGGCTTCAGCTTGGCGGTGCTGCTGTGCAAGTCCGCATTGGCAGACACAAGGGCTGCGTCCAGTTCCTCCGGGGTAAAGCCGTATTGTTCCATAGCGGCAACGGTAGCCGCCATCTGTTTGAGGTTGTGGACAGCCGCCCAACGGTCATAGCCGATACCTTTTCCCTCGGCTCGCTTCGCCGCACGGTCAACCATTCTCTGAATGTTGCCTGTCGGGGCGATTTTCGGCGTTTTTTCTCGCTGTGTAGTGCTTGTTTCGGTGCTGTGGTATTCGGGTATGGGTGCGGTCTGTTCGGCGGCTCTGTGGGCGTTCTGTTCCAAAAGGGCAAGAACGGCGGCACGGTCAAAATCATTTCCCAGCTTTCGGGCGGTAATGGGTTTTGTCCTGTCTGGGGTAAGGTAGGACAATCGCCCTCGGCTCTCTTTGACGGATATTCCATGCTGTAAGAGGATTTCGGAAAACTCATCAAAGGTGGTAGCCCTATCAAGGGCGTTTCGTATGGTCTGCCGCAATTTTGCCTTGTCGGTTTCAAACTTGGTCTGCTTTACAGGCTGTCCGGCGGCAAGAGCAGCGGCATTTTCTTTATCAAGGGCAAGCTGCCCTTTCTTCTGTGCCCAATACTCACGCTCGGTAATACGGTTTTTACTGCCGTGGAGCAGGTCGATCTGATAGAGATTTTCCCGGTGGCACATCTCCATGACTTCGGCTTTGAAGTATTCCATAGCGGCGTCCGTACATCGGTGTTTGCACCCGGCACGGGTGTCTGCCGGTCTGTCCATGTAGGGCAATAGGGGTACTTCTTCAATCCGCAGGGAATTGATAACGATGTGAACATGAATATTGCCGCTGTGGTTGTGTCCGTCCGGGTGGGTGCAGACAATGGCTTGGTGTC
>ERZ836760.2091-NODE-2091-length-17355-cov-5.240520_pt1 | contig 17355 bp, 13 predicted proteins | sample MGYA00519941_ERZ836760 | MGnify/ENA primary metagenome ERZ836760 (study PRJEB31850, sample SAMEA3708807) | human gut metagenome | biome: human gut; feature: human-associated habitat; material: faeces | place: China | collected 2014 ... | reverse complement strand
GCGTCCTGTGCGCGAAGTCTTTCCATGCGCAAAGCTTCAAAGGCACTGTAGTTACCGGCGCAGCGGCGAATCGTGTTGTCTTCAATGCTCCAGATGGTGTTGACGGAACGATCCAAGAATTCACGGTCGTGGCTGATGATAATTGTTGTCGCATGCTGGCGCTTTAACCACGCTTCAAGCCAAATGACACTATCTAAGTCCAGGTGGTTAGTCGGTTCGTCAAGAAGCAAAAGCTCTGCAGGACACATGAGCGCACGCGCCAAAGCCAAACGGTTTCGCCAACCGCCGGAGAAATCCTTGACGTGATGCGAGGTCATCTCTTCGGTAAAACCTAAGCCGTGCAGGATGATTTTAGCTTGCGCCGTGATCGCGCCTTCATTGAGTTCGGCCAAGGTTGCATGAGCGCTGGCAACACTCATATCATCTTGCGCTTCAGACAAAGCTTTTTTGGCTGCCATCAGGGGAGCATGGCCAGAGAGTACCCAGTCAATCGCGACTTCATCGACCGTGTCAATGTCTTGAGCAACGTGACCGATGTTTTCAAGAGCAGGTGCACTGATCTCGCCCGCTTCAAGGGGCACCTCACCCAAAATCGCAGCAAGCAGACTTGATTTTCCGCAGCCGTTTTCTCCCACAAGACCGATTCTTTCGCCGGGATTGGCCAAAAGTGTGGCGTGCGAATAGAGCACTCGCACGCCTCGCATGAGACTGACGTCTTGAAGTCTAAGCATTACGGAAGTTCATCCTTTCGCAAAAGATAGACCATTGCATCTTCATTTTCAGTGGCTAACCATGTAAAGGGCACTTTGGGATAAGCCGCTTCACAGGCGTCTTTTCCATCACCCACTTCAACCACCATGACACCGCGGTTCGTGAGATGAGCTTTTGAATCCGTCATCAGGCGGCGCACGATATCCAGGCCGTCGTCTCCAGCCCCTAAAGCTAAAGCCGGTTCGTGACGGTATTCACCGGGGAGGTTGTCCATCGCCTCTTGGGTGACATACGGAGGATTGCTGATGATCACGTCGTACTGACGGTCACCCAATTCATTGAAAAGATCGCTCTTAATGAGTTCGATTCGATCCTGCATGCCATAACGTTCAACATTGATTTTGGCCACATCGAGCGCATCCTGACTGATATCCACGCAGTCAACCTTGGCATTGGGGAAGACTTCGGCCGCGATAATGCCCAAGCAACCAGAGCCCGTGCACAAATCAAGCACGCGCGTAACATTTTCAGGATTAGAAACCCAAGGCGCCAATTCGTCTTTTAAAAGCTCGGCAATGTAGGAGCGGGGAATAATCACGCGTTCATCACAATAGAAGGGATGGTCAATTAACCAAGCTTCTTGCAAAAGGTAAGGTGTCGGGATTTTGTCAACGGCACGCTTTTCGATTCGTTCCAAAAGCATCTTGAGCTCCGCATTGGAAACGCGGGCGTCCCAGAAGCGATCCGAGTCTTCGAAGTTAAGCTTCAATGAACGCAACACCAAGAAGTAGGCTTCCTCGTATGTATCGGCGCAACCATGACCGCAGAAGATATTATTAATCTCAAATTGCGTCATCGCATAGCGGATGACATCACGGATGGTTTGCAGTCGGCATTGATGAACGTCGTTATCGGTAATCATAAAAATTCTTTTAAAAATCAAGCTTCAAAACAGGGTCCTATTTTAACCCAGAACGCTCGTGGAGGGGAGCGTGAAAAGAAATTCAAAAATTCTGAAATATTGCCAATCAGAAGCGTTTCTTTTCAGTTTCGGTCGGTTTTCTTTTGATCAAAATGAAACTGAGCACGATGATGAGCCACATGACGGCAATCCATAGGCAAAATCCGTTTGCAATGGTTGTCATGGAAACGTCTTTAGCCAATTGACCAATTGAAAAATTCGGAATGCCGGATCCCACGTAGGCTCCTAAATATAAGGCGGAAATAAGACCGGCTCGCTCACGTAACGTGGCATCCATGAGTAATAGTTTTAATCCGCTGCAGCAGGTGCCGCCTTGCGCGGCGCCGCAAATTACGACAAAAATCATAAATAGTGCAGGAGATTGCATATCAAGCGTTAGAAAAACGCCTCCCGCTCCAAATAGAAATACTGTACTCATTAACAGGAGTGTTTTGCTTGGATTAAAGCGCCCACTCACTAATCCGAAAACAGCGATCGGAATAATTAAAAGCAAGTACGTGATCGCTGCGAGTAAGACGCTGCTTTCTCCAAATACGATTTGGGCAAATTGAGCGGAGAATCCTTGAAAGAAACTGCTCACACCCCATGTGCCGATAAAGGCGGTGATGCTCAAAATGAAGAGCCGTCTTAAGCGGATGGGAATCGCGATTTTGGGAATAAGCACTTGGCCAATGCTTTCGGTTCCCAATCGCATGGTTTCGGTACCCAGGACAGATAAGACAATGCAGAAAACGAGCAAAGCCACACAGGCATCAAAAAGAAGTGTCGGATTGAGGACGTTGTATTCAATGATGAGCCCCGTGAGAAGTGTTCCAAGCGATAGGCCAATGTTGGGGCCGGCTGAAGTCATGGCTGTGCCTAACCATGCTCGGGCTGGTGGCGCTGTATCTACGACCCAGGACATGCAAGCGCTGGTTGCCAGTCCGCAAGAAAGTCCCTGAAGAAAGCGCCCTATATAAAGATCGCTTGCCGATTGTCCGACAGAAAATAAGTAACAGGCAATAGCGCCGAATCCAAGCGCCGCGATGACAACAGGCTTTCTGCCTAAAAAATTGGAAAGACGGGCAAAAAGGATAAGCGTGAGAACGCAGCCGGCGAAGTAACTTACAACGCTCATGGCCACTTCTGAAGAGGATAGCTGCAGCTCACTCACCCAGTAGGCCATCATGGGAATGGCGGTCGCGGCAGTGACAAAGCAGGTGATTAAACAAAAGGCGGCCACGAAAAAAGAAAAGCCACGCCGTTTGATGGCGTCGCCCTCCGGGTGTGCAAGTGATTTCTTTTCAAATTCAATGGCCATGGATAATGACGATTTGGAATCGAAGCAATCCGATAAAAGCAAAAGCCCGATGGTTAATCATCGAGCCATTAAGTGACAGAGAATTATGTCACATTCAATTGGTATTGGAATTAGTATGAGAAGTTAATCCAACAATTGAAAATGTGAAGAAAAAACCTTTAAAAACACAATCGGCAAGTTTTTAGGCTTGCCGATTGATACTTAAAAAGTGAAACGATTAGAAGAGGTAATTAACCCGTCCGGACACAAGCCAAGTGTCAATTGTTTCACCGCCGGCAGTTCTTTCAACATCGACTTGGAAGGACATATTGTCTTTCCAGTTCAAGTAGCCACCGACACCGAACGTGGACCACGTGTCCTTGTTACCCCAAGTGACATTGACCTTATCGCTAAGATCGCTAAATTGAGCGTCTTGACCATCCGTGAACTGATGCAAAACATCAGCGCGGGCATAAAGTTCACCGACATAATCGGAGGACTCAAACGTCTTACCGGTTCTGAGACCAACACGCCCAATGACACTGATATCGCTATCGGCATCAACCTTCATGTTGCGTTCTGTGCGGTAGTTGTAGTCACCGAGGTAGGCCACTTGCAATTGCACTTGAGGCTCAATGAAGACATTGTGTTCGTCTTTAAAGTTATAGCCGTATTCTGCAGAAAGAGCCGCATACTTTTGATCAAATGAACCGCTTGTTGTGAGCGCTCCGGACTGGTTGGTCACGTCAAACTCATTATCCACTTGGCCGAAACGGGCAACAAAGTCTAGGTAGTGAGAACCAAACGTTAAGGTGTCGTAAACAGAAGCTTCATAGCGCTTAAGGTCCCCGGAACCCTTCAAGTCATTGAGGTCCGATTCTCCGTCCGTGTAGGCAAAGCTAAAGCCCAAACGATTATCGGCAGAGGTTGCCTTTTCATAGCCGACATAGATGGTGGTTAAGTCAGCGTTATAGAGATGCTCAGCGCCGGCTTCGCCGTATTGGACACGAGTCCATAAACCGTCCTTTTCTTCATTTTGGAAGACGGCATTTTGCAGACGACGGTCGCGTCGGTCCATGTTGACGGCTAAATCATAGCTCGCATAACCGGCGGAACGCATGCCGATAGAGGCTGCAGATTCGATCATTTTAACGCGTTTGATAAACCATTCTTTACCGTCCTCATATTCTTCAGGATCAAAGTTCCAACCATCCTCTTTCCAACTATCGTAGTGAATTTCACTAATTTGTTCGGCATCTTGAATATTCTTAGAATCAATTTCTAATTCATAATCAAAGAGACTTTGACCGTAAATGTTTTGTTTTTCAGCAAAAGAAACAAATTTCCCATCTTCTGAGGGCGCTTTTTGTAAGGCAAAAGTTAGCGTATTGGTTGGAGAGACGCTTTCAAGCAATTCCATGTTGTAGGGTTCAATAAAGTGTTGGCCACCGTCAGATGAGGACTCGATGAACACCATGTCGCTGTTTTGTCTGTTTTCTGCGTCAAGATCTAAACGGAAGATGCCGCCGTTTCCTTTGAGGTCCCCAATGCGAACATAATCATGATCTACTTCCGCAAGTTCAGACCAAACGTTGAGCAGTCCAATCTCTTTCCATTTTTGTTTAATATTCTCATCAAAGAGATTAATAATGCCACCGTCTATTAATTTAATAGAACTAATCCGTTTTGGAATTGTTTCCAATGTAGCTCCTGACATCTCCTGGTTGTCAGATATTCCGAAATAAGTCCATTGAGCTCCCTTCTGAAATGTCAAACTCATTTCATCGTTGATTTCAGTGCCAGTTAGCTGTAGAGACGCCCATGCCTCTCTGGCTTTATTAATTAATTCTTGAATAATTTCAATACTAGAATCTTCTGAATTTCGATATTTATCAAGTAATCGATATAATCCTTCTATATCCTCTTTTCCAGAATATGTCAATCCCATATAGCTTATCTCAGCATTCATTACACTTTGGTCATCTCCAAACCAATATGAAGTATCTCCTGAGAATATGCCTTCTACTACAGAATTTTTAGTACCCATTCCATAGTAAATAAAGTCTATCGAACCAACGATTTGATTATTTAAAGATTTGAGATAAACCTTTCCTCCATTTTTGGCTGAGATTGCATCTGGTTTTAATGCGATAGTCTGAATTTTTGTAGTTGTGCCGACAGAGCCAAGATTAATTTCTGCAAATTCTCTTGCATAAACACCATTGGCACCAACTGTTTTACTATGATCTTCAGAAAAAGGATGAGTGATGTTGATAGCGACATCACCCAAAAGGTCAATTTTTGAAATTTTTGGGTCTTCACTTTCAGATCCTGAAATACCGACAGCAAATAATGCATGACTGCCCGAATCATCATCTTGCTGGTCTGGCATATATGCATGTAGGTTTATTTGGGTACTTCCATTAACTTTTAGGTTGCATCCGTCATTAACTGAAACTGTATAACGGTCATTAGCTATGGGAGGCGCTAATTCAATATCAATGTTTTCATACTCTGTCGGTATTGTGCTGTTTTTGTTTATATTTAAGACTCTGTTAATATCTTCTTCGTAATTGCTTATACCAGGTTTATATATGAAATCATCCGCGGCATACGTAGAATTGATCGCTAAAATCAAAGATGATGCAATTAAACTCTTCTTAATTTGTTTAGATAAAGCGATTTTCTGGGGGGGGGGCATATCGCATAATTATTCCTCTCTATAACTGAAAAAATTGAGTCTTGAAATTTTCTCAAAACAAAAAATGACGATCAAGAAAATTGATATTTAGTATTAACCCCTAATAATTTAGCATTACCACTCGATAACATTATGATTTTTAATAAAAAAATAAATATGTTTGTTCGATAGAAAAAAGTCGACCATTTTAAATTTTGATTAAACGCAAAATAGGCGACTTTCAACCGAAAATCGCCTATTAGTAAAAATTACGGAATAGCTATCTAGAGAACGGAAGCAAAACTTCTAGCCACGTACTTCACATTCTTTTCATTTAACCCGCAAACGCAGATCCGTCCATTTCTCACCGCATAAATTCCAAATTCAGTGGCTAGACGATCAACTTGTTCAGGCGTTAATCCGGTAAATGAGAACATACCGGCTTGTTGCGTCACAAATGAAAAGTCTCGTTTAGCGCCAATGGCTTTCATTTCATCGGCTAAAGCTTGGCGCATCGCAAGGATGCGGTTTCGCATACCGGCCAATTCTGATTCCCAACGCTTAAACTTTTCCGGATCGGCAAGGACACTTTCGACAATACGACCACCGAATGTGGGCGGATTGGAGTAATTCGCCCGTGCGCAGGTTTTAAGATGAGTGGTGACCCGTTGGGCTTCATCTTCAGATTGCGTCACAACCGTCAAAGCACCGATTCTTTCTCCGTAGAGATTAAACGATTTGGAAAAGGAGGAAGCCGCCAGGAAATTAAGTCCTGAGTCCGCAAAAAGGCGGATGGTTTGAGCATCCTCGTCCAAGCCTTTTTTAAATCCCTGATAGGCCATGTCTAAAAATGGGATCAGGTGACGGGCGCGGCAAATGTCAATGACTTCCATCCATTGATCAACGGACAAGTCATAACCCGTCGGGTTGTGGCAGCAGGCGTGCAAAATAACGAGAGTTCTTTCTGGCAACGCCTTCAAGTCTTCAGCCATTGCAGAAAAGTCCACGCTGTTGCTTGATGCGTCGTAATAGCGGTAACCCGTCACGGAATAGCCGGCAAGCCGAAGAATGTCATTGTGGTTGGTCCAAGTGGGTTTTGAAGTCGCTCCGACATTAAGACCGCAGGCCCAATGCATTAAATCAACGCCGAGTTTAAGGGCTCCGGTGCCACCGAGCGTTTGCACAGTGCAGGCGCGTTTGGAGGAAACAATTTCGCTTTCTTTTCCAAAAATCAGTTCTTGAACCAATCGGTCGTAGAGGGGAAGACCTGTTTGAGGAATATAAGTGTGGGGGCGGTGTTCTGCCGCAATGGCTAGTTCAGCTTCACGGACGACATCAAGAACCGGTGTGACACCGTTTTCATCCAAATACATTCCGACCCCAAGATTGACCTTACAGTCGCGGGGATCGGCAAGAAATTTACCTGTAAGACTTAAGATGGGATCATCGGGAACCGCACTCACAGTTGAAAAAATGGATTCATTCATCGGCATTCCTTTCATAGAAAGTTCACTTTCTCCAATATAAAGTAGCCGTGTGCGTTGCGGGATTGATTTTTCTAAGCAAAAAGCGCTAATTGAAGTTGAAAATTTGCCGTCATCTACGTGTTTTTCACTAATGAAGATAAGAATAGACTCCTTCACTGACAAAAAAGGCGAAGCCTTGATGACTTCGCCTGAGCACAAAACGTTAAAGAGGTTTTGTGATTACTTCTTCATGGCTTCAATAGCTTTCTTCACGCTTTCTTGCGTCGGGCGGAAAGCCGTGAGGCGTTGTTGAATGATGGCCGGAGCTTGAGCAATCATGGTGTTGTAGCGATAGCCACCCTTAACCAACACCTTCAAAACATTGGCGAAGTCAAAATAGCAGTCTTCGCGTTTAACCTTGGCGGAGTGTTGCAGACCCATGAAGTCGGTCCACGTCACTGTGTAAACCACACCCTTGTCGCTCACGTCACAGTGCGTGACTGCCACAGCGTCACAAACCCAAACATTCGGTTCCTGTTGTTGGACGTTTTGTTCTTTTTGGGGTTCTTTCTTATCCATTTTTAACCTCATGATTGATAGAAAAGTTTAAGAAGCAGCGGCCTCGCGAGCTTTATTCGCCGCTTCCGTCCGTTTAGTGTAAATAGTAGCGCAAACGCCGGAAATAATAATCATGGCCATGCCGACTAAGCCCAACATGGTGACCGTTTCACTAAAGAGGGCGAAACTGACAAGAGCCGAAAAGGGAATGGCGGAAAAGCCAAGGCAAGAACTCAAGAGCATGTTGCCGTAGGCATAGGAGCGGGTGGTGCAGATTTGGCCCAGGGTAGCGCAGATGCCCATGCCGACCAAGTAGGCGCCGGATTCCAGCGTCGGCATATGCATGCCGTCTTCAAAAATGTAACTTCCCAATACGCCGAAGACCGCGCCGAACATGGAAAAGTAAAACACAATGCGCCAGGAGGGCTCCTTGAGATTCCCCAATTCTTTGATTTGCCAGTAAACAACCAAGTCGATGAAGGCAACAAAAAGACAAATCAAAGCGGGGATGAGGTAGCCTTCATCAAACGTGGGCTGAAGCACGGTGGAAACACCCGCAAAGCCAAAAAGGATAGCCAGAATAACACCCCAGGGGGCTGATTCCTTTTTAATAAAAGCCAGAATGATGAAATTAGCCGCCATAAATAGCGGGGTGGTGTAGATCAAGGTCATGTTGGTGCCAAGCGGCATTTCGCCGATGGTGAAGAACCACAGACCGACAGAAATAGTGCCTAAGACTGCGCGTTTGATGTGTCCGCCTAAATGTTCCGTACGAAGCGACAGGCCCTGTGAGCGCACAAACATGGAAATGGTGACAATGCCGATGAGCGACCGGTAGAACACGAGTTCAAGGGATCCGAAATGGCCGCTGCAGAGTTTTACAAAAACCGCCATAAAGGAAAAACAGGCCGCCGCCGCCAGTGCCCAAAGCGATTGTTTCATCATAAATAAAGAATCCTTTTCTTTTTTGCGCAGTTAAGTCCTGACATTGTATGCCTGTTATGTCTTTACCGAAAGGTAGTGTTTGCTCGGATGTTTTAGTTAGTTTCAGGCGGATTTCTTCTTTCAGCACAGAATAGCCTCTCTATAATTTTGGCTTCTTCGAAAAGAAAACAAAAAGAAAGGCAGGTCTTTCATGATCAGACAGTCGGCTCTTTTAGGACACAGTTGTGCGGCAGGCGCCAATATTATTTGGGGCATGATGGCGCCGATTGCCAAAGTGGTGATGGTCGGCGGCCTGGTGACGCCGCTTGTTTTAACCGACTTAAGAATTTTCGGGGCGGCGGTTTTGTTTTGGCTCGCGTCCTTTCTTGCACCGTATGAAAAGGTAGCTAAAGCGGACTTATTCAGACTTTTTCTGGCAAGCCTTTTCGCCATTATTTTTAATCAGGGCAGTTATGTTTTTGGCGTTGGTCTGACGACACCGGGTAACGCCACCATTCTGACTTCGACGATGCCCTTGTGGGCGATGGTGCTCGCCGCGATTGTTTTAAAAGATCCAATCACTTTGAAAAAGCTCGTTGGCATTCTGATGGGAGCTGTCGGTGCTTTGACGCTTATTATGTCCAAAACGGATGTCGCGGCTAATCCCGCCATCGAAAGTAATATTTGGGGCGATTTGCTCGTAGCCAGCGCCCAATTGAGTTTTGCTTTTTACGTTGTGCGCTTTAAAGATTTGGTGACTCGCTACAACTTATTTACAACGATGAAGTGGATGTTTACATTCGCCTCACTTTGTATTTTTCCGTTTTCATTTTCATCATTAACTTCAACTCCTTGGTTTTCTCTAGGTCTAAACGAATGGCTAAGTGTCGCCTATGTGGTCGTCGGGGGTACCTTTTTCTCTTACCTCTTGATTGTCGTCGGCCAGCGAAATCTAAAGCCTACCGTTGCAGCCATGTATAACTATGTACAGCCCGTTGTAGGGTGCTTAGCCGCTGTTGCGATGGGACTGGATTCTCTGTCATGGTCAAAGGCGTTTGCCGTTGTCTTTATTTTTGTCGGTGTTTATTTGGTTACTCACAGTGTTAGCGCGAAAGAGCAGGCTGCGATTCAGAAGAAACAATTGGAGGTTTTGGAAAGACGCCAATCAAAATGAAATTAAAATGATATTAAATTAATATTAAATAAATCCTATTAACATATTAAAGCTGTTTGTTTTTCTAATTACTGTGAATAATCGGATTGACTTGAAAGTTTTGGTTAAGAAAGCACTGGAAAGAGGATAGTAAGTCACGAGTTTTTCCCGATCAGGAATATTTTGTTGTTCTGTCACAATTCTCCGATATACTGAAGAGGTAGGTAGAAAAATAAAACAGGCGTGATTGAAGGGACAAAAAGAAAAACGCTTAAATAACCATTTTCCGTGATTATTTAAGCGTTTTTGGTGCCCGGGATCGGACTCGAACCGATACGTCTCGCAACGCCAGCACCTGAAGCTGGTGCGTCTACCAATTTCGCCACCCGGGCTTATGGATCAGGCATAATGCCTGAAACAAGAATCGCAATTATATACGAAAGAGAAACGAAGTTGCCAAATTTAAAGAAAACCCCGCGTCCTAAAATCGTTAAAGAAAAAAGAGCTTCTTCTAAGAAATCAAAAGGCTCTCAAGGACGGGTAAAAAATTACGTCATCACCGAGCTTGTCCAAAAGGCTGTTGAAATTCTTAACCAATCGGCGGCGGATCTGGATACGTCAGAGCTGTATGTGCTTTTGTCACGTCAATACAGAAAATTAAATGAAGGTCTTTTTGCTCAGGTGTTGGATCGATTGATGGGGGATAGCCGTGTGCGGTTTGATTCCCAGAAAAAGTGTTTTACTCATAAAGCTAAAAAGGAACACACGGGGATTGTTGTATCGCCCGCGCAAAGCACACCTTACGTAGTCGATGATGATACAGGTGAGCGTTTTTCCATTGCTCAGGAGTCGGCCAAACTGTATTTGCCCGGTGACGCTGTGATTTTCCGCTCTGCGCACTCTGCCGAGCCTTGGGATGATCCTTACCTTTACGCCAATGTCACTGAAGTTGTTGAGCATTCTATCGCCGAAATTGTGGGTGAAGTTAAAAAAACAACCTCTAAACACGGCAAGGTGACCTATCACTTTAAAAAATACGATCCGAGACTTTGCAATTTGAGTGTGAAGTTTTTAGATCCTGAAACGGTTTTAGAGTCTTGGGTTGATAAAAAGGCGATCGCCGTCATTGACCGTTACCCCTCTAAAGATGATCCTCGAGTCTACGTTCGCATGGATCGTGAACTTGAAGTGGACAGCGATGCGGATTTAGAAATCGAATTGGCCGTCCGTCAATTTAACCTTCCGCACGAATTTTCTCCGGCAACTGTTCTTGAAGCCGAAAAATTGCCTAATAAGGTATTAGCGAAAGACAGAGCCCGCCGGGTGGATTTGCGTGACGTTCCGTTTTGCACCATTGACGGTGAAGACGCGAGAGACTTTGACGATGCGGTGTACGCTCAGGCCGAAGGCAATGGCGCTTATCGATTGCTCGTGGCCATTGCCGATGTGAGCTACTACGTCAAGCCCAATTCAGATATCGACCGTGACGCCCAGCTCAGAAGCACCTCGGTTTACTTCCCACGCCGAGTGATTCCGATGTTGCCTGAAAAGCTCTGCAATGGTCTTTGCTCTCTAAATCCGGGAGTTGATCGCTTGTCCATGGTTTGTGACATGGTCATTGATTCGCTTGGAACGGTGAAGGCTTATCAGTTCTATCCGGCCGTTATCCATTCTCACGCCCGTTTGACCTACACCAATGCGTGGAAATACCTTTCTAACGAAGCTGTGACGGATGAAGAAGTGCCGCAAGTGGTAAGGACAGGCCTTGATACTTTATATGATCTCTATAAAGTCCTTAGGCGGGCACGCAGCATCCGTGGCGCCATTGATTTTGCAACACAGGAGACATTGGTTAAGACTGATGATAAGGGCAACATTATTGCCATTGTCGCTCGGGAATCAAACGATGCGCACCGATTGATCGAAGAGTGCATGTTGGCAGCCAATACCTGCGCGGCTGATTTTATAGGACGCCATAAAAAGCTGAGTTTATACCGTGTGCATGATTCGCCCTCGGTTGATAAGCTGCTGGAATTGCGCCGCACACTTTCAGGCTTCGGGCTAACGCTTTTGGGAGGCAATAAGCCAACAGCGGCCGATTATGAAAAGGTGGTTGAAGCCGTTGAAGGCAAACCCTATAGTGATGTCATTCAAACGGCACTTTTGCGCTCGATGCAGCGCGCTGTTTATTCTCCGGACAATATCGGCCATTATGGTTTAGGTTACGAGGGTTACACGCACTTTACTTCGCCTATCCGACGCTATCCGGACCTTTTGGTTCATCGGACAATTCGGGGTATTCTCTCAAGGCGTACTTACAGACCGACAGTCTATCCGGGCAGTACTTCGGTGCTCAATAGCTTAAGCGGTATGAACTTAAAGCGCACGCTATTGGCGATGCCGCAACCTGAAAAAACAGAGGTTGGGGCAACGGATCCGTCCCGCGGTGCCTGGGTGGAACTTGGCAAGATCACGAGCGCCTGCGAGCGACGGGCCGATGATGCAAGCCGTGATGTCACCGCTTGGCTTAAGTGTCGCTATATGAAGACTATTGCTTCGGATAAACAAAAATTTAAAGCAAGAATTACGGCGATTACTTCATTTGGTCTGTATGTGCAGCTTCAGGAAATTTTTGTTGAAGGCTTTGTGCATATTTCCAACATCGGCTTTGACTACTACGTCTACACACCGGAAGGCACTCTGCAGGGGCAATCGTTCGGAGAAGTGTATGCCGTAGGTGACGTAGTGACAGTGAGTTTGATTGAAGTCGATGAAGATCGCAGACGTATTGATTTTCGTATCAGTCGCTCGCGTCATTGATTACAATGAGCAGGTTTTATTAATAAAAGTAGTTTAATTTATATATGGCAAAGAACATTATTTTGGCAGGGTTTCACGCTGTGGGGGCCCGCCTGAGAAAAGATCCGGATTCAATCGTTTGTGTATATGTTGATCCGCAAAGACGTGATAAGCGCATGAGTCAAATGCGCGCCGAACTGGAAAGTTTGGGTGTGCGCGTCATGCAAGCCGGGCACGACCGCTTAAACGGCATGGTCTCCGGAGACATTCCCCATCAGGGTATTGTAGCCATGGCCAAACCCTTGGAAGTCAGCCTAACATTTGATGAATTGATGGATGAGATTCGTCCGGACTCCCTATTCTTAATTCTCGATGGCATTACCGACCCGAGAAATTTCGGAGCTTGTTTGCGCTCTGCGGATGCGGCAGGCGTTCATGCTGTGATTATTCCGAAAGACCGCTCGGCAACTGTTACGCCGGCGGCGGCCAAGGCTGCGGCAGGCGCCGCTGAAACGGTCCCTGTTGTAACCGTGACGAACTTGGCCAGCGCCATTGTTGAATTGCGCGATGCCGGTGTGACCGTGGTGGGGGCAGCAGGCGAAGCCACAAAGACGATTTATGACTTTGATCAGACCGGTGCCTTTGCCTGGGTGATGGGCGCTGAAGGCCCGGGCTTGCGTCAGCTGACACGTAAACGCTGTGACGATTTGGCCAAGATCCCTTTGACGGGTTCAGTGGAAAGCCTCAATGTCTCCGTTGCCACGGGTATCTGTCTTTTTGAAAGTGTGCGTCAACGTTATTTGAAAAACGGTCATTAATTTTTCCGTTTTCGACTAAAGGCAAGTTCTCCGTTGGAGAGTTTGCCTTTTTGTTTAGCCTAAAGCGGCGATATTTTCGATAAGTTCCAGGGCGCTTTTTGTCGATGAGAGCATTTTTTGAACCCGTGCGCGGTCACTGACTGCAATTTGAGGTTCAAGCGTTTGTAAAAGCGCCGTCGCGTTCGGATTTTCAGCGCTTGAAAGATAAGAAGCAATCGCGTAGGCGGCCGTGATGTTGGCAGAAGTGCCTGCGCCAAAACGGTAGAGACTGGCTAAAAGCAAGAGGGCTTTTTCTTCGCCTTGGGCGGCCGCGCGTCTTGCCCAAGTGAAGGCTTCTTCGTAAGAGGCAAGTGTCCCTTCTCCAGCCTGATAAAAAAGCGCAAGCTGGTACTGAGCGGGCGCAAAACCGGCGATGGCTGAAAGTCTGATCCACCGAAAGGCTTCCTCTTCGTTTCGCTTGGGGTAGTCCGGATGGATAAATAAAAGTCCGAATTCGTACTGTCCTTTGGGATCTCCGTTTACCGCTGCTTTTCTGAGCCACGTGGAAGCCTGCTGAAGATCAATCTCGCAGCCGGCGCCGTGAGCCAGCGCGTATCCTACCCGGTATTGACTTTTAACATGACCTTGGGCTCCGGCAAGCCTAAACCAGCGCAAAGCTTGGTAGTCATCTTTTTCGCCTGCAATGCCATCCATTAAGGCGCAACCCAGATCGTATTCAGCCTCGGCGTTACCGGAAATAGCCGCTTGGCGAAAAAGTTCCAGTGCGCGTTGAGCGTCGCGCGTGACCCCTTGGCCCTTCAAGTACATCACGCCCAAAAGGTGTTGACTGGCCGCGTGGTCTTTCTCAACGGCTTTTTTGAGCCACTTCAGGGCCGCGCGGTTGTTGGTTGATAGCGTTTGACCTTCCACCAATAATTTAGCGAGCTGGTACTGAGCGTCAGGGTTGCCTTCAGCGGCAGCCCGGGCGTAGTACTGCATGGCTTCTTTGGAAGCCAGAGGTGGGGAGAGCGCAACGCCGCCCAAAAGCCCGAGCACATAATTGGCTCTGGCGTTTCGGTTTACTTCGGCTTTTTTCGCTCGTGCAGCCATGATGTTTTCAGAGTCTAAATCGCGGTGCCTAAAAGGTGCAGACCGATAACGTAAGTAATGGCCAATGCATAATAGGCCACCCAACCGCCCACGCCCCAGGTGATGCATTTGGCCCAGAATTTATGTTCGTAATCCTCGCCGTATGTGTCGTTGACGTAACGCAATTGCTTAAGCCCGTCCATAAAAGTCCAAACCAACCACAGTCCGACCATCAGAGCAAGCAGCACGTACTGGGTGTAGGGGATGCCGCGAAGCATCGGTTCGGCGAAAATATAGAGAACCATAATGAAAATCGTCGAACGCATAAAGCTAAATGAGCGCACACTCATTTCTTCTTTGCCCATTGCGCGCCAATTCATCCCGCAGACGATGCCGCCGAAGACCGGTGTGAAAATAAAACTCAACAAGATGGCCCACATTGGGTTCCAAAGAGCAGGCGCGGGAGAAGGGGTATTTTTTTCAGACATCTTTTTTGCACACAGTTCTCAATCGAATTTTCGCATTGTATGACCGATAGATTAATTATTCCTTACAGCTTTATGACTAAGTGTCTAACTCTATTGTTTTTTTCCGGATGACTAGTAGAATCAGGGCAAATATTTAAGGTAACCATCATGCGTTTGTCTTTGTTGTTCGCAGCCTGTATGGGCGCTGCAGTTCTGACTCTTTCAGGTTGCGCGGGAACACCCGCCTCTGACGATTGGCATGGGGCCGGTCAGAAAAATCTTTGCTTAGTGGACAATCCTTCCGTACGTCCTCAAGCTTTTTTGACTTTGAGACGAGCCTTGATGGATAAGGGTTTAAAAGTTATTCGCGTCAAAAGCGATGATACGAAAACGCTTCTATCCTGCCCGCAAACGCTTCGCTACGAAGCTGTCTACGGCTCATCCTGGAGTCATTCATCTCTTCGTTATGCCAAGTTGGAATTAACTGAAGTCGGCCGCCACAATAATGTCTATACCGTTCAATGGGACGAACGTAGTGGGAAACCAACGCTTTTAGATAAGGTTGACGACGCATCGGTTGAATTTCGTGAACTCGTGGATCGATTATTCCCCGGAGATATACCTTGGCGGTAATATTCTTTCGTTACAAAATCAGTTTGTTATTTAATCTATTGGGTTTAATGCCTCTTTAGGGGTAAGGAAAGTCCTAGTTCTCATTGTCATGAAAAAGGATGACAATAAAGGCGTGAGGATCAGAACGGAATTGTGGTTTTGGTGCTCACCGAGCGCTTGGTTCTTCGCTTACGGGTGCTCGAGCCGGGTGAAACGAGGGGGATGCGTTTGTCGCATCCGTTTCATCGGGTGGACGGAATCGTTTGAGGGAGATCGGTTTCGTTCGGGGAAAGCGCAGGCGATGAGCCTAGCTACCTTTCCAATTTAACTGCCCACTGTGGTCTGATCATCGCAGTGGGCTCTTTTTTTGCTGGTGGCACGAAAAGCTTAATTAAATTGGAAGTTGCCTTTTCCAGCTTCAGACGCTGGGAGTATGAAAGCCGATGCGCCCGAAATTGTCGGAGTCATTTATGTGACGACAGATACCCATTTGGAACTGGGTGATATGGTCAAGGTTAATAAAGTAACAGGCATTTACACCTCTGGTTCCATGTAGCTTAGGGTTTCGTCTTGAGTTGCAGATTTACCCACCATCGAATGCCTGATGCAGTTTTTGTTCATCAGGTCAGTAGCTTGGCTAGTTTTTTTTCAGATTCCACCTTGTGATGGACACCCTTGCCTCGCTATGCGCTTGGTGCTACCCCCTGCGCTTGAGACTTTCTCCTATTAAAAGTGCTCATGCTAAACACACAACTAACGGCCAATGAGGATTAGGATTTAGTCGGACGCCATATTGCATAAGGAGTTTGATCTTTGACGGGGAGAAAACATCGCAAGCGTTCTCTGATAATTCGTGTACCATCAACACCTTTGTCCCTTTTTGTTGCGTATCAGCTCTATCTTATCGGGCAATTCGTTTGGTACTTTCAGGCTGACATCACTTTATCAGCTTATATAGAAAGCGAAAAGAACGCTTTGGTAAAGTGCGTTTTGAAGCTATCACACATAAGCGCATGACCAATGAAATAATCTGCTCAGTGGTTGCCTCTGAAGACTTTAACTTTTTCCCATTTTAGCGTCGAATGGGAAGCTCTCGAAGAAGCTTTTGTGAGCAACGTCGTTGAAGGGGAAAATTCTCCGGGTGGCTCAATGATTGCCCAATAAACAGTCAAGCCCCTCTTTTTATCACAGGATAAAACCTACTATAGAAAAGCTCAGGAAAGTTTGCTTGCCTGTGTGATAGAAGCAACTTGGTCAAAGTGCATAATTCTTGAGACCTATCTTGATATTGCCGAGTGCGCAAAGAGCGTTTTCGCTGTCCAGGTTGCTAAACATCATTATTACGGAAAAGATACAACGGCACTTTCTCGTTGGCCGTGTCTGTGGTTATATGCCATCTTGATTAATCCTAGATACAACGAAAAGCGTGGATCTACAACATGGCTGATAAAACGCATGAGATGAATCGATGCCGCAATGCGCAATTATGAAATCGGAAAGTTCAGAAAAACGATGCTTTGGATTTTAGTTTTTTTAACTCAAACGATTTATCTGTTTGCCTAGAGTAGGATTGAGGTACTTTCGCAACGGTTCGATTCACTCAGATTCCTGATCGCTTTACAAGAGACCGGTTCTAATTACAATATGGCGAAAAGACCTTATAGAACCATCTAGAAGATGCCTCTATTGGCTTAGATGTTTAATTGGTAGTGGGCTATTTTTAAAGCTAGAGCTCCACTTTATTGATGACTTGAAATACTAAAAGAGAAAAAATGACGCACTATGCCCGATACTCATATAGCCCCAAGGGTTATTGAGTGGCACTTTGGATTAGGAAG
>ERZ836760.2078-NODE-2078-length-17503-cov-4.111130_pt1 | contig 17503 bp, 21 predicted proteins | sample MGYA00519941_ERZ836760 | MGnify/ENA primary metagenome ERZ836760 (study PRJEB31850, sample SAMEA3708807) | human gut metagenome | biome: human gut; feature: human-associated habitat; material: faeces | place: China | collected 2014 ... | reverse complement strand
GAACAGCCGCTCTGTGTCATTACCACGACGGCCGGCACGGTCCGCGATAACATTTATGACCTGAAATACGATGAATGCGAACGTATCATCAATGGATATGAGGATCCGGCAGGCTATAAGGATGAAACCATCCTCCCTATCGTCTATGAACTGGATAAAAGGGAAGAGTGGACGGACCCAGCGTGCTGGGCAAAAGCCAATCCAGGCCTAGGGAGCATTAAGAATACCCAGACACTGTCACAGAAAGTCTACCAGGCGCAGCATGATGCGCTCAGAGTCAAGAACTTACTGTGCAAGGACTTCAATATCCGTGAAACCAGCGGGGAAGCGTTTTTTACATTCGACCAGCTAAACAATGAAACCACCTATGACATGAAGGCTCTCAAGCCTAAGTATGGAATAGGTGGTTTTGATTTGTCCGAAACAACGGACCTAACATGCGCTACGATGTTGTTTTGCGTCCGTGATGATCCGAATATTTACATCAAGCAAATGTACTGGATCCCGGAAGATTTACTGGAAAAACGTGTGCATGAAGACCAGGTCCCTTATGATATCTGGAAGAAAAAGGGCTGGCTCCGAACATCGCCCGGCTTCAGAAATGATTACCGGCTCATCCTGCAATGGTTCGTCGATGAAATGGAACAGGACGACATCTACCTGTTCAAATGTGGCTTCGACCGCTGGAGCGCAGCCTACCTGGTGCAGAGCATGAAAGAGCGTTTTGGCGATGACGTGATGGTCCCTGTAGCACAAGGGAAGCAAACACTATCCGGGCCGATGAAGAACCTGGCCGCAGACATGACAGCCAAGCGGATTATTTACGACAACAACCCAATATTGAAATGGTGTATGGCCAACGTGGCCGTTGACATAGATCGCAACGACAACATCCAGCCCATGAAGACCAGTAACCCGCGCAAACGTATCGACGGCTTTGCTTCACTGCTCGACGCCTATGCCGTCTACGAACAAAACAAGGAAGACTACATGAATTTGATTTAGGAGAGTGAAGGCATGATCATCGTAAACAGTCTTGGAAATAAAGCATTTAACCTGGACAAAATAAAAATTATCTTTATCGACGACATGGAATACACCATCAACGCAGTAACGGATATGGGTGACGTTGAAGGAGTCGGAGAACTGGGGAAATATAGAAACTACACAGAGTGCAAGGAAGCCTTTGAAAAATTGATGGATCGTATTTATGATCAGCGCACAGTCGTATATATGCCGGAACGGAAAAGATAATAAGCAGGGCTGAATTATAGCAGAAAGGGGGTGAGAACGTGGAACTAAGAAGTCTATTCAAGTCCATCTTCGGCCTGGGCAAACACAAGGAAAACCTGACCCGGGCGAAGCTGCTGGACGGCTACAGCAATGACTATATGCCCTACGACGGAGAGGCCTATGACAACGCTACAGGCCGCAACTGCATCGACACCATTGCCAGGCACGCTGGGAAATTGCATCCGAAACACATTGTCCGGAAGAATGGCAACATCATCAAAGTAGCCGATGACAAGCTGCAGTATCTGCTCTCTGTCCGGCCAAACTGGCTGATGACAGCATCGGAATTCATCGAGAGGGCCGTTGCGCAGTACTACTGCTACAACAACCTCTTCATCTACATCCAGCGCGATATGCTGGGCAACGTCATGGCCCTGTGGCCGCTCAATTTCAACAACCTGGAGCTCTACGAGGACCGGAGCGGCAACCTCTATTGTAAGTTTACCTTCGGCTCGGGCGATCAAGCGACCGTCCCCTACACGGAGATGATTCACCTCAGGCGTCATTACAACCGTGACGACGTCTTCGGAGACCCGGATGGCCAAATCCTGAAGGAAGACATTGACCTCTTGAAGGCCGTCAAGGTGGCCATCATCAACATCGTCAAAAACTTCAACCGCCTGCGCGGTATCATCCAATGGACCGGTACAGTCCGGCCTGAAGACCAGAAGGCCATGTGGGATGACTTCGTGCAATCCTTCGCCGGACCTAGCAACGGCTCAGGAATCGGCGCGCTGGATAACCGGGGCAAGTTTCAGCAGCTTACGACGGACACACAAACCTTTGATAAGGCCCGTATGGAATTTGCCAGGGATAACCTCTACAAATATTTTGGCGTCAGTGCCAACATTGTGGCAGGAAGCTATACAGAAGAGGAATACCAGGCCTTTTACGAGTCTGTCATTGCCCCCATCGCCATCAAGCTGAGTCAGGAATTCACGGAAAAGATTTTTACGCCAAAAGAAAGAGGCTTTGGCAACGAAGTTGTCTTTGAAGCAAACCGCCTGTCTTACATGAGCACCGAAAGCAAGGTCAAGATAGCTGCGGCTATGATACCGGCAGGAGCTATTAAACGAAACGAAATTCGCGAACTATTTGGGTATGCCGGACTGCCAGGCGAAGAAGGCGAGCAGATTGTAGTCAGCCTGAACTACGTCAAGTCTACAGACCAGACGAAGTACCAAACCGGGCAGGAACCTGAGCCGAAACCAGCAACGGAAGGAGGTGAAGGAAATGAAGGGAAAAACGGAATACAGAAGCCTGACGGTACAGGCTGATGGAAATAATGAAGATAGCCTGCACGTCGAAGGCTATGCCGTCGTCTTCAACGAAGAAACGGTCCTTTGGCGATCGCGCTGGAGCGGCATTGAATACCGTGAAGTCATCGAAAGCGGCGCCATTGATGCGGCCACAGACATGAGCGATGTCGTCATGTACTACAATCACAGCGACGTCGCCTACATCCTGGCCAGGACCCAAAACAACACGCTGCAGCTGCAGGTAGATGAAAGAGGCCTGAAGATTAGCGCAGACATTGCGCCGACGACCTGCGGCAAGGACATCTACCAGCTCATCAAGCGCGGCGACATCAGCAAAATGTCCTTTGCCTTTTCCGTCGATAAGGAAGCCGAAGAAGAAGACAGAAATGCGAAGACCAGCACGCGCAGGGTGCAGCACATCGGCACCATCGTTGACGTCAGTCCCGTCGACATGCCTGCCTATGACGGCACCACTATCGTGGCCCGCTCGCAGACGGAAGAAATCGAAGCCCTCAAGCAGGCTGAAGAACGCTTGAAACAGGAATTGATTGTAAAAACATATCTCTAAGGAGGCAGCAACATGAACAAAAGACTCGCTGAAATCCGCAGCCGCAAGGAAGAAATCCGCACGGCACTGGAAAGCAACGAAACCGTAGACCTGAGAGCCTTGCAGGACGAACTCGCCGCTCTCGATACAGAACAGAAAGAACTTGAAGAACGTGACAAAATTGCAGCACAGATTAATCTTGGCCAGAAGCCGGAGGGAATCCAGATGAGAGAAAAACCGATGACAGAACCGAAGACCATTGAAAGCGAAGAATACCGCAAGGCCTTTATGGACTACGTGGTCCGGGGCACGGCAATCCCCGCAGAATTTCGGGCCGTAGCCAATACGACCGACGCAGGCGCCCTGATCCCACCGACGACGCTCAACCGGATCATCGAAAAGGTGCGCACGTATGGCAATATCCTGCCTCTCATTACGCGCACAGCCTATGCATCCGGCTTGGCCATTCCTACCAGTAACGTCAAACCGGTAGCTACCTGGGTAGCAGAAGGCGCAACCAGCCCGCTGCAGAACAAGACGCTCGGCACCACCATCACCTTCAGCCACTTCAAGCTGCGCTGCGCCGTTGCCGTCACGCTGGAAGTAGAATACATGACGCTCTCTGCCTTTGAAGACACCATCGTCAACAACGTAGCCGAAGCCATGGCAGTCGCCCTGGAAGAATCCATCATCAAGGGGACAGGCTCGGGTCAGCCTACAGGTATCATCCACGACCTGGAAAAGGGCACGAAATTGCCTGTGGACAAACTCGAATATGACACGCTCATCGAAGCAGAAGCTGCCCTGGAACAGGCCTATGAAGCCGGCTCTGTATGGGTCATGAGCAAACCGACCTTCATGAAATTCGTCGGCATGGTCGATGCAGACGGTCAGCCTATTGCCCGCGTCAACGCCGGAATCAATGGCGTGCCTGCCCGTACCCTGCTTGGCCGCAACGTCGTCCTCTGCGACTATCTGCCTACCTATGCAGATACCCTGACCAAGACCGACGTCTTCGCCTTCATCTATCGCATGAAAGACTACGTCCTGAACACGAACTACAGCGTGGCCATGAAGGTCTACGAAGACAACGAAACGGATGACATCATCCGGAAGTCTATCATGATCGCCGACGGCAAACCTGTAGACTTCAATTCTCTCATCATGCTCACGGGTAACGTCGGCTAAGGAGGGATAAGTCATGGCCGTAACCTTAGGGCAAGCTAAAAATTACCTGAAGTTAGACGCTGATCTGACCGATGATGACGAACTGATCACGAGCCTGATAGTTGCGGCCCGTGATTATATCCGGTACACGACGGGCAAAACAAGTGCAGGAGAAGATGATGGCCTCTATGACTTGTGCGTAAAAATGTTGGTAGCCCATTGGTACGAAAACAGGACCATCTACAGTGCAAAACCGGGAGCTATCAACGATATTCCGCACTCAGTCACGGCACTGCTGATTCACATTGCACAATGTGGCGCGTATACAGGTGATGCCAATGATTAACGTTGAGATTGGGACGCTGGACAAAAGGGTAACGCTGCTTAAATACACGGAGACAAGAGATGACTATGGTCTGACACATCAGGCCTTAGTAGATGCTATTGGTAATAGTGTATGGGCACGAATAGAACCAGCACGAGGGAAAACGTACTATGAGCAATACCGGGACAAGGTAGAAATGATTACAAAGGTAACTATCCGGTACAGGCCAGGCATCACAACAGACATGTTAGTAAAGTATGGCCAGACCATCTACAAGATAACTTCTGTCGTGGACCCATATGAGGCGCATGTAAAGCTTGAATTAATGTGTAACCGTAAACAGGCAGGTGATGTGGATGTCAATGACACTTGAGGAATTCATTGCCAGGCTAGAGACTATGCAACGGGAATATCCAGCAGATGCTGGGGAAACCTTGGAAAAGGGCGCTAAACGCATGGTCAGAGCGTTAAAAAAAGCGACGCCGGAAAGCGGCAGGAAAAAGAGCAGCCGGCAGCACCTGAAAAACCGCTGGAAGCTGAAGATGGTAGACAAGATGGACGCGCAGCCTGTAGCCAACATCAAGAACACGGCACCACATTACCATCTGGTAAACAGGGGCGTGCAAAATCCGAAGGATGCGCATGGGAATCCGAAACCGGAATGGCACGCCGCGTTAAATCGTCATGTGAAATTCTTTGAAAATGCAGTAGATGCAAACTGGGATAAAACCAGAAAAAGCATGGAAAAGGATTTCTACAAGAGAGTGAGGGAAAAGCTTGAGTGAGATTGTAAGACAGGCGCAGGTCATGAAGACCGTCGTATCGATGCTGACAACGGAATTTAATTGTCCGGTATATTCTGACGAGGTACGGGAACACTTCAGGAAACCTTGCTTTTTCATCAGCGGAAACTCCACCATGACGCCGCAAACACTGAACTGGGTAGACAAGGAACTGCGGATTACACTGGACTACTACGCTAAAGACAACGAAAAAAATGAAATTACGTATATGGACGTAATCGATCGCGTGCAAAGCCTGTTTGCTGTTGGCATTGATGCGGGTGAGCGAAATCTGAAGATAGATGAGGTAGAAGATGATCGTGTAGGCGAGGAAGATGATGTACTGAGCATTACGCTCACTATCCTCTACAAGGAACGGGTCAATAAAGCGGCCTCTACAGCAGAAACAGCAGATACAGTCAGCATGAGCATCAATCACAACGCCGGGCGCGCTGACAAAGAAACATACGGCGCGGTTATTACAAAAGAGACAATTTAGGAGGTAAAATATGGCAAAATTAGGTATGCCTTCTGTGTAAATCAGCTTCCTTGAAGCTGGCATTGAAGCAATTGAACGTAGCCAACGCGGTATTGTCGCACTGCTGCTGGAAGAACCACAAGCTACCATTACCAAGCTGCTGACTGATCATCAGGATGCTTCCAGCACGACGACCATCAGCGCCATTACCAATCCGTTTACGGTTTATACCACGGATGACATTCCAACGGAACTGACGGAAGATAACAAGGACTACATCACGAAGGCCTTGCTAGGCTACACAAAAGCACCGTACCGGATAAAAGTATATTTGCAGGCGACGGACGAAAGCCAGGCAGAAGAAGCAGACAAGTTTGCAGCTACCTTGAAAACGCTGTCTACAGATCGCTGGGATTACCTGGCTATCCCTACAATCGCTTCGGCACAGCTTGAAAGTGTTACAACCTGGATTAAAACGAACCGGGACAATAAATTTAAACGCTCTAAGGTAGTTTTACCGGGAGAAGCAGCTGACTACGAAGGTGTGATTAATTTCAGTAACACGACCATCAAAACAGCCGGCAAGACGTATACAGGCGCACAATATACGCCTCGTATTGCCGGCCTGATTGCAGGTACACCGCTGACCATCAGCGCGACTTATGCACCACTTCCGGAAGTCATTGACTGTGACCGTCATTCCGTTGATGAAAATGACGAAAAAGTAAATAAAGGCGAATTTTTCATTTTCTTCGACGGTGAAAAATTTAAGATGTCGCGTGCCATGAACAGCCTGGTAACGACGACACAGGGAAAACTGGAAGCCTATCAGACGATTAAGAGCCTGGACATTATGGATGCCATTTACGATGACATTAAAAAGACAGCACAGGACAATTATATTGGGAAGTATCCCAATGATTATGACAGCAAACAGCTTCTGATCAGTGCCATTACAGGCTATTTACGCGAACTGGAAGACGGCAGACTGCTGGAAAAAGGCTACAGCAAAGTAGATATTGACGTCGAAGCCGTCAAGAATTATCAGATTAGCCATGGCCTGTATACGGCAGACCAACTGGCGGACATGACAGATTTGGAAATTAAAAAGCTGGATACGAAGAAATTGGTATATCTCAAAGCAGATATTAAAATCCTGGACGCTATGGAAGATATTGTTCTTCCTATCAATATTTAGCGGAGGTGATCCTAAATGGAAGCAATGAATGCACAACAGGTAATGTCCGGGACAGAGGGTGAAGTTTGGATTAATGACCAGTATATGGCGCAGGTAACTGCGTTTAAAGCGGAAGTCACTCTCGTGAAGGAAGAAGTAAACCAGGTAAAAAAACGGGGAAAGCAGTATAAAGTAACAGGCTGGGAAGGAAAAGGAACAATCAAGATGAATCATGTATCTTCGTACATGGTGCAGATTATGGCCGACAACATCAAAAATGGCCACCAGACGGTTTGCACGATCGTCGTCAAGCTCTCGGATCCGGATGCCATTGGTGATGAACGTGTCGTTATTCGTGATGCTACCTTCGACAAGCTCACGCTTATGGATTGGGAAGCGAAGAAACTCACCGAAGATAACTATGACTTCACGTTTACGGACTACGACATTCTCGACGCAGCCGAAGAATAGGAGGAACTATGAATTTAGCTGAAGCATTACTGGCCGCAGATAAAGGGAAACTGACTGCGGCGGCAAAAAAAACGTATGAAGTAAAAAGGCTTTCTGAGTTACTTGGGGAGCCTTTTATATTGGATCTGCAGCAAATTCCCAATCAACGGGTACAGGAAATCAAGGAAAGCGCCATTTCCTATAATGGAGAAGACCCGGAAACAGATGAAGAAAAGCTGTGCATGGGGTTTATCTGTGACGGGATCGTCAACAAGGACTTCAACAACAAAGAGCTGCTGAAAGCCTATGGCGTGGCCACGAAGAAAGAACTCTTCCTGAAACTGTTTAACGCAGGTGAAATCCTGAAGATCAGCGGTGAAATTTGCAAGCTTTGCGGCTTCGTAAAGGATGAAAGCAAAATAAAAAACTAATCAATTCCGATGGTACCATTCAGGCCATGTATTTTCACTATGTGAGACATGGCCTGAAACCATCGGAATATTATAGTATGGGGCCTGGGGAACAGGCTATCATCAATGCCTTCATGGAAAAGGAACTGGAAGATGAAGCGGCAGAACGTAAGAAAATAGAAGACATGATGAAAACAAACAAAAAATCTAAAATATAGATAAAAAATGCAGGAAAGCGTAAAAAACTGCAGAAAGGAGGGAACTATGGCAGAAATAATTGACCTTGTCATGAGGCTTCAAGATCAGGTAACAGGAACGCTGGGGCATATCCGGAACGAAATGGAGCGACATAACCGGACATATCAACAAATGGGAAGAAACTTATCCAACGCTGGGCGCCATGTATCAGCCCTGGCAGGTGCCATGATGCCATTAAGCGCAGGGATAGCTGCAGCTGGAGCTGTCGGGGTAAAAACGTTCATGGACTTTGACCAAACGATTACAGCGGCAGGTGTAAAAGCCGGAGCAACATCGGAAGAAATGAATCAGATGCGTGATGCGGCTGCACAAATGGGCGCTAAATTTCCAACGACTGCGCGTGATGTAGCCGCTGGCATGGACCGCTTGGCTGCAGGTGGTTTTAACGCCTCTCAAGCTATTGGAGCAATGCCAGGTATCATAGAAGCATCGATTGCGTCCGGGGAAGATTTAGCACAGACGTCTGATGTCATTACAAGCGCACTATCCATCTGGAATCTCACAACCGGAGACGTGGCAGCCAATACGACGCACGTGGCCGACGTGATTCAGGCGGCAGCCAACTCGTCAAAACTAGGCATGCAGGATTTTGGCCTGGCCATGCAATACGCAGGCGCACCTGCAGCTGCTTTGGGAATCAACATCGAAGAACTTGGTACTGCTATGGGTATCATGGCCAACAATGGCATTGAAGCCAGTACCATAGGCACGTCATTAAAATCTACGTTGTCCAGGTTAGCATCTCCACCGGCTGCGGCTGCGAAAGCATTGGAAGAACTAGGTATCTCTTCAGCGGATTTGCAAAAAGGAGACGGCAGCTTTATTGGCCTGTCCGGAGCAGTAGATCTATTGCGTGGTAAAATGCAGGGTTTATCTGACGTGCAACAAATAGCAGCCCTAACGGCTATTGCAGGGGAAGATGCGTATAATGGCCTGATGGCACTTATCAGAACAAGCCCGGAAGCCTATCAGCAAATGAGTGACGCCATTACAAATAGCGCCGGCTCGTCGCACGCAGCCTATATACAGATGCAGAAAACGCTCAAAGGGAGCATTGATGCTCTTATGAGTTCTGTTGAAGCATTGGGTATTTCCTTTGGCTCGGCCTTGGCACCTACCATCCAGAGCGTGGCCGGAGCATTGAAGGAAATCGCAGACACCTTTACCAACCTTTCGCCGGAAACTAAGACCATGATCATCCACGTCGGTGAAGCTGTCCTGGCCTTTACGGCGCTCACCTACGCCACAGGGAAGGCCCTAACCATTGCCGGGAGTATCTCCAGGACATACGGGCTTATAGGCAAGGTCCTGAACGGCGACACCATCAGCAATAAAGCGCTGCAGTTTGCTGTACAGCAAACATCCGGGGCTTTTTCAGCTCTGGGAAGAGCACTGCCCGCACTCATGGGACCCATGGGCCTGGTAGTTGCAGGCGTGGCACTGGCGGCCTACGTCATTTACAAAAACTGGGATACAATTGGACCATTCTTTACAACACTGTGGAACAACGTCAAAGGTGCCTTTTCTGCAGCCTGGGATTCCATTTCACCGCTGTTAGATGCGCTGCGTGGTGCCTGGGATACGCTGATGGATTCCTTCAGCGAGGGAGAAGGTGTATTTGGTGTATTGAATGCCTTGTCTGACGTACTGGCTGCAGCTCTCTCAGGCCCGCTCTACGCAGGTGTTGTTATTGTGGCCGGTGTTGTGTCAGGCGTACTCTCGACGGCCTTCAATTTAGTCGTCAATTCGATTCGTATGGCCATAGGCGTATTTACGGGCCTTATCAAACTTATCACAGGCGTCTTTACTGGTGACTGGGAAACAGCCTGGGAAGGTGTAGTACAGGTGTTTGACAGTGTATTTGGCGGCCTGAAGGGAATTGTTGAAGGCATTATGGCTGGCATCAAATCAGCCATTAATGCAGTCATTGCTGGTATCAATAACATCAGTGTCGATGTACCGGATTGGGTACCGGATTACGGTGGCCAGCACATTGGCTTCAATATCCCATACCTGGCACGAGGCACAAGGGATTGGCCAGGCGGGCCGGCTGTAATCAACGACCGTGGCGGCGAAATTGCTTACATGCCTTCCGGATCAGTTGTACTGCCACATGATAACAGCATTCGTGCAGCTTACAATATGGGTTCTCAAAATGGTAATCAGATCAGCGTCAATGTCAATTTCTATGGGACTAGTGTCAATAATATGGGCGACATAAAGGAAATTGCCAGACAGATAGCGGCTGAAATCCAACGGGAAACGGAAAAGATTGCAATTAATAATACAGTGGGGGCGATTTAATGAGCAGTTTTATAAATTTCATCAATACGGCTTCCAGCGTCCTCTCTGAAGTATTGGGCGCGCTGGGTGGTACAAGTAATGGCTGCACCTTTACATTGGCCGGAGGAACAGCCAGTGTAAGCTTCCCAATAAGCCCGGCAGACTTCAAGGTCTCCAATTCGTACAACAACCAGACGGTAAACATCAATAACCTGGGTGAGATCAACATGCTGGGAAAACGAGGTTTGGCCAAGATGCAGTTTAAGAGTTTTTTCCCGGCTCAGCCTTATACCTTTTCGCAGACACTGAGCGCTGCAGGACCGTATGACTACGTAGCACAAATCAAGACCATGGCCGAAAGTGGCCAGCCTTGCACCATCTCGATTACAGGCACAGACGTAAGCATGCCTGTAAGTATTGATGACTTCACATATTCGGAACGGGACAGCACAGGCGACGTATATTTTGAGCTGTCTCTCAAGGAATACCGCTACATCATGCCGGCTTCGGACGTGACAAGCGACACGACGGGACTGAAGAGCCGTGTAGCTGATTTGACCGTAGAAAAGCAGACCACTTGCTTCGGTGTATCAGCAGCCAGCCTGGATACTGCACAGAGGGCCATACAAAAAACGACGAGTATTGCCAACCAGGGCGCACGTGTCTTAGGCCTGTACAAGGCCATGGTCAAATCCGGAGGCATTACAGCTGGGACGGTCCTAACGACGACAGCAAAAGCAGTCGCCACAAATGGCAAATCTCTTTATACATGGTAGGTGATGGCCGTGATCAGTATCAGATACAGTGACCCGCCGGAAACCGATGCCGAAGCAAAAGCACGTAAGGAAAACGGCGGTGCAGAACCGAAGGACAACGTAGATATTAGTAATTACCTGATTAAAACTACCTGGTCAGGAGATAACAGCCAGGCGGCGCGGAAGCTGGAATTTTCCATTGCCTATAATACACCAGATAAAGATAAAAGTTTCCAGGCATTAGATCTGAAGCTGGGCGGCTATGTATATCTCTTTTACAGAGATACAGATACAAGTGATGAAGCGGAACTGTTTGAAGGACGTATCTTTTACCGGAAACGTTCTTCAAATGGCTATACCATGGAATTTACCGCCTTCGACGATCTGATCTATTTGGCCAAAAGCCAGATCAGAGCCGTCATAAAGGGAAAGGTGCCTGAGGCCATTAGCCAGGTATGCAGTGAAATAGGCATTTCTGTAGGTACGCTTCCGGATAACCTGACAGCAGAAGTGAACTTCCTGGCCGATGATAAGAGCGGGACAGAAGCACTGCGTATGATCTTGGGATTCCAGGAAACGGCAGACAAGGCGGCAGGATCGGGAACGTCCTATTTGCCTGTCTGTATATCCGGAAAAATTAATGTGGTAAAAAAGGGCGAACTCATCGAAGGCTATACAGCGACGGCAGACACCAACGTTATAGGTACGGAACATAGTGAAAGCATAGAAGGAATGGTAAACCGTATCAAAGCCGTAGATGATACCGGTGAAGTATGTCAGATGTTTGAAGACATAGACGACACGCAGCACTTCGGCACCATTCAGAAGATCTACAAGATGCAGGCGCCTAAGGCTGGAGAAACCGTGGACAACGCAAAAGCGGCGCGGGGAAAGCTGGTAAAGCAAAAGGATGAGTCAAGTCTGAAAGGGCTGGGCTACGTGCAATGCATATCAGGGTATGCAATAACTGTACAGGAAGAGCAATTACAAGGGAAATTTTATATACTGACAGACTCTCATACCTTTGCCAATGGCCAGCATGACATGAGCCTGACCTTGCAATATATGCCAGAAACACCGGAAACACCGAATATTAAACAGACGGACTATAAAGCACCGGTGTTTAACAGTTCAAGTGGTAAGATGCAGGGCAATAGAGGAATATCTAACGGTTCGTTAAACGTAGACGCTGGCATTAGTGCCGGCTGGGAAGCCTGGGGGAATCAAACTATGGAAAACGGGCCGGAGGGATGCGCAGAATTTGCTACTAAGATGGGAAGTTATTACAGCCCATTCCTGGCACAGGAAGCCAACGGTAAAGTTGTAGGCTGTGACCAGCTTGTAGCCGACGCTGATGCGGCAGGCCTCTTGTCTTATGACACGAGAGACCTGCAGAAAGGCGACGTAATTGTCTATGGAGATAATAATCACGTCGTCATATATGATGGCCAGGGCGGTTACTATGGCAATAGTACAAGCCGGAACGTCACAGTCCATGACAGTCCATATACAGACATGAGCGGTCTGAGTGTAACGAAAGTAATTAAAACCAGCAGGGGGTGAGATCATGGCCAAAACGGAAGACCCATATAAGGGACTAGTAGATATTACCAGACGGATTGCCATGGCCTCGTCACTGCAGCCATTAGCAAGAATTGGCGTCATTGTTACGCCGCCACCGGCGATTACTATCAAAGTAAATGGCTATACCATCGATAGCAGCTATGTATACATAGATGACTATTGGATACCGGGACATACACGTCACATGGTAGGGGAAACAGCAAACCGGGCCGGTGGATCGGGAGAGGCACAATATGAAAGTCACAACCATCCTATCGATAATGATGAAAGTCTCACGGACACCTGGAAAGTGGGAGATAAGGTATTACTGATACCCATTGCAGACGACGATAACAGGACGGTTGTGCAGTACGTCGTATTATGCAAGCTGAAAAGATTGGATGGGAACTAATATGGCGAATCCATTTGTAACAGGACCGGCAGAAACACAGACTACAGCTGCAGATTTGCCGGAATTCGTGGAATTTGACTATGATTTTGAAAAAGATAAATTTAAAATCAACGCAGACGGCAGTCACCAGTTTGTCAGGAAGAACGAAGCCATTAAGGTATGGGTACTGCATACACTGCGAGTAGAACGGTATCGTTACTTGGCCTATTTTGATGACTATGGAATCGAACTGGATCCATTTGTTGGGACCGGCCCGAATGACAGCCAGCGGGCAAGCGAGCTTTACCAGTATATTAAGGAAGGAATGCTGGTAAATCCGTACATCTTGGGCGTGACAGCTGTATCGACGGTACGGGACGGCAAGAAAATCACGATGACGCTCGATTTGGATACGGTTTACGGAAGTACCTCTGTGGGAATCGAGGTGTAAAAGAGAATGTTTGAAGCCGAAACGAGAGCCACCATACTGGAAAGGCTCAAATCATATTATGACGAAGCAAAGGGAAGCGATGCCAGCGCAGTTGAAGGAACCTTTTCCTTCGACACGTTAGCAGCGAACGCGAAAGAGTTTGAAAAAGCCTATGCTGAAATGGACCTGATGATGGATGCAGCATTTCCGCAGACCAGCTGGGGGCAATACCTGGACAAGCTGGCCGAAGAACTGGCTGGTATGAGCCGAAGAGAAGCCACACAGGCTATTGTTGTGCTGACCGTAACCGGAACAGTGGGAGTGACAGTACCATATAAGAGTACCTTTGCTACACCTTCGGGAACCAACTTCACAACCGATGCAACGGCGACTATTGGGGATACAGGCACAGTAGATGTAAAAGCAACGGCACTGACAGCAGGAGCAGGTGGCAATGTGGCGGCAGGAACCATTACAGATATACCTATGGCCATTTACGGGATTACACAGGTAACAAACAAGGAAGCGGCTTATGATGGGTACGAAGAAGAAACAGATGCTGATTTGTTGGAGCGGTTGTTGTTTGCCATTAAACAGCCGGCAACGTCAGGGAACAGCAATGATTACTACAACTGGGCAACCAGTATCTCAGGCGTTGGCCATGTAAAAATTCTGCCGGTATGGAACGGTCCGGGAACAGTAAAAGTGTTGGTATCAGATGCAAATGGCAATCCTGCTTCGGCAGATCTGTTGAATGAAGTAAGCACGTACATTGAAACAGTAAGACCTATTGGCGCTAACGTGACAGTGGTTGCGCCTGCATTATTTGAATTAACGATTAAACTGACCGTCACAAGCGGCCCAGGAGATGCAGACTATATTGCTACGATGCTCAATAAATATTTTGTCTCCAGCAGCTTTGCCAGTACCATATCCTATGCCAAAGTAGGGCAGATGATTTTAACTGATGGCAATACAGGCGTCAGTGACTACAGTGATCTGCTGATCAACGACGGGACGGGCAATATTTCCGTGACTGATGACCAGGTACCACACGTTAAAGAGGTGGTACTGCAATGAGTGACTTTTACCGGAGCGAGCCTGTAGATCTGGCACAGTATTTGCCGGCCTTTTTAAGCCACAGTCCCATTTTTAAGGCAACGAATGATGCCAACGATCAGGAACACGACACAATACGGATAGACATGCAAGACGTATTCCATCAATTTTATGTAGAAACGGCCACTTGGGGGCTGGAAACATGGGAAGAGTTAGTAGGTATCGAAACAGATGAAAGCAGAAGCCTGAGTGACCGCAGGGCTTCTGTTTTAGCCAAATTACACAAACCGCCTTCCGTAACCGTTGCCTTCCTGACGAACATGATCAATTTGTTCACGGAAGTAGCCAGCACGAAGGTAGTAGAATCACCGGAAGCGTACACGGTAGACATTTACCTTCCGGATACAGGCAGTAAGGATTTCACCAAGATTGACGAAGCGGTGAAGACCTGGCTTCCTGCTCATCTTGGCCATACGTATCATTTCAGCAGCAGCACGACCGCACGGCGCTACATGGGGGCCATCGTCAGACTAGCTTCCAGGGCCATTGATGCGGGCAGGCTCTCTGGGGACACAATCCAAGAGACGGCAATGCTCTGGGATGTAGACACGCCAATCTTTACGGCAGATACTGATGCCGTCTACATCACGACCTGGGGCATGCAGCTCAATACGGTATTTACAGCCAGCACGACGGCAGTACGATTCGCCGCAGATGCGCCTATTGGTGCCACAGATGGTATTTTCTACATAGCATCTGACGACACGGTACGAATTAAGGAGGGATAACGTGGCAGAGTATCACGTTTGTACAACGACGAAGGCAGGGCTGGACCTGATAGCACTATCACGCGTGAATCAGGCGCCTATTGTCTTTACACGCATGGCCATAGGGGACAGCAGACCGAGTGACACCAGTGCAATTGCCAGTATGACAACATTGGTGAGCGAAAGATTAACAAGCGACATTACAGGCTTAAAGAAAATTAAAAATACAGACGAAGCGGAAGCCCGCTATGCAGCCTTTGGCAAGTTTAGTAACGATACGCTTAGCACCGGTATGTATGTAAGCGAAATAGGTATCTGGGCAAAAGTAGAAAGCAGTTACTATACAGATGAAAGCTGGGATGGGTACACCGGTGAAGCGGTCTTATTTGCCTATAGCTACGCTGACGAAGGAAAAGCGGACTGGATGCCAGACAAGAACACACCTATGACGCCGCAGAAAATAGGCATTTACACCAGCGTAGGCGATGCTGAAACAGTCAGTGTACACATCACTGAACAAACAACCGTCAGTATTGCAGAGTTTAATGCACATTTGACGGACGTGAATGCGCATAGTGACTTCGTTGGTTGCACAGCTTTGGCAGACGGAAAGCGTGGCTTCGTGCCAAAACCGGCAGCCGGCACAACACCGGAGTATTATCTGAGCGCAGACGGCGGTTGGAAACAGGTAAAACAGCGTACCATCAAAGACATTATTGACATTATCTATCCTGTAGGCAGTATCTACACAACTACAGGCGACACGAACCCCAATACACAATGGGCCGGAACAACCTGGGAACGATACGCCGCAGGGCGCGTGCTCATGGGCGCCGGAAACTACGTAGACAATGGCACGACATACACCTATACCAACGGAGCCACAGGCGGCGAAGCGAAGCATCAACTCACTATCGATGAAATACCATCACACGATCATAGGGCTGCATGCTCAACAAATGGCAGCCACACCCATGGATACACGGAATACGTATCTAATAAAAGCCCGTGGCATTTGGGCAATGATGGTGCAGGTAGTACCCAATATAGCCAAACAAGCGCAGCGGGAAATCATAACCATACCATAACAATAGGAAACGCAGGCGGCAACGGATTTCATGAAAACAGGCAACCTTATACAGTCGTTAATTTCTGGCGAAGGACTAGCTAGTTCTGCGCCAAAAAGAAACTGTGACGAATGGCTGCAGGTTATTGTGTTTGCCATTGCCCCCAGTGTTGCTGATCGTGACTGTATGGTTGTGATTCCCGTTAGCACTTGTAAGATATTCATAGTTATCCGTGTCACCATCACCTATGCCGTAATGATTTTGATTTCCGTCAGTCGTTCCATACGGCGGCTTAACATTTGATAATCTTTCGCCTAATCCTGTAGCATGCTGGTGTTCACCATTTGTACTAACAGCCGTGCTATGGCCATGACTTGGCATTTCATCGATAGAGAAGGTGACCAAATGATTAAATACAGATACTGCATCATGCACAAGGATGAAGTGCGATGGAGTGATTATTATAATGAGCTGTTTACAGCTGACCGTGTGATGGAAGATGAACTTTTAAAAATGGATGACGAAGCATGCAAAGAAACACACTGTTTCGTGACTATGTACCAAAAGGATAAATACCCGTTTGAATATGAAAGAAAGAATATAATTATTATGCATTATGGGTACATCAAAAAAATGAATGTAAAAAAATGGAGGGGCATGTAATATGAAGCTATTTCAAATCCTGAACGAAGAGGTGCTGATCATCAATGACAGCATCACCTACCGCGACACGGTAGCCAATTTCTTTATTGACGCAGGCGTAGCTTCGGCGCCTGCGTCATGTATCTACGACGAAGACCAGAAATGTTGTGTTGTAGACGGAGAGTTCCTGATCTACCCCAATGCAACTTATGAAGGCTACATCAATACAGCATCGGACCTCTTGGCCAAACAGGAAGCCCGCAACTACGTGGCGCCTGCAGAAAAAACAGCCGAAGAAAAAGCGGCAGCCGAAAAAGCTGCCCTGAAGGCAGACTATGACAGCGCAGTGCAGAAATTAACCAACAGCATGGCCCTTGCACTCTTAACCGGAGACACAGCT
>ERZ836760.2070-NODE-2070-length-17573-cov-3.115139_pt1 | contig 17573 bp, 15 predicted proteins | sample MGYA00519941_ERZ836760 | MGnify/ENA primary metagenome ERZ836760 (study PRJEB31850, sample SAMEA3708807) | human gut metagenome | biome: human gut; feature: human-associated habitat; material: faeces | place: China | collected 2014 ... | reverse complement strand
AGTCCAAGCATACCGACAGAATAGAATTTAAGCAATGTGCTTATTGCCTCAACGTCCTCTGCACCCATTTTGCCGTAACCGTAAATAACAGACGCAATCGGTTTTGAAAGAACTATAAATCCTGCCATAAGCGGTGCTATTACAAGCACAATCGCACGCATTGAGCTTACTGTAAGTTTTTTCGCCTCATTGTCGTTTCCGTCCGCAACCGCACGTGCAAGTTTTGGGAATATCAAGTTTGTAACCACAAAACTCAATACTCCGACAACGATTATATACAGTCTGTTCGACTGCTGAATATATGTTACCGCAGAATCGATATTTGACGCAAATCTTTGATTGACTATTGAATAAAGCGGTTGTACCCAAGTGGATATAAGCATAGGTCCTGCAAGCAAAAGCATTTGCTTTATATACGGATCTTTAAACTTAAAATCAGGCCTGTACTTTACTCCGAATTTTTTTATCCAAGGTATCAGTATTATAAACTGCAAGCTCCACGCAATAACCATTGTTACCGACAAGCCGTAAATACCGAACTTCTTGCCGAATACCACATAATAAAGTATAATCGCCAAATTCGATACAAGGCTTATTATTGACGGAATATTGTACTCGCCGAATGACTGCAACAATCCGACAAACGAAAACGCCAGTCCCGTAAATATTACCATAGGGAACATTATCGCGGTAAGCTGTGCCGCAAGATTGTGCTTGTCGGCTGTATAATTCGGCGCTTGTATGTTCACAAGTACATCTCTGAAAATTATTCCGCCCACAACAATAAATAAGGTTATACAAACAATAAATAATAAGATAAAAACACTAGATGCTAAACAAACAGTATTTATGGAATACGGATTATTCAATGCGGCTGACGCTAAGGCAAGCCAAATAGCAAGATATGTAGAATGCAGAGAAATAGTAGAAAGCGGTGGATGTGGTGAAATAGATAATGATGGTTGGATTCTATGTAATGAAAGATTACCTGAAACTTTTGAACCAGAAGCAAAAGCATATTTAACCACTAATGAAGATGGAATGATAGGAGTGTCATATTATCATCATATGTGTGGTTGGTCAAATGGTTATGAAAGTGTATTTGATGTGATTGCATGGCAACCATTACCAGAGCCATACAGAGAGGAGAAGTAGATGAAAACACAAGAATTAATTGAAAGAGAAAAAGAACTTCTAAATACGGTGAAGGATTTAAAAGCAAGCATAAACCATGAGAAAAGAATGCAAAATCTATTCACGCTTAGAAGCGTAAAAAAATCAGAGCAGCACCACAAGGCACTAATTAACAGTTTGGAAAAATTAGAACAATATGAAAGTACAGGTCTTTCTCCTGAACAAATTTGTGAAATAGACAAACTATACCAGGAGCAGGCAGCAGAACTAATGAAATTAAAAAAAGATAATTAGATAAAAAAAGAGTTTTCTTCCTATTAAAAGGAAACTGTAAAGCATAGATATAAGCGAGGTGAGAGTCCTCGTTTATATCTTGATATCCATATTAAACTTATGAACATTATTGAGGGAAAAGCGAATGAAGATAATTGAGAAGGTATTTCAGTTTAACGATTCAGTGGAGATAGACAGATGCTGTGCTCCAAACCAAAACAAAAAAGGTGAAAGGAGACAGAGAAGAAACAAACCAACTGATGAGCAGATGAAAAAGCACAATAAAAAAATGGCAGAGAAAAAATTAAGACGTCTCATAAAATGCAATTTTGCAGAAGATGATTGGCACTTAACTTTGACATATGACAAGAACAACAGACCGACACCTGAACAGGCACATAAAAAGTTGTTAAATTTTATTAATGCCATCAGACGTTACTGCAAGAAGCAAGGTTATGTTTTTAAATACATACATGTAACAGAATATGAGAACGCTGCAATACATCACCACATTATCATCAACAATTTTCCTGATGTTCAAAGAGTTGTGATAGGGAAATGGAAATACAATACAAATTGGTCACCAATATATGCAGGTGACAGGGTTGAAGAGCTTGCAAGTTATTTTATCAAGGAAACTGAAAAGACATTTAGAACAGCCAAGGCAGGAAAACAGAGATATTCGTGTTCAAGAAATCTTGAAAGACCTGAACCTGATGAAATCAGACCTTGCAATCTAAAAAAATTATCGCCGAATCCAAGAGTACCAAAGGAGTATAGGGATAAATACATAATTGACGTTGACTATTGCTACTATGGAATCAGCAACAAGACCGGTTATCCGTCACAAACAATAGTGCTTAGAAGAATATCGTAAGGGGTGTAAATGAAACAGGAAAGTAAGGCATTGCAGGTCAAGTGTCCTTTTTTCAAGAACCTACAGAAACAGAAAATCTACTGCGAAGGTGTTTGTGATGACTGTACCAGCACTATACAGACATACAGAAATAACAAAGACAGAGACAAGCAGTTGGATATATTCTGTTGTAAGCATTTTGAAAAATGTGAGATTTATCGTGCAATAGAGGAAGCAAAATATTAAAACACATTCACATGGAACAGACAGGTTTAGCCCTAAAATGGGCAATAGTAGAAACACTGTCTTTTTGTGATACAGAAAACAATCAAAAAAACAGTAAAAAAAATCCTGACTTCAAGGGGGGTGTTATTGCCCCTCTTTTTGTGTGTAAAATTTTAGCAAAAGGAAAGGGGAAGGACATGGCGAAAAAGAAAACAGTAAAAGACGAAGACATATTAAGTCTTATTAAGACTGAATATGTATCTGATCCGAAAATGTCATATCGGAAGTTGGCGGACAAGTATAAATTCCCCCTGAAAAAGATAGCTGCAGCAGGTAAGAAAGAAAACTGGAAACAGTTAAGGGTACAACTTGGGGACAAAATTTTCAAAAAAACCATGAACAGAATATCAACACAAAAAGCAGACGAATTTTCACGCGTCATAAACAGTGCCGGAAGGATGCTCGGGGTGATTGAAAAGGCAATGGATGATGAAAAACAGTTCAACCGCTATGTACTGTCGGATGGAATTGTAAGCACAGAGCAAATTTACGACAAAGTAGACACCAGAGCAGTGAAAGACATGACAACAAGCCTTAAAGAACTTGCAAACCTTGTAGCATTTGTCAAAAACGAACAGAATAACGCAGCAGATACAGATAATGACGTAAAAGTAGTATTCGAACAAGAGGAAGAGAACAAAAATGGCTAATGTAACACTTAAATTACCCAAACCACAACCAAAACAGGTGGAATTTTTGAATTGTACAAAAAAATATGTGGGATATGGTGGCTCACGAGGCGGAGGAAAGAGCTTTGCAGTCAGAATCAAGGCTATAATAATGGCTCTTAACTACAAGGACATAAAACAACTGATAATCAGGCGAACATTTCCAGAGTTGAAAAAAAATCACATTGATAATTTTAACAAATTATTACAACCACTCATTCAGGCAAAATTATGTAAGTATAACTCAACAAATAAAGAGTTTAAATTTTGGAATGGTGCAACAATATCATTTATGTACTGTGACAAGGAAAAGGACACAGATAAGCTCCAGGGGGCAGAATATGACATCATATACATTGACGAGGCAACGCAGTTGACCGAAAAAATGATGAAGGACATTACGGCATGTTGCCGTGGTGTTAATGATTACCCAAAGAGAGTGTACTTTACCTGTAACCCGGGAGGAAGGGGGCATGCATACATCAAGAGAATATTTATTGACAAAAGATACGTTGATGGAGAAGACCCGGATGATTATGAATTCATACAATCAGGTGTGAAAGATAATCAGGCATTAATGAAACATAACCCTGAATACATAGCACAGCTTAAAGCATTACCACCGGCAAGACGTAAGGCATGGCTTGATGGCTCATGGGATGTATATGAAGGTCAGGTATTCGAAGAATTCAGGGATTCACCTAAACATTACAAGGACAGACAGTGGACTCACGTTATCGATCCGTTCGAGATTCCGAAAGGCTGGAAGATATACAGAAGCTATGACTTTGGTTATGCAAAACCATTTAGTTGTGCGTGGTGGGCTGTGGACTATGACGGCTGTATGTACAGAATAATGGAATATTATGGCTGTAAGGCAGAAGAGGAGAACGTGGGCCTTAAAATCACGGCAGACAAGCAGTTTGAAGAAATAGCAAGAATTGAAAATGAACACCCTTGGCTTAAGGGAAAGAAGATAGAAGGTGTAGCAGACCCTGCAATATGGGACACATCAAGGGGAGAGAGTGTTGCGGAAACAGCAATGCGTTATGGAATCTATTTTGAACCTGGAGACCATAAGAGAATAGCAGGCTGGATGCAGTTACATTATCGATTACAGTTTGACGACAATGGCTACCCAATGATGTACATCTTCAAGAACTGCAAGGGATTTATCCGAACAATTCCTGCACTTGAATATTCAGAAACCAATCCGGAAGACGTTAATTCAGATCAGGAAGACCACATTGCAGACGAAACAAGATATTTTTGTATGATGCGACCAATAAGTCCGACAATAACAGTTAAAAAGCAGGTACATTTAGAAGACCCATTAAACATGTTTAACAAGGAGTAACAGATGAATTATTTTGAGAAAAAGAAAGCGAGAAAGAAAGTGAAGAAAGCAGAAAAGGAATTAAGAGACCAGACTTACACAGAAACAATGACACCATCAAGTGACATGGTAATGTCTGACAGGGAAAGAATGGTAAGTGAAGCAGCAGTTCAGCCGATAGGCAGAAAAGAGATTATGGAAGCAACCGCCATAATGATTAAATACAAGAATGGTAAGGCAAACACTGAAAGAAGAATCATTGAGAACGAACAGTGGTGGAAGAGAAGACACTGGGAAGAAATCAGAAGGCAGGACAACAAGACAGATGAAGCAGAACCAACATCAGCGTGGCTGTTTAACTGCATTATGTCAAAGTATGCTGACTATATGGATGCTTATCCTGAACCGAACATACTACCAAGGGAAGAAGGAGACAAACAGGAAGCAAAGAAACTGTCGTCAATAGTACCGGTAGTGTTGGAGCAGAACGGATTCAAAAAGGTATACTCAACGAAAAACTGGAAGATACTAAAAGATGGTGCGGCAATCTATGGTGTATTTTGGGATGGAAGCAAGTTAAACGGACTTGGAGACATTACAATCAAGAACATAGATGGTTTAAATCTCTTTTGGGAGCCGGGAATAACGGACATTCAGGACAGTGAGAACGTATTTCACGTCAATTTGGTTTCGAACTCCAAACTGGAGCAGATGTACCCACAGCTTAAAGGCAAGTTAGGTGGAAGAGCAATAACAAAGGCAGAATACATCTATGATGACAACATTGACACAACAGACAAGACACCGGTTATCGAATGGTATTACAAGAAATGGCAGAACGGAAGAAACGTTGTCCACTACGTTAAGTATGTGGGTGAGGAAGTTATATATGCATCAGAAAATGACACAGAGAGACCAACAGAAACAGCAGAGCAGCAGTTGACAGATCCTGAAACAGGTGAACCAATGGTAAATCCTGAAACAGGTGAAGCACTAACGGAAGTAACAGAGCAGGAAACAGGAGAAGAAAGTATTGCGGAACGTGGTTGGTATGATCATGGTAAATATCCTTTTGTGGTTGAAGTAATGTTCCCAATCGAAGGCAGTCTTTATGGCTTCTCGTACATAGACATATGCAAAGAACCACAGAAGTACATAGACCTTTTAGATCAGGCTGTATTGAAAAATGCGTTAATGAACGCAATACCAAGATGGTTTGTAGGACAAAACGCAGAGGTAAACGAAAAAGAGTTTCTTGACTGGAGAAAAAGTCTCGTACACGTAACAGGCAACCTTGATGAATTAAAACTAAGACAAATACCGGGTCCTGAAATGAATGGTTCAGCAATTCAGAAGATTAATGACAAGATTAACGAGATGAAGGAAACAACAGGGAATACAGATGTGGCAAGAGGAAATGTTGGTGGTGGGATAACATCAGGAAGTGCCATATCAGCATTACAGGAAAGTGCAGGCAAGACATCAAGAAGTCAGAACCTTATGGCTTATGAAGCCTATAGTGACTTAATAACTATGGTTATAGAGTTAATAAGACAGTTTTATGATGTACCAAGACAGTTTAGAATCCTGGGCAAGAAAGGATATGAGTATGTTTCATACAGCAATGAAAACATTAAGGAACAACAGCAGGAAAGCGATTTTGACGTTGAAGCAGGCTATAGAGTGCCAACATTCGACATTGAAGTGACAGCACAGAAAGCTAATCCATACTCAAAGAACAGTCAGAATGAGTTAGCATTACAGCTTTACAACATGGGATTTTTTGCTCCGCAGAATGGTGATGTTGCCCTTACGTGTCTTGACGCAATGGATTTCGCACACAAGGAAGACATAACATCAAAGATACAGCAGAACGCAACACTGTACCAGGAAAACATGCAGTTAAAACAGCAGACATTACAGTTAGCAGCAGTTATAGACCAGATGAAGGGAACAACAATGGCGCAGGACCTTGCACAGTCATACAATGAGCAGGGCGACGTAGGAACAGGACAGACAGCGCAGGAAGTATCACTGGATGAAAGCGGTGAGCATCCGTTTAGTGAGAGAGCGAGAGAACAGGCACAGGCAGCAACACAGGTAAATGAATAGAGGTAAGAATGATAGAAGCAACATTAACAGAGAACACATTGGACGTTAAGGGACATGCAGGATATGACAAACCGGGTAAAGACATAGTGTGTGCAGCAGTAAGCATTTTGATATTTACATTCTGTGAGGTAAATAAGGACAGATTGGAAATTGAGACATACAATGCTGATGAAATAGCAGTAAGGTTTGAAGAAACCGTTGATACATCATACATAAAGACAGGGTTTTCATTCATGATAAATGAATATCCTAACAATGTAAAATTCAGTATGAGCACAGAATGATTTCAGGGGGGGTTTAAAAGCCCCTTCTGATTTTTTTATAATCAAATGCATAAAGGGTCGCACCCTTCAAAAAAAGCAGAAAAGGAGGCATTTTTATATGTCATTTATAAAATCAATATTTAATCTCCAGTTCTTTGCAGAAGGCGCACCTGCTGGTGGAGAAGGAACGGGCGAAGGAACTGTGGCCGCCGCACAGGAGCCGGAAATCAAGTACGGCAAACAGGTAACAGAAGGAACAGAGGAAGAAGAGGTCGAAGAGCCGGAAGAATCAGAAGAACCAAAAGGGCATAAGCCAACCTTTGATGAATTAATCAAGGGAGAGTATAAAGAGGACTTTTCGAACAAGATGCAGGAAATCGTACAGAGACGAATCCGTAACAGCAAGGATGTGGAAGAAAAGTTTACAACACTTGCTCCGGCATTGTCGGTTTTGGCTGAAAAGTACGGAGTGGAAGATGCAACAGACATTAGCGCATTAACAGACGCTATCGTAAATGATGATGCATTGTATGAAGCAGAAGCAGTTGAAAGAGGTGTGGATATTCCAACACTTAAACATATCAAGTCAATTGAAAGCCAGAATAAGGTATTGGCTGAAACAATGCAACAGAGAGAAAAGGACATGCAGAATGCAGAAGCATGGCAGAACATATTGGCACAGGCAGAGGAAGTAAAGGAAACATATCCCGAATTTGACATTGACAGTGAAATGGCAAACGAAAACTTCGGACACCTGATTGCAGTTGGTATTCCTGTTAAGGATGCATACGAGGTGGTGCATCTTAATGAAATACAGGCTAGAGCAGGAAGCATTATTGCACAGAAGACAGCCAATAAGGTTGCAAATTCCGTTAAGGCTAATAAGAAGAGGACTGTTGAAGGAACAACAACCGGTCAGGCAGTTCAGGTTAAGCAGGACCCCGAATCCTGGACAGAGGAAGAAAGAGACAAGATTTACCAAAGGGTAATGAATGGAGAAAAGATATATTTGTAGTATCGGAAAGGAAAAAGAAATGAACAGAAACACAAAATTAGCATTTAACTTACAGCACTTTGCTTTGGACCCTGCACTAACATCTGATAGTGAAATGTCCAAGGATATGAAAAAGAATTATGACATGGAGTTATTAAGACGTTCAACTCCAAACTTAATTCACGCACAGTTTGCAAAACACGCACCTTTACCTAAAGGACAGGGTCAGAACCCACGCTGGAGACAGTTTAAGAGTTATGCACCTGCACTTACTCCATTACAGGAAGGTGTAACACCTGTAGGCAAGAAGCCTAAATTAGAAATCATTGAGGCACATACAGAGCAGTATGGTGACTATACAGCCATCAGTGACAGAGTAACAATGGAAACTATCGACCCTATCGTATTAGAGCTTACAAAGTTACATGGCGAACAGGGTTCGAATACATTAGACATTGTAGCGAGAAACGAAATGATTACAGGAACAAACGTATTATTTGCTCCAAAATCAGACGGAACAAAGGTAACAACAAGAGCAGAGCTTGATGCAACATGTACAATGACACCTAAGGTTATTTCAATTGCAAAGACAATCTTAAAGAGAAACAACATCAGACCAATTGATGGCTCATACGTTGCAATCATTCATCCGGACATTGAAAATGATGTGACAACACATCCATTATTCATTGACATTAACCGTTACGGAGATAACGTTAAGAAGATTTTTGAAGGAGAAATCGGAAAACTTTACGGTGTAAGATTCGTCGTATCAACAAACGCAAAGATTTGGAATAATTCATCAGCATCAACAGGTGCCACACCTGCGGGACTTGCAGTATATGGCTGTTTATTCTTCGGTGAAGATGCATACGGTGATGTACAGCTTGAAGGTGGCAATATGGAAACTATTGTTAAACAGTTAGGTTCAGGTGGAACAGAAGACCCATTAAACCAGAGAGGAACAGTAGGCTGGAAAGTTACCGGTTATGTTACAAAAATCCTTAATCAGTTAGGAATTTTAAGAGTAGAGTGTTGTTCAGCAGAATTTAGCTCAATTGCAGAAGCAAACTAGGAGGATAGAAGATGGCAAAGACAAAGGAACAGTTAGAACAGGAATTAGCTGATGCTTTAGCTGCAAGGGATGCAGCAGAGCAGAAAGCACAGCAGGCAGAAATTGAAAAGGCGGAAGCCTTAAAGGAAAAGGAAGCTGCAAAGCAGGAAGCAGAAGACTCTAAGTTAAAGACAGAAGAACTTTTGAAAGCAGCAGCAGAAGCGGAAAAGGCATCAGAAAAGGAAGCAGAAGCTTTCTTAAAAGATGATGATAATGATGTTGAAATGATAAGTGTCCGTTTCCCGGCCCTTAGAGGAAAGGATGCAGACAAGGACATTGTACTCATAGTAAACGGTAAGGCTTGGCAGATTCAGAGAGGAGTTGAAGTTGAAATTCCTAAATATCTGTATGAAGTATATCTTTGCAGTGAACTTGCAAAGGATGAAGCAGCAGAGTTTATTGAAGAGAACACATCAAACTAAAATCAGCTTTGAATAAATCATAAGAAGGAGGCGGATGGCTTAATGTCATTCGCCTTTTGTAGTTAAGGAGAAAGATATGAGGAAGATAACAATAGAAGAGGTGATAGCACAGGTAGATTCAATGTACCAGAACACCTTTGACAGACAGGACAAGGTTAAGTGGATTGATGAAGTGGAAGAAATGATAAAGCAGGACATCATAGACACACACGAAGACCCTGACGAAAAGGAAGAAAACAAACTGTACGCATATGGCCCATACACTGATGTGTACTTGTATTACATAGAAGCACAGATAGACAAGAGTAATGGAGAGTATGACAGATACAGTAATCACATGGCATTGTTTAACGCAAGCTATCAGGAATTTGAAAACCATTATCACAGAACACACATGCCAATATGGCATGGAAATTTTGAAGTGTAGGAGGAAAGAATGAAATTACCTGAATTACAGCCAATAAAGGCAGGAACAGTTAATCTTGATGCATTTAATGGAATCAATGACAATGTGTATATCCCGGAAGGATATTTTAAGGACATGAAAAACATGACATCAGATTATTACCCGGCATTGGGGCAGAGAAAAATAAGAGAACAGTATAAACTTTCAGGCAACTTTAACGGAGCAATAACTGTTAATGGAACACTTTATACAGTAGTCGGCACAAAGATGTATAAGAACGGAACAGCCATAAACGGACTTACAGTTGCCAACAGTAAAAAGAAACTGTTAGGTTACGGGGCATACATTGTAATAATGCCTGATAAGATAATGTACAACACCAAGGACGGAAAAGTGTCTAATATGGAGTATAAAAAGAAAATTGACATATCAACAGAAAATGTAGAAACAAGTGATGCAAAGAAAAGTAGAATTTATCTGTCGGATGAGTATGGGAATCCATATGTAGTAATGGAAATGAATGCGTCTCAAATACCAACATCAAAACAGGATGCAAATGAAAAAGTCAAGGCATTTATAGATGCAAACAAAGTAATATATCCGGATTTTGTCAGCACAGTTAATGCGGTTGCAGGTGCAAAGAGTTCAATAAGGGCATATGTTGCATCTTGGGGTGGTAAATATAAACTGGGATTCTGTCCGATTACTTCTGAACATAAGATTGCGATTGAATATTACAACGACAGCACAGGAATGTGGACTAGCCCGAATTTATATTTGACATACTACATACAGATGAAAACAGCAGATGAAGCAAAAAATAGCAGATTCTATAAAAGAAGGGGATTTTGTAAAGATAGAGGTTTCAAATTTGGCAGGAACAGTATTAAAGAAGGGAGATACGTCCAATAACACTTACGACTTTTACCAGAAGTTTGCAACTCCAATAAAGGTTGAAAAGGTGTTAAGAAAAAACAATGATGTTGGATTTGTATTTTCTAACACGGGAATAGATTTTTTGGAATATGTAATGAAGGAAAAAGACTACTCAATAGCTTACTACTCAGATTCTGCTACAAGTGACGCAGATGAAGGTGTTAAGTTACAGACGTGTTTAAATTATGCCACATTTTTGTACAGTATGCCAAATGACGGAAAAGCAAAAGGTTTCAAGGTCGCAACATTAAAAAGGGAAATGCCAAACATGGATTACCTGACAGTAGCAGATAACCGTATATGGGGATGTTCTAACAGCGCACATGAAATATATGCGTGTAAACAGGGTGACCCAACAAACTGGTATTCCTATGCAGGAATATCCACAGATTCGTATGCAGTAACCATTGGCAGTGATGGAGAGTTCACTGGATGTTGCACATATAAGGGAACACCGTATTTCTTCAAGGAAGATTTAATCATCATTATGTATGGCTCAAAACCATCAAATTATCAGGTCAGCGAGATATTTTCTCAGGGAATAGAAAAGGGAAGCTCGGAATCCATAATTTATCTTAATGGAGCAATGTATTATAAAGCACGAAAAGGAATAGTGAGATTTGATGGCAGTAATGTAACAACCATATCAGAAGAACTTGGGAAAAAGAAATTTAAGAATGCAGTAGCTTCAGCAAGCGACAGCAAGTATTTTGTGTCAATGTTGGAAAATGATAAACCACGTCTGTTTGTATATGACAGTGACAAGGGAATGTGGCACATAGAGGATGATTTCAGACCGGACTTTTTCTTCAAGTTTGGAGCAACAGTGTGTGGAGTTAGGAGAACTGATTCAATGGTGTACAGAATTGACGGACTTGAAGACATTACAAAGAAACTGCCGTCAGCCACAAAGAAGATGGAAATAGAAGAGAATGTTGCAGTAGGTAATTTGATTATATACAACAGAGGGCTTGAATGGTACGCAGAGACAGGACCAATTGAAAAAGGAAGTGTTAATGCCAAATACATTCAGAGACTTGGAATCAGATATGAATTGCAGGAAAGAGCTTTTCTTACTGTTAAGGTTCAGTATGACAATGACAGTGAGTGGCAGGAAGTTTTTACACACGAAGGAAGAAAAGGCGAGGGAGCAGTAAGCGTGCCATTCAGACCATGCAGGTGTGAAAAGTTCAGATTAAGATTTGAAGGAAAGGGCAAATGCCTTATCCATAACATTCAGAGAAGTGTGTATGAAGGGAGTGATGTAAGACATGGCAACTTTTAAGATGGAAGAACCACCGGGATTAACCGGAGATAATGCAAGGGATGTAAGTGCTCTTAATTCGTACATCTGTAATTTACATTCACAGTTAAGATACATGTTTACGGCACTGGACGAGGATAACATGACGGATTCAATTAAGAGCAGATTAAACATTAAGGAGGAAAAGTAATTGGCGGGAATAATTAAAAAGAAATACCTTACGGGGCAGACAAAGCAGACAACCAATCAGACAGACGTGCAAAATCAGACAAGCACATCAAACAGCTACAGTAACAGTGTATCGAATAGTAACGGACTAAGCTGGAACACAAGCTATGTGTCTAATGGAACAAAGAACGCATTAAAAAAAGCAGAAAAAAGATTTAATAGTCCGTATGATCATCAGCTTAACAGCACACTGGGTCAGATTAACAACAGAAAAAAATTTGAATATGACTTAAACGAGGATGCGTTGTATCAGCAATACGCAAACAAATACAAGGCATTAGGACAACAGGCAATGCAGGACACAGTGGGAAGTGCTGCAACACTTTCAGGGGGCTATGGTAATAGTTATGCAGTAACAGCAGGACAACAGGCATATAACTCATATCTGCAGCAGTTAAACGACATTGTACCTACACTGTATCAGCAGGCAAGAAGTAATTATGACACGGAAACACAGAATTTGTATAACAAGGCTAGTTTGTACCAGGGATTGGACAGTGAAGCATACCAGCGTTATTCAAATGACAGAAGTTACTATAGCGATAAATATAACAATGAGTGGAACAGAAACGCAGTGTCCCATTCAAAACAGACAGACACATCAAGTCAAACATCAAGCGAGACTTCAAACACAAACAGCTATAGTAACAGTACAAATACATCCATTAATTCAACTTATGCTAAGCCGACGTATGCTAAGCCGACTACAAAATTACCAACAGCATCTGAAGCAGGTTCAGCAGCAGGAAAATATGAAACAGCAAAAGGACTGATGGCCTCATATGGATTATATGGAACAGATAAATTGAAAAGTTGGTACAAATGGAAAGCTGACAAGAAAAAAGAAAATAAAAAAAACAATAAGAAGGAAGATATAACCTACGGTAAATACAAAACATACTTAGCGGATGCAATAAATAACGGAATAAAGAAGACTTACGGAAGTAATGAGAATAAAAACACGAGTAAGAACAAAAATAAGAAGAAATAGGAGAAACAAATGGCAGGAATATCATTAGAGCAGTACAGGGAAGCAGAAAAAAGAAACAGAGTTATTGAGGCGAATGAATTTTTCGCCTCTGCTTCTACTGTTGGGAAGAACATAACAGATACATTAAATAATGGTGGCGGAAATGGAAACATTGGTAAACAGCGCATACAGTCAGCCAATCTTCTTAAGCAGGCACAGAGAATGAGACAGATGTATGCCAATGAAGGAAACAAGAAGATGGTTAAGAACATTGATTTGGCTACAAATTATCTTAACAAGGTTAATTCACACTTGGATAGTGTATTATCCCCGGAAACTACCATCAAAGAAGCTTTTTCGGATGTAACACCTACAATTACACAGAACAATAAAACACCGAATAAATTCCAAAAAATCAATTACAACATATATAACCAAAACAGAAACTTGTCATTTGATGAATTAAACGATAAACAGGCACAGTATAAGAGAGAGGGAAAGCCAGAAATATACAATCAGATATTGGAAGGAATTAAGAGCGAAAAGGCAACAGACAATGATTATAAAAATGCTGTTGAGACTGCTAAGAGTAGAATTAAGGAACTTGACACAGGAGACGACGAAGGCAGCAGAGCATATAAGCAGTATATGAAGATGCAGAATGATAACAGTGCTCATGGAAGATATGCAAAGGAAAGCCTTAAGAGAAATCACGAAAATTCGGAAGGATGGAAGAGAGCAGCAGAGATTGACAAGTATAATGACATCATTAACCAGTATGGAGACTATGCAAAATACGGAAAAACAAATACCGAAGTATGGAAGCAGTCTGTAGATGGAATGTCATATAAGGATAAATCTGACTACATTAATAAGTTAAAGACAAATGAATATGAACAGCAGTTACAGGAAACCATTGACAAGTACCCATCAGGTAAGGAATATATTAGCAGTCTGTCAGGAGGCGAAAAACCGACCGCACAGGGATTTTTAACTTGGATGGAAGACAACAACAAGGGATTCTACAGCGAACAGCGTGGATATGAGAAAAACACAAACTCAAACCACATGGACGTAAGCACAGCAAGAAACAATCTGCTTAATCTTGATAAAAAGGTAAAACAGTGGGAACAGAACAGTGAAGAAAGAAATAATCAGATAGAATACCTTGATAAATACGCAAAAACAACCATTCAGGATAATTACGAAGATTACAAGGCATTGTATGATGAATATGAGAATAAGTTTGATAATTCAAAGTCACAGAGCGAGCAGCAGGACTTGGCACTGGACTTCCAGAAGAACTATAACCAGAAGTACATGGAGCTAAAGCAGGAGCATAACTATAACCTTTTGGACGACCAGGATAAGACAGAACTTAACAGAATTGTAACATCAGGAGCAGATGATACTACACTCTACGACAATTTGAAAAAGAAATATGGCTTTAACGATAATGAAGCAGATGCAGTGGTAGGATATGCAGAAGCAAAGAACAATGAAGAGATAGCAAAACAGCAACAGGAAGAATACAGAGAGTTCGGAAGAAAACATCCGGTTGCAGGAACAATAACATCTGTTCCAATGTCATTAACAGGTGGAATTGGAGCAGTAAGTAATACATGGGACAGATTAAAGCAGGCTTTTGGCTCTGAAAGAGCAATTGATTGGAACAATGCACCTAACAGAGTATCAAAGAATACACAGGAGTTGAGAGAAGGTGTAAAGGATGATATTAACAATGAATTAGGAAATTTTGTATATGATGCATTCGCAAGTATACTTGATTCAGCTGCAACAATTCCACTCAATATGCTTGTACCGGGAGCAACAACAATATTGATTGGTTCATCCGCTGCAAGTAGTGCCATGATAGATGCTCACGATAAGGGGGCATCAGATTCTAATGCAATAATGACAGGTGTTGGAGCAGGAATTATCGAAGGTCTCTTTGAAAAAGTATCTTTGGATAAGTTAATTGATGTATCAAAGAATATGACTAAAAAGGGATTAAAAAACGTATTAAAAGGTGTTGCTAAATCTTCAATGATAGAAGGAAGTGAAGAAGGATTTACTGAAATTGCAAATATCTTATGGGACAGTGCAGTAAATGGTGACTTATCAGATTACAACATGGCATTAAAGCAGTACATGGACCAGGGAATGACGGAAAGTGAGGCAAAGAAGCAGACAGACAGAGACATGGCAAAGCGAATAGCATTAAATGTTGGTGGAGGTATGCTTGGAGGTTTGCTTTTTGCACTGCCTACGGCTGGATATTTCCATTTTAAAAATTCAGCAAACATGGAGATAGCAGAAAAAGGCGAGAAAATAATTAAGAGTAAGAAAGACGTGGAACTTAAAGATTACATAGAAAATAACTATGACAAGACCAGTGATGTGTATCAGCTGATGAAAAATATCGATTTTGAATCACCGGAAGAAGTAGGCTATCTTTCCAATGCAGTAGAATTAAATGAATATCAAAACTCAGTTCAAAAGTTTGATGAAGCAATGGTTCCGGCAGTCGAATCACGTTTAAGGGAATTAAAGGTGCCTGAAAATGAAGCAAAAGACCTTGCAGTTAAAACAGTGGAAAACATTGGAAGCAAAAAAGACATTGATGCAGGAGAATATAAGGAAGCATATGAACAGGTTAAGAGAGACATTAAAGCAAAAAACAGTGGTGTATCAGTGGAATGGCTTGATAATGTTGACCTGACGCAGCAGGCAGAACACATTGACAGAATGAAGAAAATAGCAGGACTTAGTGAAGGTAAGAGCTTAAAGACAGAGAAGGAACAGAACATTCAGAAACAGCAGGAGCAGTTGGAAAACAATGTAAATGAAAATGTGACAGAGAAGATAAATGATGGAAGGGTTGTTGAAAATGGAAGAGCAAGCCTTATTTCTGATGAAGACACAAAGTTTAACATTTTATCACTTGCTGTTGGAATAGACGGAAGAACAAAGGTAAATACTGACACAAGACAGACATACGACATTGACGACGTTATTGTTGACAGGAAGACAGCAGAGTTAAGCGAGTTTGCTAATCAGTACGAAGGAAAGGACAGACAGAAATTTTTCAGATCATACGAGGAAAACAGAAATCTTTCACCGGCAAAGTTTGCAATGTACTACAATGAGGCTTACAGATATGGAAGTGAAAACCTTGGAATCGAATCAGCACTTAAAAATAACAGATTGACAAACGTTTTGAATACAGATGCCATTGCTCGTGCATTTGACAGTGGAAAAGCCGAATATAAGCAGAAAATTGAGCAGAGCAGAGTTATCACAAACAATAATAACAAGGGAAAAGTTGTATTTGATAATGTTGCCCCTGAAATGCTTAACGATACACAGAGAGCAGCAGTTGATTTGGCAAACACTTTGTCGGACGTAACAGGTGTAACTTATGAGTTCTTTGAAAGTAAAAAGAACGAAAACGGAAAGTATCAGGGAGAAAACGGAAGTTATAACAGAAAAGAGAACAAAATAAGAATAGACATAAATGCAGGAATGATTAGCTCTACAGAAGGAAACAATTTAATGGTTGTCACATTGGCACACGAATTAACTCATTATGCAGAAAACCTTGCACCGGCAGAATATGCAAACCTACAGGAATTTGTATTTAATAAACTTTCAAAGGAATCAGGAAAGAACATAGAACAACTTATTGCAGAGGAAATCAGGAAAAATGGTGGAAAAATCAGCGAGGATGTTGCAAAAAGTGAACTTGTGGCAAGAGGATGTGAAGCAATGCTAACAGATGGCGAGAGCATAAAGGCACTTGCAAAACAGGATGCGGGACTATTTGCAAAAATCAAAACAAAAATAGACCAGTTCTGCAACAAGATAATAAAGGCATGTAAGGAAATCCTGAACTCTGACGGAAGCATAAAGGACAGTGCCATCTCAAAGGAAGCACAAATGCTACAGAATTATGCAGAGGAGTTAAGAAGCCTTTGGAGTGAAGCAGTGAAAAGTGCCGGAGAAAGTAATGCAGCTAATTTAAAAAACATAGACACACAGAAAATGATAAGAGAAATGCCAGATGGCACAAAGTATGTAGAAATCACTTCTGAAAAGAAAAAATTTGAGGGACGTGATAGAAAGGACTTTCCAAAGATTGCAAAGGAAATAATAACTGAAAAATTCCAAGGAAAAGTAATTGGGGTACCAGGTAAAAATGCTTATGTGAACTCCGAAGGTAAGGGCGAATATATACATCCAAGAAAACCCATAAAAGAAGATTATATATACGACAGTAAAATGAAAGCATCGTCAGAATTAGATAATATGC
>ERZ836760.2059-NODE-2059-length-17699-cov-5.435219_pt1 | contig 17699 bp, 17 predicted proteins | sample MGYA00519941_ERZ836760 | MGnify/ENA primary metagenome ERZ836760 (study PRJEB31850, sample SAMEA3708807) | human gut metagenome | biome: human gut; feature: human-associated habitat; material: faeces | place: China | collected 2014 ... | reverse complement strand
CATAAAATATATTTTTTTCAAAGCCTTTTTTTATTCTAATTTTTTCCTATATATTTCTTTCTTAACTTGGTAATTTTTCTTACATTAATATTTCCCTTGGCAATATTAAATAAAGCTGTTAATGTTTTCAATATTATTTGTTTATTTTGCTCATCTATATTTTTATAATTTGTTAATATTGTTTTTGCACTTATAAACCAGTTTTCTCCCATCTCAGGAATTGTTTTAGCATTTGTTTTACTAAGTATTTCAAATAAAGTATCAATAAATTTTCCTCTTTGCTCTGCATCAACTTCTTTTAGCCATTGTGTTATAGTGTTGTCTACAAAATTACTTGAGCTTGTAAACTTATCTTCTATAAATTTTACTCCCAATACTTGCCAAGTATATAAATCGTGTTGCATTATTCCTGTTTGTGTACTTTTTAATATTTTACATTTTCCTTTATTATTCAATAATCTCCCTATTATTGAACTTTGAGGCATAAATGTATGTACCTTTACTATTATCTCTTTATATTCTTTAGAGTTTATTATATCTTCTTGAAAACCTGGCCCATCATTATTATATACACCAATTATTCTTTCCCTAATTTTTTCATTGCAACACATAGCAGAATATACTGCTAAATTGCCGCCTTTAGAATGTCCTCCAACTATCAATTTTTTTCTATACTTTTTACCTACATTTTCTAAATATGCTACTGCATCTACTTGTGAAGGCACTAAGTCTTGAAAACTCATATTGAAGTCTTCCTTCCATCCAACAATTGTATTATCAGTACCTCTAAAAGCTACATATACATATCCATTAGGTAATGTTATAGTTATTGCTGAAAATTGTTTTTCCTCTTTTTCATCTATTTTATTCACATAATCTGATAGCTTTATTTTTCCAAACCTTTTACTATTTGCTAATAATGGTAAAAAATCTATATCTTCTTTTTGCAAGTAATTATCCTTATTATTACTAGTTTCCATTAATTTATATACTTCTCTTAAAGTTAGTTTTTCTCCCTCTTTTAGATAATTATCAAATGGAAAATATGCAATTCTTGATAAAATTAAATTATCTATTTCATTAAATTCAACATTTTTGAAATCTAAGTCCCCTCTCCATTTCACATAATCAAATATATTTGGCATATGAATTTCTCCTTATTATTTAATACATATAAATTTTATTAATAAATCTATTTATTGTCAATAATATTATTGCTTTTGCAATAAAAAAATGAGATATTATTAGAAATATATATTTATCTTCTAATAAATCCCATTTTTTATTGTTATTAAAAATCAATTTTTATACTCAATTAGTCATCTAAATAATTGTTTATCTTTTTAATAAATATTGCTCTTGAAATTATATCTAGTATTGCATATATTAATATTATTATTCCTACAATTTGGAATGCTAATGTGTTGCTTACTAATACTACAATACCTGCTATTATCATAAATAAAGAGCATACTAATGTTACTGTCCAAAGACCTGATTTTATATCTTTCCATACTAATGCTGTTTGGAAATTTCTAACTCCACAAGCAATTATCCATATTCCTAAGATAATTCTAAATATTCCACTAATAACATCAGAACAGAATAGCACTATTACTCCTAATATTACTGATATTAGAGAAATTGTTAATAAATAATCTTCTTTATCTTTTGATGTAAAGTAATCTATTAACTTTAAAATTCCTATTATGAATAATATTCCTCCTAATAATGTAGATATAGCTGATACCATTACTGAAGGTTTTGCAATAAATAAAATTCCTAAAATTGCAAAAATAACAGATATTACTATATCAGTCCAATTTGTTCTTTTTAAAAACTTTTCAAACATTGTATTTTACCTCTCTTTCTTTTGTAATTCTTAGATATAATATCATAAAATTTAAAAATTGTATAGAATTTTTAAAAATTTTATGTTTTTTTGTATTTTATTTTATCATTCCATGTTTTAATATTTCTATTTGTTTTTGTAGCTCTTCTTGTGCTTTTTCTTCGCTTTTTTTCTTTGTTATTACATCAATTATTGAAGCTCTAATTACTACTGTTAGAATTTTCATCATATATTTTAGGTCTTCTTCATTATTTATTTTTAATATATTTGTATTTATAATATTTCCATTATCTTTATTTGCCTGATACATACTTTTACAATTAATTCCCTCAAAAATATTTACATTTTCTTCTTTTAATTTTTGAATAATATTATGACACAACATCATCTCTGTATCATTATAGCTTTTCTTAGAAACATATTTAAAAATATCTATTGATGTCTTAAATATATCACCATTATTTATTTTTAATGAATTTTTTATTTCTTCTTTTTCAATTTTTATGAATTCATCAATTATATATTTTAATGCATCTTCCTTATCCTCAAAATACTGATAAAAACTCCCTCTTGGTATTTGTGCTTCTTCAACAATATTACTTATAGATGCTTTAGCAATTGTATGTTTACTAAATTCATTTATAATAGCTTTTTTTATTTTTTCTCTCTTTTCAATATTTAAATTAAAAAATGTTATTTTTGGCATTTAACCATCTCCATAAATTATATATTTTCCTATTTAACAAAAAATAGCACTTTTCACAAGTACTACTTTCCATTCATTATTATGCACTTTCATTTTCTTTTTTAGCTACTATTTCTTTTCCATCATAGTATCCACAGTTTTTACAAACTCTATGTGGCATTACTGGTTCGTGGCAATGTGGGCAACTTGTAAATGTTGGTTGCTCTTTTTTCCATGTTGATCTTTTTGAATGTGTTCTAGCTTTTGACCATCTTCTTTTTGGTTGTGCCATCTTGAATTCCCCCCTTGCTTTAAGATATATGTATATATCTATTCTTATTTTTTACTTATTAATCACTATAAAATTATACAAGTATTTTTTACTTTTGTCAACTCTTGCTACAATATTTTTTATATTTTGGTGTGACATTTCTATTGTAAACCTATATGCTACAATATTTTTTATATAAATCTTTTAACTTTTTCTTGTTAACAACTTCATTTATTCCATTTTCACTTACCTGCTCAAAAAATTCTGTTATTAAATCTTTCATTTTAGGATTTAACATTAATTTTTCTTTTTCACGTTCATTCCAATACTTTATAGGATACTCTTCATTCCATTTTTCTCCTTGATATACTATACCTGCTGCTAATTTATCTCATAACATCTCTACTGTATATTTATATGGCATTATTGGAGTTTTTTCTTTTGTTGATAAGTCTAGCCAATATTCACCATGATGTTTGTTTCTTCCTTTATGATGTAACCAAGCTTCAGAATAACCTTTTTCTTCCTTTGCCGCTGTTATAGGTGAACGGTTTCCCTGATAATATTTAATACCTTCTAAAAATTCTGTTGGAGAATATTTTGATAAATCATGACAAATTCCTCTCCATGGTATTCCTGCTTTGCAACATAATTTAAAAACTATCCATTTATGTTTTGTTATCAATTTTAAATGCTTAAATATATTTTTTATTTTTATCATTTTGTTCCTCTTTTCTTATTGTTTATATAATTTATATTTTACTGTAATAGCTAGTATATTATTTTAATTTCGTATCTTTCTAGCATTTTAAAAAATACCTATAAGAATATTTATATTAAGTTTTATTATTTATTTTACTATTTGCATATTTATTTTATCACAACTAAATCATATTTTCAAATTTTATAATAACCAAAATCCAGATATCATCATATTATATCTATTATTACTATTTACCATAGTATTCTAAACTTAAATTAGGTATATATTAAAACTTAATTTAAAAGGTTAAAATTATTTATTTAATTTTGATAACTATTATTTACAAGGAGGAATACATATATGTGTGGTTTTACTGGTTATGCAAATTTCATCGATAAAATACACCATTCAAAATCAGTTATACAACAAATGAATGCAAGTTTATCTAAAAGAGGTCCCGATGAAGATGGTTACTACTATTCTGATTATGTTCATTTCGCTCATAAAAGATTAATTGTTATTGACCCAGAAGGTGGAAAACAACCTATGATTGAACATTATTCGTATGGTGATTATATTATTTGTTATAATGGGCAAATATATAATACTAAAGAGTTAAAAAATACATTAATTGAAAATGGATTTGAAATAAATACTCATTCAGATACAGAAATTTTATTAAAATCTTATATTCATTTTGGAAATTCTGTTGTTAACTACTTAAATGGAATTTTTGCTTTTGCAATTTTTAATACAAAAAAAGAGGAATTATTTATTGCTCGTGACCATTTTGGTGTAAAACCTTTTTTTTATACAATACAAAATAATACTTTTATATTTGCATCAGAAATTAAGGCCATTTTTAAATTTCCTGGTGTTGAAAAAATTATTGACTCCCAAGGAATCAGCGAGTTATTTGGTATAGGTCCTAGTCATACATCTGGCACAACTGTTTTTAAAAATATTTTTGAGTTAAAACCTGCTCATTTTGGTGTATTTAATAAATCTGGCTTACATCTTACTAAATATTGGAGCTTAAAGTCTAAAGAACATACTGATAGCTTAGGAAAAACCTGTGAAAAAATAAAATATTTTTTAAATGATTCTATTACTAGTCAGCTTGTTTCTGATAAACCTATTTGCACTTTCTTATCTGGTGGATTAGATTCAAGCATAATAACAAAATTTGCTGCTGATTACTATCAAAAAAAAGGATTACCTCCGTTAGATACATATTCTATTGATTATGTTGATAATGATAAAAACTTCGTAAAAAGTGATTTTCAACCAAATTCAGATAATTACTATATAGATTTAATGACTAAAAATCTTCATACCAAACATCATAAAATTATTATTGATACACCCGAATTAGCTTCAAGCTTGGAAGATGCTATGATTGCAAGAGATATGCCAGGTATGGCTGATATAGATTCTTCTTTATTATTGTTTTGTAAAAATGTAAAAAATGAGATGACTGTCGCCTTAACTGGTGAATGTGCTGATGAAATATTTGGTGGATATCCATGGTTTTTTAGAGAAGATAGTTTAAATAGTGGAACTTTTCCATGGTCAATTGCAATAGAAGAAAGACAAAAATTATTAAATTCTGACATTTCCTCTAAAGTTAACTTAAAGGATTATATAGATTATAGGTATAATGAAAGTCTAAAGGAAGTTGAAATTTTAGAATCAGATTCAAAAGAAACAGCTGAAAAAAGAAAAATTTCATATTTGACTTTAAATTGGTTTATGCAAACTCTTTTAGATAGGTCTGATAGAATGGCTATGTATAATGGCTTTGAATTACGAGTTCCTTTCTGTGATTATAGATTAGCTGAATATGTATGGAACATTCCTTGGGAAATGAAAGCTTTAAAAGGTAGAGAAAAAGGATTGTTAAGATATGTGTGTAAAGATTTTTTACCTGATGAAATTGTTGATAGAAAAAAATCTCCTTATCCTAAAACTCATAATCCAACTTATTTATCTAAGGTTAAAATTATGCTTTCTAATATTATGGAAAAAAGTGATGCTCCTATTAATAGTTTGTTAAATCGTGATTATATTTTGAGTATTTTAGAGTCTAACGGTGAAGCTTTTTCTAGGCCTTGGTTTGGGCAGTTAATGACGGGGCCTCAGCTTATGGCCTATCTTTGTCAAGTTAATATGTGGCTTGAGAAATATCAGCCTAAAATTGAATTATAATACTTCAAACAAAAGGAAGCCCTTAAAGGCTTCCTTTTGCTTTAATAAATAAAATACTTCGGAATGATAATCTTCATTTTTGTTATAATCTGCCAAGATGTTGTTGAACACCATAGTCCAGATGGATATTCTTTCTTTAGCCATAATACTGACTCCGCATATGCTTTCGCATATAAATTCATTATCATATACTGTAGTTCTACAGTATTGTGAATATTTACCATTCTATAAGTTTTAGTAATATAATCATAATATTCTATCTCTTTGTCTTTAAACGTTATTGTCTCATATATTGCTCTTATATCATTTAATTGATCACCCCAATGATAATTATAGCATTCAGCTATATGTCCTAATGAATTTACAGCTGTTTCAATAAGTTCTTTAAATTCATTATAAAATTGCTCTGTTTGAAATCTCTTATTTGGCCTTACATCATAAATTACTTGTTCTCTTAAAGTCATTCCTACATAAAGTAGTAAAGCATCAATTCTTATACAGCATTCTTCTTCTTTAATTTTAGTAATTACTTTTCTACATTTATAATATAATTCACCAAAAAAACTCATCAAAATCAATGCATAAAGCATGTCGTTTTCTTTAAAAAGCCCTCCTAATGGTATTATCCCTTCGCTACAATAAATTTGAACCATTTCATCAACTACATTTGTATCTATCACAAAATTATTTAGTACACTTCTTATTTCAAAAACTCTTTTATCTTGTAACTCTAGTTTTTTCAATTCCTCTTTCACATAATTTAATCCCTTTTCTAGTTTTTTGACCTTTTGCAAAGTATTATTATCATCACATTCAGGAATCAAATTTTCCTTAGTTTCTATACCTAAAAGTTGATTTGCATTAATATTAAATATATTCCAAATCTTACAACACGTATCTAAACCTACTCTTTTTACTTTACCATTTTCTATCTTATTTACGCTACTCTGTGCGATGTCTAGTATTTGTGCAAGTCTGAGTTGAGTTAAACCATTTTCCTTCCGAATGTTTTTTAATATTTCTCCAAAATTATTTGACATCATATTATCCTCCTAATTCTTTATTCTACGTTCATTATACATAAATTATTGTATTATGTCAATATAAAGTATTACTTTTGTATTGTCAACTATTTTTTTCACTAATTTTTTCCTATTCTTCTTTATTACTATATATCTTGCAAGCTACTTTATAAGATATAAAATACATACTTCCTATTAAAAGTACTAAAAAAATCATTCCAAACCTATTCATAAAACTCTCAAATATTTCTAAGTTTATATTAATATTTGATTTCATTATTAAAAATCCTATTCCTGATATTAAAACAACTAAAAGAAATATTAATATAAACATTTGAATCCTTCCTTTTTCAGGTCCCCATTTATATATACTTGGTATTTGTATTGCTTGTATCAAAGATATTCCAAACATTCCTCCTATAGTTGAAAACAATAAATCATTATAATTCAAATTTATAGTATTTATTGGTTGTATGTAATTCATTATTTTTGTTACTACTATTGTTATTAATATTCCTAATATCCCACCAAATATTGTTGCTCCAATGGCTAAAATAAATTTTTCTTTTACTAATTCTTTTCTATTTGTTGGTAATGTTAATATATATTTATTTGCCTTTGAGATCTCATCATAGCTAAATGTTGAAAGTGCTATCATTCCTATCATTGTACATATTATAATTGGTCCATAAATTACTGCTTTTGTTCCTATTATTGCAACTGCACAAAATATTATCATAATAATTAGTGATGATTTATAACTTCCTAAGTTATATAAATCTTTTTTTATTAATCCTTTTATCATAATTATTTTTCCCCCTTAATATAAAATAGCATTATTTCTTCAATTGAAGATTTGTCAATAGTTGTTATATTATATTTTTTTCTTATATTATTTTTATCATTAGTTAATACTTCATATTGATATTTTTCCTTTTTATATCTTATATAATCTTTTGAATCTATTTTTAAAAAGTCATCTTTACTACATTTTATAATGCCATAATTTTCTAACAATTCAGGTGTTGGCATATTAAATACTATATTTCCCTTTTCAATAAAAATAATATAATCAGAAATATGCTCTAAATCTGTTGTAATATGTGATGATAATAATATTGACCTTGTTTCGTCCTCTTCTATATATTTCCTAAATATATCTAATATTTCATTTCTAACTACTGGATCTAGTCCACTTGTTGGCTCATCTAATATTAGTATTTGTGGATTATGTGATATAGCTACTACAATTTTTAATTCATTTTCATACCACTTGAAAATTCTTTTATGAGTTTATTTAAAGGTAAATTAAATTGTTTCAAAAGTTCTATATATTTGCTTTCTTCCCAAGTTGAATATATATCTTTCATTATTGAATTTATTTGTTTTGGAGTTAAATACTCTGATAAAAAACTGTCATCTAAAACAACTCCAATTTTCCCTTTTATTTCTTTTTCATTTTTTCTAATATCTTCTCCAAAGATCTTGATTATTCCTTCTGATTTTGTAATATTTAATATGGATTTTATTGTAGTCGTTTTTCCTGCACCATTTTCTCCTATTAATCCAACAATACAACCTTCTGGTATATTGAAACTTATATTTTTTAACTCAAAATCTTTATACTTTTTTGAAAGATTTTGTAATTCAATATTATTTTTCATTTTAAAATTCCTCCTCAAATATTATTTTAAATAACTCTTTTACTTCGTTTTCAGAAATATTAGCTAACTTAGAAATATCATAAATTTTTTCAATATAATTTTGTATTTCTTTTAATTTTTCTTCCTTTATTAATTCCAAGTTTTTTGGAGAAATAAAACTTCCTTTCCCTTGAACAGTTTTTATAAAGCCTGATTTTTCTAGTTCATCATATGCTCTTTTTACTGTTAAAAAACTTATTTTTAAATCATTTGCTAGAGTTCTTACTGATGGTAACATATCTTCTTCTTTTAATTCATTTGAAAATATTGCTTGTTTTATTGCATTTTCTATTTGTTCATATATTGGAATACTACTGTTATTACTAATTATTATGTTCATATACTCCTCCTCTTTTCTGTTATATACTTATTATAACAGTTTATAACAATATGTCAATACATATTTAATATTTTTTATTGTACTTTTATTTTATATTTGTAAATATACATATAAAACAATACAAATCAATTTTTTTAGTTTACTTTAATTGTTATTTTATATAGAACTAAAATAACATTATATTTTTATATGCAATAAAAAAACAGGAAATGTCTTTCTAATATTTTCATACCTAAGACATTTCCTGTTTTTTATCTCCTATTTAGGATAACTATTTTTAAGAATTTAAATATTCTTGCTCATAATTACTAGAGATAGAATCCAGAATTGCTTTAAAATTGCTATTTTCTTTTGTTTTGCTTAGCTCTTCATCCATTTTTGATATTAATTCAGCAATTTTTTTCTCTCCCCAAACTTCTTCTAAAAGAATTGTTTCATCAAACCATATAAAGATTATTAGTTTTCTTATTCTACTGTTTTGTAAATTCACCCCATGCTCTTCTAAATCCTTAAAAGTAAAAAAGTCTTTAAAATAATCTACGTCTTTATCTGTAAATATAGTTATATTGCTATCTAACTCTTTTAAAATACTTCTTTGCATTTCTGCAACAAAATACCTTATATCTTCTTGTTCAGAAATTATCTGGGATAAAACTTTACTTCCTTCTCCTAGAAAGAATTTTTCTTTTGGATCATTTAGCATTGATATTAAAAAATTTCTTTCTTTTTTTGTAATTGCTTTTTTCTCCTGAATAACATTTCCTAATATTGCTCCTAAAAATCCTACCTCTTCTGAAGAATATTTTTTTAACAATAACTTTACATTTGCATCAATATCTTCTCTCCGTTTTTTGTTCATGTTTTTCTCCTTTTCTACTTATTCATTTGAATTTATTGTTACATATATTAACATAATATATGTGTTTTGTAAATGCTTTATTTTTAATTCTAAATTAAGTTTTTAAATAAATTTCCTACTAAAATTTTAATTAGATTTTTGATTTTTCATAATCACCTTTTAATTATTTAATACTTTTATCATTTTTATATTATTTCATCTTCTCCTTTATTCTCACTAAAGTATTTAATGCATCAATAGGAGTTAACTCATTCAAGTTAATTTTATCTACTTCATGTGCTATTTCAGCTAGTTTATAATTATACATATCAAATTGACCTTCAACTTGTTTTTTATCTTGCTTTTCTTCTTTTTTTCCTGTTAATATATTTTTTCTTTCCAATGATTTTAATATTTTATTAGCTTCTATCGTAACAGCCTTTGGAACTCCTGCTAGTCTTGCAACATGAATACCATAGCTTTCATCAGTTCCACCTCTCACAATTTTTCTTAAGAAAATTATATCTTCACCTTTTTCTTTTACAGCAATTGAATAATTTTTTACACCTTCTATTTTATCTTCTAACTCAGTTAGTTCATGATAATGTGTTGCAAATAATGTTTTAGCTCCACATTTTTCTACATTAGCTATATATTCAGCAACTGCCCATGCTATTGATAATCCATCATATGTTGATGTTCCTCTTCCTATTTCATCTAGTATTACCAAACTATTTTTAGTTGCTTCTTTTAAAATTGTTGCAACTTCCATCATTTCTACCATAAAAGTACTTTGTCCCATACTTAAATCATCTGATGCACCTACTCTAGTAAATATCTTATCAACTACACCTATCTTTGCTGATTGCGCTGGAACAAAACTTCCTACTTGTGCCATTAATGTAATTAATGCAACTTGCCTCATATATGTAGATTTACCTGCCATATTAGGTCCTGTAATTATTGATAATCTATTTTCTTCTTTATCTAAATATGTATCATTTTCTACAAATGCTCCCGTTCCTAGCATTTTTTCTATTACAGGATGCCTTCCTTGTTTTATATCTATAACTCCTAAGTTATCAACCTCTGGCATACAATAATTCATATCTTCTGCTACTTGTGCAAATGATGTTAGTACATCTAAAGTTGATACTATTGTTGCTGTTTTCTGCAATCTTTTTATGTTTTGAGCAATTTCTTGTCTTATCATAGTAAAAGCATTGTATTCTAAATTTACTACTTTTTCTTCTGCTCCTAATATTTGATTTTCTAAATTTTTTAATTCTTCTGTTATATATCTTTCTGCATTTGTTAATGTTTGTTTCCTTATATATCTTTCTGGTACTTGATTTAAATTTGATTTTGTTACTTCTATAAAATAGCCAAAAACTTTGTTAAATCCAACTTTTAAGTTCTTTATCCCTGTTTTTTCTTTTTCATCTGCTTCTAATTGTATAATCCAGTTCTTGCCTTCTGTTGTAGCTGTTTTTAATTTGTCTATTTCTTCATCAAATCCAAGTTTTATAATTCCTCCATCTTTTATACTCATTGGAGGGTCGTCTACTATTGATTTTTCTATTAACTCATATATATCTTGTAACTCGTCCAAATTTTCAAATAAATCTTTTAACATTTCAGACTTACAATTAGATAAAACTTTTTTTACTTCAGGTAATTTTGATAATGAATTTTTTAAAGTTATCATATCTCTTGCATTTGCATTTCCATAAGCCATTTTACCTGCTAGACGCTCAATATCATAAACCTTTTTTAGATTTTCTATTACTTCTCCTCTTAACATTATATCTTCTTTTAGTTCTTTAACTGAATTTAATCTTCTATTAATTTCAATTGTATCTATTAGTGGGTCATTTAGCCATCTTCTTAGATGTCTTCCGCCCATTGAAGTTGATGTTTTATCTAATACCCATAATAATGTTCCTTTTTTAGATTTATCTCTCATTTTTTCAGTTATTTCAAGATTTCTTCTAGCATTTATATCAAGTGACATATATTTTGAAATTTGATATATTGTTATTTTATTTATATGGTCTAGATTTGTCATCTGAGTTTGTTCAATATATTCAATTAATGCATTAATTGCTGGAATCGCAAGTGTTTTTTCTTCGATATTTTCAATTTCTTTTTGATTTGTATCTAGTAAATTAAATCTTAATTTTATAACATCTGATTTATTTTCAAAGAATTTATCTTGAAATTTTGTAATATAACTTGAAAATCTTTCTTTTATTTTTCCCATTTCCTCAGTGCAATCTGCCATCATTGAATTTATAACTAATTCAGATGGTGAATATCTTGCAATTTCATCTAGTAATTGAGGAAAATTGTTATTATCTTTTATCTCAGCTGCATAAAATTCTCCTGTTGTTATGTCACATACACTAATACCAAAATATATTCCTGTTTTATATATAGACATTATATAATTATTTTTTCTTTCTTCTAGCATATTACTATCAACTATTGTTCCTGGTGTTACTACTCTTATAACCCCTCTTTTAACAATACCTTTTGTAGTTTTAGGATCTTCTAGTTGTTCACAAATTGCAACTTTATATCCTTTAGCTATTAATCTTGAAATATACATCTCTGCTGCATGATGTGGTACTCCTGCCATTGGTGCTCTTTCTGCTTGACCACAATCTTTTCCTGTTAATGTTATCTCTAATTCTCTCGCTGCTATAATTGCATCTTCAAAGAACATTTCATAGAAATCTCCTAAACGATAAAATAATATACAATCTTTATATTGTTCTTTTGTTTCAAGATATCTTTGCATCATTGGTGAAAACTCTGCCATTTATCTCTCTTCTCCTTCTTTCTCTTCTAAAATTTTCTTCGTTTCTTGCTTTTTTTCATATTCATCTATTCTTTTTTTAGCTCTTCTTATTGTACTTATTCCAATACCTAATCTCTTTGCTATCTCTTCTTTAGTTCCTTGCATTTTGGATGCTTTTTTTAAAAGTTCTTTTGCTCGCTTATATTCTCTTTCTTCTTTTGAAATAGAGTTATTTACAATAACTGGTCCTTCATCATAATTTTCTATGCTAGCACACATTAATACTCTTTCATAGGTAGAAAATTTTTGTCTACACATTTTCCTTTTAGATACTTCTTTTGTCATTTCATATAGAACTTCATACCCTTCTTCTTCCTTAATTTTATCTAATTCTCTACTAATAGTTCTTGCTGGAATACAATATTCTCTTGCCATTTCACTCTGACCAACATCATCTTTTACCATTTGAATAAATAATGCTTTAAAGTTAATAAAAGAATAATCTGGATTTCTTTTTTCTTCATATTTTATATATTTTCTTTTTAATTCTATATCATTAGAGGTATTTATAAATTCAATTAACTTTTCATGTAATGTTTGTTTATGAATTCCTAATCTAATTGAAGCATCTACTATTCCCAATTTTCCATCTAAAATTAATTTACATATCTTCTTTAATTGTCCATTATCTAAAACTTTTTCCATTATGTCTCCTTTTTAAGTAATTTTGCTAATTTTGGGGTCGGAGACAAAAATCATCTTTCCCACAAAATTGCATTTCTTCTATCCATAAAACTCTCTTTCTTATTTAAATTTTGCTTTAGCTTTCGGGATGATTTTTGTCTCCGACCCCAAAATCAGCAAAATTAGCAAAATTAGCATTTCCTTTTAAATACCACATATGTTCTGAAACAATCTTTAAATTAATAAATTGGTTAATTAAGTTCCTATCCCCCTCAAAAATTACAACTTTATTGCTGTCTGTTCTTCCTGTTAGCATTTCAGAATTATTTTTACTTTCTCCTTCTACTAATACCTTTTGTATTGTTCCTATATATTTTTGATTATTTTCTGCTATCTGACTTTCTGCTAAAGCTTTTAACCTATCAAACCTTTTATGTTTTATTTCCTCTGGAACTTGATTTTCCATTCTATCTCCTGGAGTTCCTACTCTTCTTGAATAAATAAACATATATACTTGCTCAAATTTAACTTTATTTACTACATCTAAAGTATCTTCAAATTCTTCATCTGTTTCACCTGGGAACCCTACAATAATATCTGTTGATAATGTTAAATTTGGTATTTTATTTTTCATCTTTTCTACTAATTCTAAATATTGCTCTTTAGTATATTTCCTATTCATTTCTTTTAAAACTTTTGTATTTCCTGATTGGAGTGGTAAATGAATTAACTTACACACCTTGTCACATTTTGCAATAGCTTCTATTACATCATCTGTGAAATCCTTTGGATGTGGAGATACAAATCTTATCCTCTCTAATCCTTCTATTTTATTTATTGCCATTAATAAAGTTGCAAAAGAGTCTACCCCTTCATATTTTTCAAATTGTATATTTTTTTCTCTTTCTACTCTAAGATAAGAATTTACATTTTGCCCTAATAAAGTTATTTCTTTATATCCTTCTTTTGCCAAATTTCTTACTTCTTCTATTATATCTCTTGGATTTCTACTTCTTTCTCTTCCTCTAACATATGGTACTATACAGTAACTACAAAAATTATTGCATCCATTCATTATAGTTACTGATGCTTTTATATTGCTATCTCTTTTTATAGGTAACCCTTCATATATTTCTCCATCAATATCTAATATATCTTCTTGTTTTTTCTTTTCTACTAATGCTTTATATAAATCTTCTGGGAATCTATGTAATGTGTGAGTTCCAAATATTACATCAACAAATGGATATGATTCTTTTATTTTACTTGTAATATGTTTTTCCTGCATCATACAACCACCTATCGCAATAATTGTTCCTCTTTCTTCTTTTACTTTTTTTAGCTCTCCTAATTTTCCAAATAATTTATCCTCTGCATTTTCTCTTACACAACAAGTATTAAATAAACTTAAATCTGATTCTTTTGGATTTTCTGTTTTTATATATCCCATTTCTTCTAACATTCCACATAATTTTTCAGAATCATTTTCATTTAGTTGGCACCCCATTGTTAAAATACTATATTTTAAACTTTTGTCTCTATTAAGCTTTTTTATTTTTTCTATATATTTTTCTTGTTCTTTTACCTCATTTTTTGTATTCACTTACATAACCTCCATTACTTGCTTATTTTATTATATTTTGACAAATTTTGCAATAGAAAATTTAGGCAAAAAAATAAAGTAGCATTTATTTGCTACTCTTTTGTTTCTATGCAAGTCCATATTTTTTCTTAAATCTATCTGCTCTACCACCAGCTGTTTCTTGTCTTAAGTTACCTGTCCAGAATGGATGACATTTAGAACATATATCTACTTTTATATCTTTTTTTGTTGAACCTACTTCTAAAACATTTCCACATGCACATGTGATTGTTGTTTGGTTATAATTTGGATGTATTCCTTCTTTCATTACTAGTTCACCTCTTTCTTAATGTTAAAATAATATGACTATGTTTAATAATAACATATTTTATTTTATTTTTCAATACCTATTTTGTTTTATTTTCATTTTGTTGTTGTTCATACATATATTGTGCAGAAGATAACATCTCTTTATCTAAAGAAAGTTTGTTGACTAATTTTGACATAACATTAAATACACAGGCTATTATCAATATTAATAATCCAATTTTTTTCCAATATTTTTTAAGCATAATTATCTCCTTTTTTTTATTTACATTATTATTATACTTATTTTTTTAGTGGTTGTCAATATATTTTCATGTTTGAAACACACTATTTTTCCTGTTTTATAAAATTATAATCAAATTTTTAATAAAAATTAATATTCTGTTAAATTTTGTTCATAATAATATTGGTGATTTTTATGAATAAAAAAAATGTAATTTATGTAATTATTATTTTAGCTATTATAATTAGCTTGGGTTTTTATTTCTACTTAAAGTCTTCTAATTCTTCTAATAATATATATAATGCTGATAAAACTGCTATTTCTAAAAATAATGAATTAAATAATATAAATAACGAAAGCTCAAATTTTTCTAATACTAATAATACATCTAATTATTCTAATAATAAAACTCAAAATAGTTCTTCTAATATTTCAAGTCAAAATACTGATTTAAAAGAAATAGAAATTTCTACTTTCTCAACCACACTTTATTCCAAAGATAATGAAAGACAACATAATATTCAACTTACTTGTTCTTCTTTAAACGGCACTATTGTAAAAAGTGGTGAAACCTTTTCTTTTTGTTCTGCAGTAGGTCCTGCAACTAGTGATAAAGGATATCAAAAAGCTGACATTTTTGATAATAAAGGAAATAAGAAAAAAGGTTATGGTGGTGGAAATTGTCAAATAAGTAGTACATTATATAATGCTGTTATGAGTGTACCTAATTTAGAAATTGTAGAACGACATCCTCATAGCAACAAAGTACCTTATGTAAAAAAAGATAAAGATGCAGCTGTTGCTTATGGTAGTTATGATTTTAAATTTAAAAATAATACTAGTAATGATATTCGAATTCTTGCAAGTGTTGATAATTCTTGTGTTACTACAAGTTTATGGTCAATTCAAAAATAATTGCAATTTATTCATCATCTAACTATAATACCAGTCTTCTTTAAATAAATATTTTTTATAAATCGTTGTAATATTTTTTATTTTATAAAATATTATTAAATGGTGATATTTTGAGAAGAACAAAATTATTTTTTATTAATGGTATTATACTAACCAGTACCTCTCTTTTAATGCGTGGTATTGGTCTTATTTTTAATATATATGTTGCAAATCAAGTAGGTTCTGAAACTTTAGGTATCTTTAGTCTTATTATGTCTATTTATATGTTTGCTATAACTATTGCTACTTCTGGCATTGGAACTGCTTGTACTTGTCTTGTTTCTGAGGAATTTGAAAAATCAAATTATATTAGTGGATTAAAAGTTGTAAAAACTTGTATCATTTTTGCTTTGATTTTAGGAATTTTAGCTTCTATTATTATTATTGTTTTTGCACCTTTTGTTTCATCCTACTGGCTTAATAACTCAGTATCTCCTTGTCCCATTTATGCAATAGCTTTAGGTTTACCATTAATTTCTATTTCTTCTGTTATTGGTGGTTATTTTTCATCAGTAGGAAAATCATATAAATCAGCTATATCTCAAATTTTAGAAACTAGTGTAAAGATTATTACTACTATATTTTTATTACATTTCAACTTACAAAATGGAATTGAAGCAATTTGTATTTCTTTGATTATTGCTGATGTTATATCTGAAGTTTTTTCTTTTTCATTAAATATTATTTTTTATTTAATTGACAGAAGAAAATATATTAATAAAAGATGTTTACCTATACAAATGAAAAGAAAAATCTTTAAAATTTCTTTTCCTATTGCTATAACATCTTGCATAAAGTCTGGTCTTTCTTCTCTTAAGCAATTTCTTATACCTATTAGACTTTCAATGTCTGGCCTTACATATACTATGTCTGTATCTCAATATGGTTTAATCAGTGGTATGGTTATGCCAATATTGATGTTTGCAAATGTATTTATTTTTTCTTTTAGTGGGCTTTTAGTTCCTGAATTTTCTAGATTACTTGCTGGAAAAAACTATAATAGAATGAATACTGTTTGCAATACTATTTTAAAAAATACTTGCTTATTTTCCATATGTATAGCTGGTATAATTTTCTTTTTTGCAAATGAGCTAAGTCTAGCTATTTATGAAAATATTGAAATAGCTAAATGGCTTAAAATTCTGGCTCCTTTGGTGTTTTTTATTTATATTGATAATATTTTTGATAATATTTTAAAAGGAATAAATGAACAAGTTAGTGTTATGTTTTGTAATATAATTGACTTAGTTATAACTATACTAATTATATATTTTGTAGTTCCTAAATTTGGTATGGCTGGTTATATACTAAGTATTTTTGTTAGTGAGTTGGTTAATTTTACTATTAGTAGCATTCAACTGAAAAAAAGAATAAACTATTCTTTTAATTTATTAAAATACATTATAAAACCAATTCTTGCCTGCTGTATTTCTTACTTAATAATTTCTTTATTTGTTTTTAGATTTTCATCTTTCTTGCTAACATTTTTATTTAAAATTATAAT
>ERZ836760.2040-NODE-2040-length-17936-cov-4.953862_pt1 | contig 17936 bp, 19 predicted proteins | sample MGYA00519941_ERZ836760 | MGnify/ENA primary metagenome ERZ836760 (study PRJEB31850, sample SAMEA3708807) | human gut metagenome | biome: human gut; feature: human-associated habitat; material: faeces | place: China | collected 2014 ... | reverse complement strand
ATATTAATAATATAAAAAGGTTTGTAAAACTTGCTTTAAATATTATCTACTAAAATACATAATGAAATCTCTTACTTAAATATTTTACTCATAAAACTTGTTTTTTCTTTTTCTGATTCCTTATTACTATATGATAATAAAGATATTGTTCCTTCTACCATTACTTCTGATGTATCAATACTTAATTTATTTATTCTTAAATTTTCTCCCTTCACTGTCAAAAGCCCAAGTTCTGTTTCGACCATTACAACTTGGTCATCAAAACTTAATACATCTAATACTCCTGATATACTTAGTTTTCCTCTATTTTCTAATATTAAATTTTGAATTACGCTTGTACTTATAGTTGTTTTTCTTTCATCTATTGTCATACTCCAATTACCTCCTTATTTTTCTATCTAAAATATATATATTCAGTGGTTGTCTTTTTTAGAACTTAACTATAATGATTTTTATATAAATTTGTGACTTTTCAAGAGATGATTTAGGTGATTTCGGGGTCGGAGACGAAAATCATGGTAAAATTTCAAATAATTATTTTTATTTATTTTGAATTATATATCCATGATTTTCGTCTCCGACCCCGAAATCACCGAAATCATCTCAATCTTCAATATATTTAATTAACTCTTCAACAGATTTTGTTGATTTTTTTATATTTTTCATTAATAACTCTGAACTATTTTCCATTCTAAATCCGTTATAATTTTTAAGCATCACAAAATCCACATCATCATCTCCAACAGTATACACTACTATTTCTTCTGATAATAGAGAATACGAATTGTAACTCGAAGTAATTTCTTTAAGTAATTGCTTTATTGCTTTTTCCTTAGTATTTTCCTTAAAATTCAAAAATAATTTTTTATTTTCTTTTATTGTTATTTCAAAATTATTTAATATAGTTTTTAGTTCTTCCTTTATAACTTTCAATGTCCCTAAATTTCCTTTTATTTTATATCCTATTATTTGTTCTGGTATAATATCATAATTATCTGTAATTCTTTCTTTATTTTGGATTTTTATGCTATTTAAATAGTATCTTGTTATTTCTATGTTACAATATTTATCTATTTTTTCTATTTTATTAAAGTCTTCAATATCAAGAAAATTCTTATATATTATTTTTCCATTATTATTAGAAATAACTGCGCCATTGTTTGTGCATATAAAATCATATGGTATTTTATATTTTTCTATTTCACTAATCAATGAAGTATATCCTCTTGAAGTTGCAATAGCAAAATAATTTCCTGAATTTCTAAATTCCTTTATTTTATTTATGTTGTTTAAAATACTTATTTCATCTGTATATAAAGTATTATCATAATCAGCTACTAATAATTTTTTCAGTAATATCCCCCCTATTTTCCCATAAATCATTTGAAGATAAATATTTTATATCTTTTAATTCTCTTTCCCAATAATTAATTGAATTTTTTACTATATCTTGAATTCTTATTAAATAATTATTTGTTATATAATGAAAGCACCAGTAACTTTGATGTGCTATTGAAGGAAAAGGTTCTTTCATAATTTTTATGATATTATAATCTTTTTCCTTTAAGTTACAATCTTCTTTTGCTATATACAAATATTTTTTATTACTATATGAATTACCTAACTCAAATCCTATAATATTTTTAAAATAGTTTAAATTTATTGGAACTTTTTCTTGATAAGTATTTTGAATTACTTTTTTCTTAATATATTCATCTATTATTTTATTTTCAGCAAAATTTTTTCTTACATTTATTATATTGCTCACCCTATAAACTTTATTATTTATTGTAAATAAACTATCATCAGTGATGAACGAGAAATGTTTTTCCAACAATTTTAACATAATAGAAGTTTTTCCACAACCACTATCACTTAATATACACAATGCTGTTTTCTTTATTCCTATTGCTGAAGAGTGTAAAGGTAATATTTCAGAGATAGATGTTAAAAAATCTAGAATGATTCTATTTAAATTATCTTCATTTCCTATTAAATATATATTGTTATTACCATATGAATAATATAGATAGAAATTATCATTGGCATATGGGAATATTGCAAAAACTTTATTCCCTCTTCTATAATATTTATTAATATGTTTTTTTAAATCATAACCCTTGTTTAGATATTTATTTAAACTATCATAAAACATTTGTAAATCTATTGGATTAAATTGTATGTATTTATCCTTACAATACTTTATAAATCTTTTAGCTTTATTATCTAATTTTATTACATGTATATTTATCTCAATATTACCATATTTTTGATTTTCTGGAATCTTGTTAAATGATAAATTCTCATATGGAAAATAACTATATATATTAAAAATAAAATTTCCTATTTTTTCAGTTGTTTTATAAATGTTCCTATACCTCTTTTCTAAATAGTTGGACATATAGGGTCTATTCTATATAAATTACCTTTATTAAGATTTTGTAATGCCATACACCCTTTGCCACATACTTCATTATTAGGACAAGATTTGCAATAAGATATATTGTTTTTTCGTTCTTTAATCTTTTCCTTCATTTTATTTTTGCAAATATTTTCTAACTCTATAAAATCCTTTTCTAATAATGAACCAACATCAAATCCCTCTTCTGATTTCATCAACCATGGACATGGACCTAATTTACCATCATATGTTATATTTAAAAACTGATGTCCCTTACATTCTTGTAAAACATTATCATTTCCATCTGGTCTATCGGCACGGAACACTTCTATTTTTAAATTCGATTCTTTGTCTCTATTCTTTTCAATTTTTTCGATTTTACTTGATAACTTTTCAATTAAACTTCTCTTATCCTCATTAAAATTTTTTGCTCCTCTTCCTAATTCTGCAACTAAATAGAAACTTAATACGCTTAATTTTTTATCTTCTGCAATTTTTACAACCTCTTCTAATTCTTCAACGCTTTCTTCTGTAACCATAAAACTTGCTCCTGTATTTATAGTAGAATCTTTCAATAAGTCCATAACCTTAATAAGTTTGTCATAAGAACCAGAAACTCCTCTTAAAGAATCATGAGTATGAGCTTTTGCACCATCTAAACTTAAATGAATATAATTAACTCCTGAAGAATATAATTTATCTATTAAGTCTTCATCAAGCAATATACCATTTGTACTTAACGAAGGAACTATCCCTTTAGATGAAATATATTTACAAACCTCTACTATATCTTTTCTTAATAGTGGTTCTCCACCTGAAATCCAAATAGCTGATACATCTTTATCTTTTGAAACATTATCAATAATTTTATAAACCTCTTCTGTTGATAATTCTTTCGTTATACCTTTTTTAGTATTTTGATAAAACAAACAATGTTTGCAATTCATATTACATCTAGGAGTAATTTCCCATAGTATTCTTGTTTTTTCATCACTTAAATTAAATGGACATGAATTCAATATCTTCATATGTTTTCCTCCTTTAATAAAGGGTCTTTTGAAAAATATGTTTTATTTCTTTCTTTACAAATTGCAGGACACCCTGTTTTATATATATCATATCTTGCTTTTTTCATCTTATTAAAATGTTGAATAGTATCTTCTTTTATAACGTCTTTAAAATCAGTATCTTTTAGACATTTTCTACTTGTGTAATTACTATCCATCTTTTTAATCCATGAACAAGGAGAAACATAACCATTTGGTGATATGTAGAAAAAGTTTTCACCAGCAGGGCATATACTTTTACTATTACAAAATTTTTCTTTTCTATGCATAGATACTTTTATGTTATCTTTATATTTTTCTTCATATTCTTTTATTTTTAAAACCGTTTTGTCAAAATGTTTTATATCAACACATACATCATTATTCTCTACTAATCTTCCAACTTTTATTAACCAATTAAAAACTACTTCATCTACATCTAAAGAAATTAAAAATTTTATCATTCTTTCTAATTTATTTATATTCTTTTGCCATATAACAGTTCCAACTCTAACATAGATATTATGCTTTTTTAATAATTTTATAGCATTTATTGTAGGTCCAAAATACTCTCCGCCTCTAAACTCATTAAAATCTTTTTCATTATCACTATCTAAACTAATATGTACTTTATTTAAATTTAAACTTGCTAATTTTTTTACAATTTCTTCAGTTAAATATGAACCATTTGTTGAAATATTACATTTAATATTGTTGGCTTTTGCCTTTTCTAAGATAGTAATAATATCCTTTCTAGAAAAAGGTTCTCCACCTGAAAAATATATTTCTTTAACTCCATAGTCTCTTAATTCATCTAACAACTCTAAAGCTCTTTCAGTATTTAATTCATCTTTTGTATCAATTTTACTTGCAGAAGCACAACAATGTTTGCATTTATAATTACAATATTTTGTAACTTCCCAAATAACTCTTTTTTCATCTACTTGAAAAAGGCAAAATTCTTTATTCATACTTTACTCTCCTTTGTATTTATTAAATTATATATATATTAAGCTGATACTTATAAGTTACATTTCACTAAAATTTTCTAGTTTTTGAATTATTTTATTTATCAAATCTTCGTTCAATAATTGTTCAAAATATTTGTTCGTCTTTACTTCTTCTATTAATTCTTTTTTTGAATAATTATCACTTTTAGCTAATTTTTCAATGTTTTTTTCAGTAGTAATCCCAAATAATCCAGCATATAGTATACATGCTATAACTAAATAGTAATTACAATCAGCATTTATTCCATTATATATACATCTTTTACTCCACCCTATTCTATCCTTTTTTTGCTTTTCTTTGAAATATAGTGGAACTGAAATTAACGAATTGTCTCTAATAGTAGAATATTTAATAATATGTTCTTTTAATGGATAATTTGTAGAAGATTTTATTACAGCTTTTATAAACTTATTATGATATATAATTCCATTTATAAATTTCTTCCCCAAAATACTTAACTCGAATTCATCTTTTTCATCAAAAAATAAGTTTTGCTCCCTATTTCCTTTCCATAAACTAAAATGCATTGGACAACTTGAAATTTCATTTTCTTCTATATTACTAAAATCTATTCTTGTATTTTCTAAATATGCTAAATTTTCTGCAAACCATTTACAAATAAATAATTTATCTGCACTTATATTTGCTACATCTGGAACTAAATCGATTCTATTATGATTTTTTCCATATGGCATATAATATTCCATATCGATATTTGATTCTAAAATGTTATTAACTAAATTATTATTAAATTGTGTTCGTTTACTTACTGGTAAAGAAGAATAATAATTTTCTTTATCTATAAATTTATTCTGCTTTTCATCAGCCTCCATTGAATATATTAATTCAGGTCCTACAATTGGAGTTATTCCTATTTTTAAATATTCATCTACTATATTTTTTAATAATTTTCTTGTATCATATGGATGTTTTTTTATATCACATAATATTATTGCAGATTTTTGATTTTTGTCTTTTATAAATGGTATTTTATAAAAACTATTACTATCTGGTAATAATACCATCCATTCACTATTTTTTATATTTTTAAATTCTGATATCAGATTTCCATTTATACTTATTCCATCAAACCAAGAAACATGTGTATTTCTTATTAATTCTTTAATTCCTACACTTTTAAATAGAATATTACCAGTAAAATCTACAAATGTAAGATATATATTTTTTATTTCCTCTTTTTCTAATTCTTCTTTAATTTTTTTAATATTCTCTTCTTGTTTATTATTCATATATATTTTTATCTCCTTTCAATTTTTTAATAATAAAAATATAACAAAAAAGACACACTAAAAATATGTGTTACTACATTTTTTAGTGTGTCTTTTTTCTACTTTTTACACATGCAATTGCATGTATTTTCTGGATAATAACCTGGATATAAGTGACCTCTAGCTCCTAGATAAGAAACAACTTTTGATGTTACTTTGATAGCTTTTTCAAAAGTTTCATCTATAAACTGTTGATCTACTTTTTTGTTATTATTGTAATATTCTTGAATAACTACAGAAAGAAATGCATCTCCTGCTCCTGTGTCATCAAGTTCAATGGCTGGTTCTTTTAAAACTTTAGAATAGATTTGATGTTGATATACAAAATCTGTTCCTGATTTTCCTCTTGTTACTATTAACAAATTAGGCTTCAAAATTTCATATAATTCAATAATAGAATCTATTCCAAATCTTGCTAATAAATGTTTCTCGACAAGCTCATTTAATTGTAAAATTTCAAATCTTGCTTTTAAGAAGTATTCAATTTGCTTTTCTGTAAGAGATATTAATCTTTTAATTCTTCCCAAATCCAATACTTTATTGTTAGTTGTATGCAAAATTAGTTCTGCACTTTCTAGACTAATACCGTCAAGAATCAAGATATCTCTCTTTCGTATTTTACCAATACAATATGAAAAATCAGTAAGTGGTTCTTCATACCAAGTTTCATTGTAGCATATCGGACAAGTCTTTTGACATATATGAGTTCCATATGGTGTTGGAAGAATATGATATTTTCGGGTATCTTTATCATGTCTAATAACATCTTTTACATCTACCCCTATATTTTTCATATGATTTAAAACAATTTCTCCTACCATATCTGAGCCACAAGCAGAGATTACTTTTGTATTACATCCCCGTGCAGCTAAATTTGCTATGACATTAAATCTTGATGCTCCTCCATCTACTTTTAACAATTTCTTTCTACCATCATCAACTTGATAATAACAATCAGCAACTAAATCTCCTGTTGCAACAAACCGTCTTTTTGTTTGTCTTTCCATATTCATCTCTCCTTTTTATTCTTTTATTACTTTACTACTTCATACATATTTAATGTATATGCGAGATAGTATCATATTATTATATGCTTGTCAATTTTTTATTGTATAAGCAAAAAACTAGAAAGACATTTATCTTTCTAGTTTTTTTGCTTACTCGAATTTTGTTCCTAATGATTTAACTAAACCATATGCATCTAGCCTGAAAAAATATTCATTTCCAAGTATTCCTATTTTTTTGCAGTCAGTTTCTTTTAATACTCTCTCTGCAAAGATATTTTTTATTTCCTTTTCACCATGAGTAATTAAAATCATTTTTTTATTTGGAAAAAGATTCAAAAAATCAATAAGTTCATTTGCTTTGGCATGTGCAGAATATTCTGTAGTATATTGAACATCTGCTTTTTTTATTGCCATCATTCCTCCTACTTGTACTATCTCTCCATCTTTAGCTGATTTCAATTTTTCTCCTAATGTTCCTTCTGCTACATATCCAGTAAAATGAATTAATGCATTTTGTCTTTGAATATACTCTGGAATATATACTTGAGCAGGACCATATGTTCCCATACCTGAAGTTGTTAATATTATTTTACACTTCTTATTCTTTAATAGGTCCTTTCTTGAATTTTCATTTACATATTGTAAATTACTAGGTAAAAACTCTTTCATTTCCTCATATAGATTAAGCTCTTTTTTTAAATAGATTCCTGTATATTTAATAGCTAACTTACCATCTAAATAAATTGGGATTTTTTTATTTAAAATTTCAAGTTTTTGCCATTTAGACAATTCACTCATAATTTCCTGAGCTCTGCCTAATGAGAAAACAGGAATAATTACTGTTTTCTCATTATTTATTGCATTAATCACATTATTTTTGAAATTAGAAATAATTTCATTGGATTCCATATCTCCATATGTTGATTCGGTAATAATTGATATGTCCAAATTTCGTATGGATTTTGGAATCTTTGGAACTTTAAAAAACATATTTTTACTATTATAATCTCCTGTAAATAATAAATTTATATTTTTATACCCTGGGTAATGAATTTGAAGCAATATGCATGCTGACCCAATTAAGTGACCATTGGTAATAAATGTAGCACTTATATGCTCATCAATTTTAAACTTTTTATAGAATTCTATGCCTTTTATTAAATTTAATGTATTATAGACATCTTCTCCTGAATATAAAGCTTTTCTATTATTCCGCTTTGCTACATCTGTTAGTACTTTACAGCTATCATAGAGAGCAGCACTTATGAATTTTTCAGTTTCTGTTGTCATATAAATTGGGTTGCTATAGCCCATTTTTGTTAGTAGTGGCAATCTTCCTGTATGATCTACATGATTATGTGTTATCAGTGTAAATGAAACTTCTTCAGGGATAACTGGTAATTTCTCATTACATTCTTCATATTGAGCCTCTTGAAATAATCCACAATCTACTAAAAATTTAGTTTTCGTGCCATTAGGATATTTAACTATCACTAGGATACAAGATCCTGTTACTTCTGGGTTTAAAGCCATAATGTCACAATAAAATTTTGTCCGTGTTCCCATAAACAATCTCCTTTCATTAAACAAAACATTATTTAATGCATCTAAATTAACTTTTACCGTTTAAATTTTATCATAATTTACCATTTATGTCAATTTTAAAATCCAAGTAATTTAATTCGTTACTTGGATTTTTTATTAAATCATAGAATGAATTTCTTGTAAAATATCATCATTTACTACATTTTTAAAATCAATAGAAATTTTACTTTCAGACACATCAAATTCTAACATATCAAGCTTATTTTTTTCTATTATTTCTATAACTTTTTTAATTGCTTCTGTATTTCTTATGATTCCATTACCTATAATCGAAATTCTAGAAATATCTTTTTTTACAACACTTTTTATTGTATCTTCTTCTATTATATCTGAAATCACTGTTCCAGGTTTATTATTAAAAGTAGATTTTGTTATAATTGGAATTTTAAATTTTTCTCCTATTTCTACACACCTATTGTGTAAAACTTTAGCTCCTTCACTAGAGATTTCTAACATTTCATCATATGATAATGCTGACAATTTTTTAGCTTCTCTAATTACATTTGGATCTGTTGTATATACTCCATCTACGTCTGAAAATATATAGCAATTTTTAGCATCTAAAGCTGCTGCTACTGCTACTGCAGTTGTATCTGAACCTCCTCTTCCAAATGTAGTTATATCCATATTTTCGTTTATACCTTGAAATCCTGTAATTATAACTATGTTTTCATTTTCTAATTCTTTTCTTATTCTTTCTGTATTAATATTTTTTATAATGGCATTTTGATTCGTATTATTAGTATATATTCCTGCTTGCCAACCGGTTAAGGATATTGCATTATATCCCATACTATTTAATAAAATACTTAATTTGGCCGCTGACATTTGTTCTCCGGCAACTTATTAATGCATCCATTTCTCTTTTTTGAACATTACTCGATAATTCTCCGAGCTTCTTCAATTAATTTGTCTGTTGTTTTTCCTTGTGCTGATAGTATTACAACTATCTTATTTTTTTTGTTGTGCAGATTTATAATCTTTTCTGCAACTATTTTCAGTCTTTCGTTATTTGCAACTGAGCTTCCTCCAAATTTTAATACTATTGTGTCATTCATTTTGAGCACCTTCTTTTTAAACTAATATAGAGAGCTTAACTTAATTAAATTTAGCTCTCTTGTATTATATTCGAAAATTTTTTTATTGTCAATTTTTAATATCCATTATGAAAATGATCTTTTAACATATTAATTAATAACCAAATTGTAAAAATTACTGCTAAAGCAATATATATCCATCTTAATGCTTGATTATTAACAATGCTAGCACCTAGTAAAACCGCAGCATCTAACAAGCCAATAATTAATTGATGAAGCATTTTTTCCAATTTATTAACTTGCTTGTCTGAATTTGCCATCTCAATATCAAATTTTGTTTCGCCATGATTTATATCTCTAATAAAATTAAGTAGTTCATTAGGAAGTTCATTTATACTATTAGCAGTTGCCATAAGACTTTTTCCTCTAGTTACTAATGCATCTTTTGAGAAGAGTTCTCTTAATGATTCTTCTTTAATATTATTACTTAATACTAATAGTAAATTAAGATTTGGACTAATTCTTTCTAAAGTTCCCTCCATTACACAAATCCCACGCATTAAAAGAGCGATATTTTTATCAAGTGATATCTTATTTTCTCTTAAAATTTTGCTAATATAACTTGTAAATTCTATAATATTAATATTCGTTATGTCTTCATTAACATATTTGTCTAATGCAGATTGAATTTCTTCTCTAAGCTTTGTATGATTTACTGATTCAGTTGTTGTTGAAATACATAATAATATATGTTCAAGTTCTGAAACATTATTTTCAACAATTGCCTTAGCTGCTTTTTTTAATAAACTTTTATTTTTATTGCTAATTCTTCCCATCATTCCTAAGTCTAAAAATACAATTCTTCCATCTCTTATGCAAATATTATCTGGATGTGGGTCAGCGTGAAAAAATCCATCTTCTAAAGCTTGTTTTATGTAATTATTTGATAATTTTAGTCCAATTTCTTCTAAATCATATCCATTTTCTTCTAATATTTTTTTATTTGTTAAATTAAATCCATCTATATATTCCATAACTAGTACTTTTTTAGTTACTAAATTTGTATATATTTTTGGAACATATACATAATTAATATCTTTATTGTTTTCTTTAAATTCTTCTAAATGTTTAGCTTCAATTTCAAAGTTCATTTCTTCTTTAGCTACATTATACATTTCATCTATTATACTATTTAGATCAATTAATTTCACTATAGAATTGATATGCAAAAGTTTGATTATCTTTTTGATAATTTGAACATCTACTGTCATTGTTTCATAAACATTTTTTCTTTGTACTTTTATAGCTACATTTTCACCATTTTTTAATTTTGCTTTATGAACTTGAGCGATTGATGCTGAACCAATACTTGTTTTTTCTATACTTAAAAATATTTCATCTAAATCTATATATTGTTCTTTTAAAATTTCAATAACTTCACTATATTCCATTGGTATAACATTTGCCCTTAATTGTGATAATGCATCACAATACTCTTTAGGAAAAATATCATACCTACTAGACATGATTTGACCTATTTTTATAAATGTAGGGCCAAGTTCTGTTATTATTGAACATAATTTTTCTGGTGTAAGTCCAGATGTAATATTATTCTTTTTTAAGATTGAAATTATTTCTTTAAATCTTGTTCTCTTATCCATCTTTATCGACCTTTATATTTTATTTTTATTTGTTTTCATTATTTTTTTCTTCTTTGCTTTTATTAGTCTTTTCGCTCTCTTCTTCATTATTTTTTTCGTCTTGATTTAGCAATGTAATTATCTCTTCTTTTTCTTTATCGTCAATAGAATTTATGTACTCGACAATAATTTCTTTTGATACGGGAGTCACTTGAATATTAGTATTTTCTTTTATTTTTTCTTGTATATTTCTTTTCAACTCTTCATTTTTTACTAAACCTTCATTGTATAGTTTTTCTCCTTTTTTTAATAATTTTTGTTTTAATTCTTCTGCTTTTTCATCTGTTAATGATAAAGCTCCTAGTCCCATTAATATTATTTCTTTTAATTCTGTTTTCATTTTTTTCACCTCTCCTTATAATTATTTTAAATTTAAATTATGAAGTTTGTGTGAATTTTGTATGACTTATAAAATTTTTTAAATATTAATTTATATTTGACTTTTTAAATAGCTTTCAATAAATCCATCAATATTACCATCCATAACACTTTCTACATTTCCTACTTCATAATTTGTTCTATGATCTTTTACCATTGTATATGGGCAAAAGACATATGAACGAATTTGGCTTCCCCAAGCTATGTCTCTTTGCTCTCCTTTTAAATCTTCTATTTTATCTTTTTGTTCTTTTTCCTTTAAGTCTAAAAGTTTTGATTTTAACATTCTCATAGCTGTTTCTCTATTTTGGATTTGTGAACGTTCTGATTGACATGCTACAACTATATTAGTCGGGATATGTGTAATTCTTACTGCAGAAGAGGTTTTATTTATATGTTGTCCACCTGCTCCTGAAGCTCTATATGTGTCTATTCTTAAATCATCTTGGTTTATATCTATTTCTATATCATCCGTTATTTCTGGTAAAACTTCTAGTGATACAAATGAAGTATGTCTTCTTCCTCCACTATCAAAAGGTGATATTCTTACTAATCTATGTACTCCCATTTCTCCTTTTAGATAACCATATGCATTTTCTCCATTAACTTCAAAAGTAACACTTTTTATTCCTGCTTCTTCTCCCTCTAGAAAATCTAGTTCTTTTATTTCGTAATTATTTTTATTTGCCCATCTTACATACATTCTATACAACATTTCTGCCCAGTCTTGTGATTCAGTTCCTCCTGCTCCTGGGTGTATTGTTATAATTGCATTGTTATTGTCATATTTTCCTGACAACAATGTGTCAATTTCTAATCGTTCCATTTCAGTCGCAATTTTTTTGGTACTTTTTAATATATCTTTTGCAATTTCTTCGTCTGGTTCTAAATTTACTAGTTCTGTTAATTCTTCTATATTTTTTAGTTCTGTTTCTATATTTCTATATTTTATACATTTTCCTTTTATTTTTTTTATTTCTGATAAAACTTGTGTTGAGTTTTTAGCATCATTCCAGAAATTTGGTTCTAGTGTTTTATTTTCTAATTCTTTTAGTTTTTGTTCTTTATTATTTATGTCAAAGTGACTCACCCAAATCTTTTAATTTTTGATTTAATTCTTGAACTAATTTTGAATTTTCTTCTAGTTCTAACATTTTATCACTCTCCTAAGTTTATTTTTATTAATTTAAAAATATGTATCTAATTTTTTTGATTTTTTGTATTATAACATATTCTAACTTCTTTAACAATATTGATAGATGCTAATTTAGAAAAACATTATCCAATAACTCGACATTTCTATCATTATAATAAAAAAATAAATTCTAGCTTTTTACTAGAATTTATTTTTTATTATATAGAAACTACTATGAAATTTGTGGATTATGTAACTTACATCAAAAATAATTAGTTAATACAATATTAGTTCTTTGAACATACGAATATATTCAAAATCTATACTTTGTAAATTACTATAATATCTGTAATTATTTTCCCCTTTGTAATTTGGATAAAATAAACCTATTTTAGCATAGTAATGTAATGTGCGTTTATTAACATTATGTAATTTTGCAAATTGAGCTATTGTTAAATATAAATTTTTTTTATTCATAGTAAATTTTACCCCTTTCTGTAATGTTCTAGTTACCTGTATTTTATAAAAAAAGCTATCAAGTGTCTTTTTAAAGGTTACTTTTGCTTGTTATATATGGAAAAATTTTATATGTAATCAAAATAAAAGATGATTTTTCTATACAATAAAAACAAAGAGGATTCCTAGTTGTAAGGATTCCTCTTGCTTTTAATATTATTTATAAAGTCTTTTTTGCTTGATCTTCTATAATATTCCTCTTGATAAATATTAATAGGCCATCTATTGCTAAGTTTATACTTTTTACCATTTTAATTTTTGCTTTCCATATTTTCTCCTAAAATAAATTAAATGGTAAATCTTCTCCTGCAATCTCTTTTACATCCATTTCTTATATATATATTAAAAATGCCTAGGTGGCAACGTACTTAACATACGCTTAGCTTTTAGCTACCTTACCTAGGTCTTACTTTATAAATATTCTACCACATAATAAAATGTATGTCAAATATTTTACTAATATTTTATGCAGAAATTTATTTTTTATTACTGCTATTTCTAGGAAATAAACTTACTCTAAAGTTTTTAGATTTTAATGCTTTTATCAAATTTTTAACAATGCTCATATCTTTATAAGAATTATAAAATGTATTAACTGTTAAATCAGCAAGTTGTATCCCATAATTTGTTTTAGAATCATAATATGTTATTTTAAAATCATCATTATATATGCAAAATTCAGTTTTCAAATATGTTTCTAAATTATTTAACTCGCCAACTCTTATATTTCTGTTATCAATACTTATAATAAATTCAATTGGTTCATTATTTTCTTGTAAATTTAATACCGGTAAAATACAATCTTGGATTAAAACTTTTACTGCATAATTAAAGAATATATTAGAATCTACTATTTCTTTTCTCATATGCTTTTTATCAAATACTTTTACACAACCATGAAAAGTTTCAATATCTTGTATTTTATTAAAGATTTGTATTTTCTCTTCTTCAGTCATGTCATATGACTTTATTTCAGCATTTAATTCTAATTCTTTTTCTTTTTTTAATTTTAAATTTTCTTTTTTATATTTTGCTTTTATTTTTACTCTATCTTCTTCAAAACAAAAATATCCACCAACTGCAAAATATCTTGTTTTACTATTTTTATGAATTGATCCGACTTTCATCTAAAAATACATATATTTTCATTTTTATCGCTCCTTAAATTGCATTTTATCATATTTTATCTTTAAAATAAACAAATTCTAAAATCTTTTTGCAATTCCAAATTTATATTGATAGATTTTTTCTCTTTTCTGAATTGTTACTTTTGGCATTTTACATTCTTTTTTTAATTCGGCTATAAACTAAAAGAGCATCAACACAAATGTTAATACTCTTTTAGTTTATAGTCACTTTGTTTGCAAACCTATATTTCTTTATTTTCAAAAAGTTTAGAATTTTTTTAACATATGAAAACATCTTACAATCAATGTGTTTGTTTTCCTTTGTCAATCTCTGGAAGTATTGATTTTAAGCATTTTTGCCACAACAATTTTTGTATTTCTTCCCACTTCCACATGTTCGAGTTTCAGTAGTATTTATAACATTACAAATATTATCTGTATTACTTGTATTTACTTATGTTGCAGTTTTTGAAATATAAATATTATTTGTATTTATTGTACTTATTTTAGCCATCAATATTTTTTATTTGGCGACATTGCCTACATCCTTATTTGTCTTTTTATGTTTATATTTTACACTACTATTTATTTTTTTCTAGAATATTTTTAAATTTTCTGTCTGAACATTTTTATGTTTTTATAACATTTCTTTTTTTATTATTAAAACTGCAATTAATTAAAATACTATAAAATAAATAAGAGCCACAACTAAGTGACTCCTTATTCTTTTCATTCCCTCCTTTGTTATGCTATTACCTCTGCAATTCCTTCTTCAAATCCTTCCATGCAATCCTTCTGGAACAAATACAACGATTCAGCCTTATTGATTAACTTTCTTCTCAAAAAGCCATCCTTCATCAGCACACGAGCTGTATTTATATCCATCTGGAATTTACCATTTCCCTTATGGATAAAAAAATACTCTCCATCGCGAAATGTAATCTTATCTGGTGAATAAGTTCCTACGCTTCCATCAGGATATGTTATCTCAAAGAAATCAATCTTTCCATACTTCTCTGAAATGGTAAAATTAGAAGTTGATGTAGAAAATGCCTTCCGCTCTCCTGTTGCTGTTTTTAAATAGGAAATCAACTCGTTATAAACCTTTTCCATTTCTGCCTCAAGGTTACTGATGTTTGTTAAGATGTATGCCATAGTCTTTTCCTCCTCATTTATGTGCATTCTATAACAAGTTTCTATTACAATGCGTTTTTACGCATATCTAACCTAATTATACCATTTTTTATGTAAATTTGCAAATTACATAAATTTAAATTTTATTGAATTTTCTTTTCCCAAATTTTTCTTATATATTTTATATGATAATGTTGATAATGTAAAACCTATAACTGGTACTAATGAACTTAATAATATATTATCATAATTTCTTATCACATATGAATAAGTTATAACAACAATATAAGTTAAAATCATAATACAAATTTTTCTTGTCCAAGTTGTTTCCCAAGCTTTGTCTAATTTAACTCTTTTATTTCTTTCTTCAATTTTAATTATTTTTTCTTCTAATTCTTTTAATTCCATAATTGCATTTTATGTAAATTTGTGTTATAATAATGATATATGTACTTTGAAAATAGAATAAAAATTCATACATTCCATCAAGTGTATTTTATATATAGTAACCAAAACAAAAAATTAAACACAGAAAAGGAGAACATGTGTTATGGAAAAAATGTATAAAGCAGTAGTAACTGGCAATCGTTATGACTATGAAAGAGCAAATCAGCATCACGGAGAATTGACTTCGCAGAAAGTAAAGGCAAAAGATATGCCAAGTATCGAATATGCATTTATTGATGCAAATCATTGTGGTTGTTGTTTGCACTATGGTATGGCTCTTTTTAAGCTTTTAAAAGAAGCTGGAATTGAAGCTTATATCTCTATCACTATGGAAGAAAATCCCATTACACATAAAATGACAGATAATCATGTTAGTGTGTATTACATCAAAGATGGAAAGGAGTATATCGCAGATCCTGTTGAAACCGTTAAATCTGGTAAAGGAGAATACTTTGATATTCCTGTTCAGGAATACTTTGAAAGTAACGCTACAATTTGGATTTATGACCCTTATGGAGAGTATGGAGATGAATTATTCTATCAGGGCTTTTTAAATCATCCTTTAAAGATTTTCAAAGGATAAAAAGTCCAATATTTTAAGGTTTCATTCGCCTAAAAAGAAACACTCTAGCTCATTTGCTAAAGTGTTTCTTACTTTTTATTTAATTTTAAAAATATTTTTTGCACATTATTTTAATGAATATCCTTTTGGAAAATTAATAAACTACATTCTCTAAAAAAGTGTTATATACACTCAATGCATATGTTGAGAAAAAACAAAAAAGACCCGTCAATCGCGACAGGTCAAGCTTTCTTAGCACTTATCAACATTTGATACTCCATTCATTGCGCATTTTATTCATCATACTAAATTCAAAATGAGCACGCATCCACCTAATATTAACCCAAATGGCGTCATCAACGCCAAACCCCAGGCAAATTTTTTCAGCTCTTCCATTAAGAAACCTCGCTTTCATATACCAATTGAAGTTACAAGTGATATTTTAGCATATTATCTCGAAAAGAAAACGGTTTACAGTCAAATTTCATAAATTTGTAACAATTTTTTGGACATATTTTTACAATTTCTTTTTTAGCTCTGCATTTTCAATGAATCAAGCAACAATTATAGTGATTCTATCGTCACGCTTATCTTTTGAAATTATCCTTTTTTCCGTGATACAATGATATTGTTAAGTAAATCACAAATTTACAAAAAGGGGGCTTTTCCATGGAAACAAAATTCTTTAATTTGACGGTCGAAGAAACGCTCCGCAAGCTTCATTCATCCACAAACGGTCTAAGCAGCAGGGAAGTTTTGACAAGACGAGAAAAAGACGGAGCAAACGTTTTGGAAACGAAAAAGCATTCGACTCTGCTCGAAAAATTCGTTGCACAGTTCAAAGACCTGATGATCATCATCTTGATGATTGCGGCGCTGATTTCTATGCTGGCAGGCGAAGTTTCAGATTCAATCATCATTTTTATCGTCGTGTTCCTGAACGCCGTTTTTGGCGTCTTTCAGGAAACAAAAGCCGAAAACGCAATCGATTCGCTTAAGGAAATGACCACGCCGTTTTCAAGGGTGAAAAGAGACGGCATCATTTCACAGATCAAAAGCACGGAACTCGTTTCCGGAGACATTATCTTGCTTGAAGCAGGCGATATCGTTCCCGCCGATGCCAGAATCATCTCACAAAATGCGCTCAGAGCAGAAGAAGCAGCCCTGACTGGCGAATCAGTTCCCGTTTCAAAAGACATTCGTCCCCTGACCGACGAAAATCCGCCGCTTGGAGAACGAAACAACATGCTTTTCATGAATACCGTCATCGCCAACGGCACTGCAGAAGCGGTCGTGGTCGCAACCGGCATGAGGACTGAGGTCGGACACGTCGCCAAATTGCTTGATTCTGCGGAAGATTCAGTCACTCCGCTTCAAAGAAACATCGCCCACCTGAGCAAGGTTTTAACCGTTTTGATCTTGATTATCGCAGTCGTCATCTTTGTTTTCGGTGCTTTGACGAAACGAGAATCAATCCTCGACATGCTTTTGACATCAATTTCTCTGGCCGTTGCCGCAATTCCCGAAGGTCTTCCGGCAAT
>ERZ836760.2025-NODE-2025-length-18036-cov-3.168622_pt1 | contig 18036 bp, 12 predicted proteins | sample MGYA00519941_ERZ836760 | MGnify/ENA primary metagenome ERZ836760 (study PRJEB31850, sample SAMEA3708807) | human gut metagenome | biome: human gut; feature: human-associated habitat; material: faeces | place: China | collected 2014 ... | reverse complement strand
CTATACAAGCTGGGAGTGGCTGGTCGGCATTGTGGCGATCACCGCAATCGGAGGATTGCTGGGCGCGCTTGTGGGCAAGCGCCTTATGAAGAAGCACTTTGCGAAGGCGGGTGCTATCTAGCATGGAAGGAAATGCTCAAGGCAATCGGTTCGCTCGTGCGTCGGAGCCGCAGGTCATGCGTCTTGCTCCCGCTTGGAGCGAGGCGGGGTTTGCTATGGGCACCAAGGCCGCGGTGCTGGTTTTGACGGCGGTTGCGGTTTCGGTTGCGGGCAGTTCGCCGTTCACGCCTTTCCTGACTGGGATTTTGCTGGCCTACCTTGCCGTTGGCGGGCGGGCCGGCATGGCGCTCAAGCTGCTTGTCGCGTATGCGGTATTGGGCGGGGTGTACCTGCTGCTGGTGTATCTGAACGCCCGGATCTTGGTGTTTTCTCCGGTGCATCTGTATGCCGGCTTGAACTCGTATCCCGTTATGGTGGCGGCTCTTGCGGTAGCGCTCTCGCCGCCAGGCTTGATAAGCGCTGCGCTGGCAAGGGCGCGCGTTCCCAAGAAGTTCATCGTGGGCGCGCTTGTTTTGCTGCGATTTCCGCCGACGGTTCGCTCGAGCGTCCATCGTTTGCGCGAGTCGTGCAGAAGGCGCGGCGTGCTTTCGCTGCGCTGCGTGGCGGGCGATCCTGTTCAGGCGTTCGAGCACGTTCTGGTTCCCCTGATGTTTTCGCTGGTGGATAGCGCGGATCGGCTGTCGTCTTCGGCTGTTGCTCGTGCGGCCGAGGCTCCGACGCGGCGAACGAGTTACTATCGCAGCCCCGTGAAGCTTGCGGATGCGGTGTGTTTGGTTGTGTTCACGGCGGCGATTGCCGCCTATGTTTGGCTTTCGTGAGGAGCGTGGATGAGGATGCAGGAAGATCCTATTGCGCAGCTTGTGCAGGTGCGCTTTTCGTATCTTGATGCGCCCGAGACGCTTCACGGCGTGGACTTGAGCGTGAAGCCCGGGGAATGCGTGGTGCTGATGGGCGCATCGGGCAGCGGGAAGACGACGGTCGTGCGAATTCTGAACGGGCTGGCCGGAGGGTACTATCGTGGGGACGTTTCCGGCGAGGTGTTCCTGGGCGGCCGTTTTGCGCGCGATCTTGCGGCTTGGCAGCGATCCGAGCTGGTTGGCAGCGTGTTCCAGGACCCGGCGACCCAGTTTTTCTCCAGCCAGCTTGCCGGAGAGGTTGCGTTCGGCTGCGAGAACATCGGGTATCCCCACGCCGAAGTGGTGAGCCGAACCGACGCGGCTATTCGGTGCTTGGGGCTGAACGATCTGCGCAGGATTCCCGTGGATCAGCTTTCGAGCGGGCAGAAGCAGCGCGTGGCCATTGCGTCTGCTTTGGCTCCCGCGCCGCGCATCGTTGCTATGGACGAGCCGTCCGCCAACCTTGACGAAGCTGCCGCCCAAGAGCTGGGCGCCGTATTGATGGACTTGAAGCGGCAAGGGTACGCGTTGGTGGTGGCGGAGCATCGCATTGCCTATCTGATGGATTGCGCCGATCGGTTCTGCTATATGGAGCACGGGGAAATGAAGGCGGTGCTGTCGCGATCAGACGTATTGGGCATGTCCGATGCCGAGCGCGCTGCGATGGGCGTGCGCAGCCCGACTCCCGTGCGGCGCCCTCTTTTGCATGCGCCCGGCTTCGAGGCGGAGGATTCTTCGACCGTGCGTTCGGAAGAGGCTTCGAAGGGTGCACGTCCAGCGCCAGAACCGGCTGTGTTGGACGTGCGCGACTTAACGGTTTCCCGCGGAAGGAAGGTTCTTTTTTCGGGAGCTTGCTTCGAGGTGCGTTCGGGGCAGATTCTCGCGCTTACGGGAAGCAACGGCGTGGGGAAGACCAGCCTTGCTCAGGTTGTTGTTGGGCTGCGGCGACCCGATGCGGGCGAGGTGCGCATAGGCGGCGCGGCGCTTTCCCGGCGAAGATTGCGCGAACGGGTTTGGTACAGCCCCAACGACGTGAGCATGGAGTTCTTTGCGGCGCGCGTTGACCAGGAGCTGCTGCTGTTCGTTGAGAAAAGCGAGGAGCGCGCGGCGTATGCCGAGCGCATACTCGAGCGGTTGGGCCTCGATGGGCTCCGGGACCGTCATCCCGCTTCGTTGTCGGGCGGGCAGAAGCAGCGATTGTCCATTGCGTGCGGGTTGGTTTCGCGTCGATCGGTGCTCATGCTGGATGAGCCTACCAGCGGCCTGGATGCTGTCAGCATGCGCAAGCTGGCCGATGCTTTGCGATGCGCGGCCGACGAGGGCGCTGCGGTTGTGGTGGTGACGCACGACAACGAGTTCATGCGCGCGTGCTGCACGCATCGGTTCGACCTGGAAGGGCTGGTTGCGTAAGGCTTGCTGTCGAGCCGGGGATGGGGGCGGGCTGTGGTTGGGCAGCGAGCGGAGCGGGCGCTGCCGGAAGCTTGGGGTTTGGGCTGCGAACCGACCTTCGTCGGCGGTGCGTTCCTCCCTTGTGCGCATGTTGTGAAGCGCATAGCAAAATGGCATAGATGCAGTATCATATCCGCAAGACCTTATCAGTAATCAATATCATTAGTGGATAGGAGCTCAGCATGTCTATGATCAACAAAGAGGTAGCTGATTTCAGCGTGCAGGCGTTTCAGGATGGCGAATTCAAGACGGTGACCAAGGACGACGTCCTGGGCAAGTGGAGCGTGTTCTTCTTCTACCCGGCCGACTTCACGTTCGTGTGTCCCACCGAGCTTGAGGACCTGGCCAACAAGTACGACGAGTTCAAGGCCGCCGGGTGCGAGATCTACTCCGTTTCCACGGACACCCATTTCGTGCATAAGGCGTGGCACGACGCTTCCGAGCGCATTCAGAAGATCCAGTACCCCATGCTGGCCGACCCGACGCATGCTCTGGCGCGCGACTTCGAGGTGCTTATCGAAGAGGACGGCCTGGCCGAGCGAGGAAGCTTCATCGTGAACCCCGACGGCAAGATCGTCGCGTACGAAGTGACCGCGGGCAACGTGGGCCGCAACGCCGACGAGCTGTTCCGTCGCGTGCAGGCCAGCCAGTTCGTGGCCGAGCACGGCGACGAGGTGTGCCCTGCGAAGTGGCAACCCGGCGCTGAAACGCTCAAGCCCAGCTTGGACCTGGTCGGTCAGCTGTAGTTCTTCCGAATATGGCGAACGAGCAGACGCTTTACGACGCCGTCATCGTTGGCGGTGGGCCTGCGGGGCTCACCGCCGCGTTGTACCTGGCCCGGGCCCGCTACCGGGTGATCGTCGTCGAGCAAGACCATTTTGGCGGGCAGATAACCATTACCTCGGAGATCGTGAACTATCCTGGCGTGCCGAGCTCGAGCGGCAAGGAGCTTGCGGAGTCCATGCGCAGCCAAGCCGAAGCGTTCGGCGCGGAGTTCTTGCTGGCTGAGGCGGTGGGCGTTGATCTGGAAGGCGACGTGAAAACCGTGCGCACCACGCGCGGCGACCTGCAGTGCTTTGCCGTGCTGCTTGCCACGGGCGCGCATCCTCGTCGCGTGGGGTTTGCGGGCGAAGACGCGTTCCAAGGGCGCGGGGTGGCGTACTGCGCCACCTGCGACGGCGAGTTCTTCCAGGACAAGGAAGTGTTCGTGGTGGGCGGCGGCTACGCGGCCGCCGAGGAGAGCGTGTTTCTGACCAAGTACGCGACGCACGTGACCATCCTCATGGTTACGGATGATTTCACCTGTGCCTCTTCGGTTGCCGACGAGGCGCGTGCCCACGACAAGATAACGGTGCTGCCCCATACGCAGCTGGAGGAAGTTTCGGGCGACGACGCCGTTCGGTGCGTGCGCTATCGCGACACTGCAACCGGCGAGGTGACGAAGCGTTGCGCCTCCGAGGGCGATTCGTTCGGCGTGTTCGTGTTCGCCGGATACGAGCCTGCAACCGAGCTGGTGCGCGAGGCGGCGGAGGTTGACGAATTCGGCTACATCGTGACCGACCGATCGCAGCGCACGAGCGTCGAGGGCTTGTACGCTGCAGGCGACGTGTGCGTAAAGGCGCTGCGCCAAGTGGTTACGGCTACGGGCGAGGCTGCGCTTGCCGCCACGGAAATGGAGCGCTACGTGGCCGCGATGCAGGAGCGGACGGGCTTGGTTCCCGTGCGGCCCGATCGTGCGACGGCACGGGCGGCAAGCTTGCCCGTTGCCGCGAATGCGTCTCAAGAGGGCGGCGGCCTGTTCGACCAGGCGGCTCGCGCGCAGTTGGATGCGGTGTTCGGGCGCATGGAGAGCTCGCTTGTGCTGCGTCTTTCGCTAGGCGAAGGCGCTGCGTCCGAAGAGCTTCGAGCTTACATGGAGGAGCTTGCGCGTTTGACGGACAAGCTGTCGGTCGAGGTGAGCGAGGATGCGGGTGAAGAGGCCGAAGCCCCGTGCGTGCGGGTGCATCGGGCGGACGGGACTGCGACGGGCCTGGCGTTCCACGGCGTTCCCGGAGGCCACGAGTTCACCTCGTTCGTGTTGGGCTTGTACAACGCCGCGGGTCCGGGGCAGCCTATCGACGACGAGTCGCGCGAGGCTATCGCGGCGATCTCTCGGCCGATCGACCTGAAGGTGCTGGTTTCGCTTTCGTGCACGATGTGCCCGGACGCGGTGGTGGCCGCGCAGCGTATCGCGGCGGAGAACCCTCACGTGCGCGCGGATGTGTACGATTTGAACCACTTCCCGGACTTGAAGGAGCGCTTCAACGTAATGAGCGTGCCGTGCGTCGTGATGAACGACGGCGAACGCGTGAGCTTCGGCAAGAAGAACCTGGGGACTCTGCTCGACTTGGTGGGCTAGTCGGCAGGCGGGGCGACCCGACCGTGATCTGCGCTCTGGCAACGGGCTCGTCGGAGCGCAGATCACGGTCGGGTCGTTGTGCTTTGGGCAGAGACATGCGGGAAAGGGTGCGATTTTGGCGCTCCACCTGGAGGATCGGCCAGCTCAACGTTCGATTTTCTTCGCGGGCCCTTCGGATCCTCGTCGCACCGATAGCGTGTGTTGCCTATTCGTTCCCCAATATGTTGTGATTTTAGCAACATATCGTGCTAGGATGGATGTTCCAACCGCAAGAGTGCAAAGGACACGGACCATCATGCAGATTTCCAAACGCAACGGCACGACGGAGCCGTACGACGCCGGCAAGATCAAGCGCGCCATGGGCGCGGCGTTCCGCAGCGTGGGCAGCGCTTTGACCGATGACGAGGCGGTGCGTCTCGTGGCGAACGTCGAACGCGCTATGGAGGCCGTTTCTCGCGACGGCGCCGTTGCCGTTGAAGACGTGCAGGACTTGGTGGAGCGCGCTCTTATGGAGGCCAATTATTACCAAGAGCTGAAAAGCTACATCCTGTATCGCGAAGAGCGCGCGCGCAAACGGATGGCGCGCGAGAAGCTGTGCGCGCAGCTCGCGGGCGTTTCCGGCTTGGCCGAGGCGCTTGCCGCCGCGCAAAAAGAGTTTCCCGAGGAGGAATACGAGCTTGCGCATTTGCAGGCGAAGTTCCAGTCGTTCGCGAAGCCCGAGGCTTCGGACGACCAGAAGCTTGCCATGCTCATCAAGGCGGCGGTCGAGCTGACCACGCAGGAGGCTCCGCGGTGGGAGATGATCGCCGCGCGCCTGCTCATGCTTCAATTCGAGCGTGCGCTTGCCGAGCGCATGGCCGTGCGCCGCATTGACGGCTTCGCGCAAAAGGTCGCCTACCTTGCGGAAGAGGGCCTGTACGGCGACTATATCCTGCAAAGCTACACGCCGGCCGAGCTGGACGAAGCCGCGGCGTTCATCGATCTTCGCCGCAACGACCTGTTCACGTACGCGGGTTTGCAGCTGCTGCTTGATCGCTACGTCATTCGCACCCATCAAGGCGCGCCGCTCGAATCGCCGCAAGAGATGTTTTTGGGCATTGCGCTGCACCTGGCTATGAAGGAGCGCGTGGAGGACCGCATGCAGTGGGTGCGTCGGTTTTACGACATGCTGTCTACGCTCAAGGTGACCATGGCTACGCCCACGTTGTCGAACGCGCGCAAGCCGTTTCATCAGCTGTCGTCGTGCTTTATCGATACGGTGCCCGACAGTTTGGACGGCATCTACCGCAGCATCGACAACTTCGCGAAGGTGAGCAAGTACGGCGGCGGAATGGGCTTGTACTTCGGCAAGGTGCGCGCTTCGGGCAGCGCCATACGCGGGTTCGACGGTGCGGCCGGCGGCGTTATCCGGTGGATTCGCCTGGCCAACGATACGGCGGTGGCGGTCGATCAGCTGGGCATGCGCCAGGGCGCCGTGGCGGTGTACCTGGATGCGTGGCATCGCGATCTGCCGGAGTTTCTTGCGTTGCGCACGAACAACGGCGATGATCGCATGAAGGCGCACGACGTGTTCCCGGCCGTGTGCTATCCCGACTACTTTTGGCAGCAGGCGCGCGATAACATCGAAGGCGACTGGTACCTCATGTGCCCGCACGAGATTCTTGCGGTGAAGGGCTACGCGCTGGAGGACTGCTTCGGCGAGGAATGGACGCGCAAGTACTTGGAATGCGTGGCCGACGCGCGCATCAAGAAGCGGGTCATTCCCATCAAGGACGTCATCCGGCTGATCATCAAGAGCGCGGTGGAAACGGGAACGCCGTTCACGTTCAACCGCGATGCGGTGAACCGAGCGAACCCGAACAAGCATCGGGGCGTGATCTATTGCAGCAACCTGTGCACCGAGATCGCGCAGAACATGGAGGCCATCGAGCAGATCGAGCAGCGCATCGAAGACGTTGACGGCCAGCAGGTGGTAGTGACGGTGACGAAGCCCGGAGCGTTTGTGGTGTGCAACCTGGCAAGCTTGTCGCTGGGGCATATCGACATGGACGATGCGCGCGAATTGACGCAGATCGCCGAGAGCGCGGTGCGCGCGCTGGACAACGTCATCGACCTCAACTTCTTCCCGGTGCCGTACGCGCAGATCAGCAACCGCCAGTACCGACCCGTGGGCTTGGGCGTGAGCGGCTACCATCATCTGCTGGCGAAAAACGGCATTCGATGGGAAAGCGAGGAGCATCTGGCGTTCGCTGATCGCGTGTTCGGCGACGTGCACTACGCTGCGGTGCGCGCCAGCTGCGCCATCGCGCAGGAAAAGGGCTCGTACGAGTTCTTCGAGGGGAGCGGTTGGCAGACGGGCGAGTATTTTCTCGACAGGGGCTTGACCGACGGGCGCTGGGCGGACCTTGCGCGCGACGTAGCCGAGCACGGTGTGCGCAACGGCTACCTTCTGGCCGTGGCGCCCACCAGTTCCACGAGCATCATTGCCGGTACCACGGCGGGACTTGATCCGGTTATGAACCGCTACTTTTTGGAGGAGAAGAAAAACGGGCTCATGCCGCGCGTTGCGCCCGAGCTGTCGGTGGACACGTTCTGGTATTACAAGAACGCCCATCTTATCGATCAGACGTGGTCGGTGCGCGCGTGCGGCGCGCGTCAGCGCCATATCGACCAAGCGCAGAGCATGAACTTGTACATCACGAACGAGTACACGTTCCGCCGCGTGCTCGACCTGTATCTTCTGGCTTGGGAAGAGGGCGTGAAAACCATCTACTACGTGCGTTCGAAGAGCTTGGAAGTGGAAGAGTGCGAAGCGTGCTCGTCGTGATGGTTCCGTCGGCCTGTCGGCCGCCGGAACCTGCCGACGCTGCGGGGCGCCCTGGTACCCGATCTCGCGGCGAGACCGAGGCCTCGCGTACCGAAGTACGCTTCGCCCTCGCTCTCCCCACGATCTCGGGCACCCTGGTGCCCCTCGCTGACCTACTGCGCCAACCTGCGCGTTTGATATGCGCCCTGCGGGCGCATGGAAGGAGATAGCCTGCAATGTCTCAACTCAAGAAGAAGCCCCTGTTCAACCCGCTGGGGGACACCGATGTGCTCGACCGGCGGATGATCGGCGGGAACACGACGAACCTCAACGACTTCAACAACGTGAAGTACGCCTGGACCTCGGACTGGTACCGACAGGCCATGAACAACTTCTGGATACCCGAGGAGATCAACCTTGGCGTGGACATCAAGGATTACCGCAAGCTGCCCGCGCCCGAGCGGCGCGCTTACGACAAGATCCTGTCGTTTCTCATCTTCCTTGACAGCCTGCAGTCGGCGAACCTGCCCAACGTGGGCGAGTACATCACCGCCAACGAGGTGAACCTGTGCCTGGCCATCCAAACGTTCCAGGAAACCGTGCACAGCCAAAGCTACAGCTACATGCTCGATACCATCTGCGAGCCGCAAGAGCGCAACGACGTGCTGTACCAGTGGAAGGAGGATGAGCATCTTCTGAGGCGCAATGAGTTCATCGGCGATTTGTACAACGAGTTCCAGGACGACAAGAGCCCCGAAGCGCTCGCGCGCGTGCTGGTGGCGAACTACATTTTGGAAGGGGTGTACTTCTACAGCGGCTTCATGTTCTTCTACAATCTGGGCCGCAACAACCTCATGCCGGGGTCGGTGCAGGAGATCCGCTACATCAACCGCGACGAGAACACGCACCTGTGGCTGTTCCGCAACATTTTGCTGGAACTCAAGGAAGAGGAGCCCGCGCTGTTCACGTCCGAGCTGATCGACGAGTACCGCGCCATGATCAAGGAGGGGTGCGAGCAGGAGATTCGCTGGGGTCATTACGCCATCGGCGACGACGTGGTCGGTCTTAACCGCCAGATGGTGACCGATTACATTCAGTACCTGGGCAACCTTCGCTGCGCTCAGCTGGGATTCGATCCCTTGTACGAAGGTCACGAGCGCGAGCCGGAGAGCATGTCGTGGGTGAGCCAATTCGCGAACGCGAACATGATCAAGACGGACTTCTTCGAGGCGCGCAGCACCGCCTATGCGAAGTCGAGCGCGCTGGTGGACGACCTGTAGGGACGCGGCTTGCTCGCGGGTCGTTCTTGATCGGTTGACGACCTTGCGGTTTGACGGCGCGGGTATACTGTCCCGTATGAAAACCAACGAATCGAAACGCGGCGTGCGGGACTTCTTGCTCAAACGGATGCTGTTCCTTCCGCTTGGGGCTGTCGCGCTGGCGATGACCGCGTATGCGCGGCAGCATCCCGACTGGACGGAGCAGGTGTACAGCCAGGCGGCGTATCCGGCGTTGTCGTCGGTCGTGGGGTTTCTGCCCTCGCTTGCGAGTTTTTCCGTGGCCGAGTGGGTCGTGGCGCTGTTCCTGCTGTTTTGCGCAGGTTATCTGGGCTTCTGCGTTCGCAAGCTCGTTGTGGGCAAGGGGGAGCGGCTTATGGTGGCGTACCGCGCCGCGATGGGCGCGGCGGCCATCTGCTGCACGGTGTACTTCCTGTTCACGGCGTTGTGCGGGCTGAACTACTATCGGCATACCTTCGCCGAGCACGCTGGCTACAATGTGGAGGAAGCCGGCGTCGATGCCGCGCAGCGCCAGGAAGAGCTTGTGGCGCTTGCCGCCTCGCTTGCTGACGAGCTGGGGCGAACCCGGGCGCAGCTGGGCGACGACGCGGACCTGTTCGACGCCCATCCGGGCCAGTTCGAGCGCTACGCGCGGGAGTCGGTTGAGGCCATGCGCAAGCTTGCCGAACAGTATCCGGCGTTGGAGCGGCCGCTGTACTCGCCGCCGAAACCAGTGATCGCCTCCAAGCTGCTGTCGTACGCGAACATCGGCGGCATGTTCTTCCCCTTCACGATGGAATCGAATATCAACGTGGACAATCCGCTGTTCGTGATCCCCTGGACCATGGCGCACGAACTGGCGCACCAGTGCGGATTCATGCGCGAGGACGAAGCGAACTTCATCGCGTATTTGGCGTGCAGGCAATCCGATGACGCGCTGATGCGCTACAGCGGATACGTGCTGGCGTACGACAACGTCATCTCGGCGCTGCGGAGGGTCGACTCGGATGCGGCAAGTGCGATTTCCTTGGGACTGTCGGCGGCGGTGCAGCGCGATCTTGCTGAGCGCGCGCAGCATTGGGCGAAGTACGAGGGGCCGGTTCAAAACGTCTCCAACGCAGCCAACGATACGTACCTGAAGGCGAACGACCAAGCCGACGGCATGCAAAGCTACGGACGCATGGTGGATCTGCTTTTGGCCGAACAGCGAGCGGCGGGGCAGTAGCGCCCTTTTCGCGGTAGACTTGTGCGAGAAGGGTCTGCGCGCGGGTGCGCGGGCGGCTGCCTGCGGGATTCGCTTGCCGAATGGACGAAAGGAACGCGCATGGTATATCGGACGAACTACGCTCACCCCGAGTTCGGCGAAGTCACGCTTGCGAGCGACGGCGAGGGCATCGTCGGGCTGTGGATGGCGGGGCAGAAGTACTTCGGCGGCACCGTGAACGGCGAAATGGCCCCGAACGACGATCTGCCGATATTCGCGCAGGCGAAGGATTGGCTCGATCGGTACTTCGCTGGCGAGCAGGCTGCGATCGCGGAGCTGCCCTTGAAGCCGAGCGGCACCGCGTTTCGGCTGCGCGTCTGGCGCAAACTCATGGAGATCCCCTACGGTTGCGTGCGCACGTACGGCGAGCTGGCGTGCGAGATCGCGCAAGAAGACGGCAGAGAGAAGATGTCTTCCCAGGCGGTGGGCGGAGCCGTTGGGCATAATCCCATTTCCGTCATCATTCCGTGCCATCGTGTGGTCGGGTCGGACGGCAGTCTTACGGGGTACGCGGGCGGCATCGAGCGCAAAATCTGGCTGCTCGAGCACGAGGGCGCGAACATGAAGGGCCTCTACGTGCCAACGCGCGGCACGGCGTTGTAGGGGCGCGGCGTTGCAGGACGGCGCAGGGTATCTTCCTTGCCGTTGCAGGAGAGCGGAGGGCGCCCTTGTTGCTTTTCGCTCGACATTCCAAGATCCAAGATGACGAAAAGGCCGCTTGATGCGGCCTTTTCGCGGGAGGGAGTACGGTGACGCTCGGTTGCGCTAGATCTTGCTGATGACCGTGTCCTTCGCGCACGCTTCGCCGACCAACTGGCCGAACGTCACGCAGCGGCCATGGCTGACGCCGGGGCAGTGCACGGGGTAGTCGTTGCCGAAGAAGTCACCCTGCACGTTGCCGATGGCGAACAGGCCGTCGATCGGCTGGTCTTCCGCCGTGAGCACCTGGGAGTCGGCGTTCACATGCAGGCCGAACGGGATGGTCAGCGTGCTGCACACGTTCTTCGTCGCATAGAACGGCGGGGGCTTGACCGGCGCGAGCCACTGCGCGGGCACGTCGAAATCGATGTCCTCGCCGGCTTCGGCCATGCTGTTGTAGCGCTCCACGGTGGCCTTGAACGTGTCCGCCGGGATGTCGAGCTGCTTCGCCAGATCGTCAAGCGTGTCGGCCTTGATGAGCTTGCCGTTGCCCAGCCACTTCTCCATGACGGCGTCCAGGCCGTCGGTGAAGCGATCGAAGCGCTCGGGCTGCTGCTGCATGACGTACGTCTTGTAGTCGCCGTCGAAGATGGACCAGGCGATGTTGCCGGGCGTGTTCATGCGGGCGTTGGTCAGCATGGGCTCGAAGGGCATCTCGGCGCCGTAGCGCTCGCCGTTGGCGTTGACCGCAAGCCAGCTCATGATGAAGGACGTGAGGTTGAACTCAAGCGTATCGAGCGTGAACTGGTGAATCATCGGTGCAGCGGGGCTTTTGGACATGGCCGCGCCCGCCCAGCATCCCATGAGGATGCCGTCGCCGTTGTTGAAGCCGGCGGGGGCGTACACGTTCGCGTCCGAGCGGTTCGAGATGGGGCAGAACACGTCCACCATCTCCTGGTTGCCGCCGATGTCGCCCGTGGCCAGGATGACGCCGTTCTTGGCGTTGTACTGCACGTGCTTGCCGTCTTTCATGGTTGCGATAACGCCCGTGATGCCGCTTTGCGCATCGCCTACCAACTGCTCGGCGCGCGCCTCGAACACGAACTCGGCGCCGTTTTTCGTGGCGGAGTCGTACACCAGCTCGCCCAGCGTGATGTTGACGGGCTGCCCGTCGTCGCGCATGTCGTACGTCTCGCCGCCGCGTACAAACGACACGGCGTCCGGGTAGACGCGCCAGTTGTCGGAAAGCTTGGACCAGTTGCCGTACTTGGCGGTACCGGAAAGCGCGGGCACCATGCTCACGCCGCTTGCGGCTCCCAATTCCTCAATGTAGTCGAACACCCCGCCGGAACGCGAGGCCCATACGTAAATGAGGTCGTAGTTCGTGGTCTGGTGAGACGCGTGGTGCAGGTAGCGCGTAGCCACGCGCGGATCCAGGTCGAATCCGTTCGACTTGTGGTACTTGCTGCCGATGTGGCCTACGTCCACGCCGCGGATGGAGATGCCGGTGTTGCGCTCGATGACCACCGTTTTGGCACCGTTGCGCGCCGCCGCTTCCGCAGCGTTGACGCCTGCGAGGCCGGCGCCCACGATGACCACGTCGAAGTCCTGCGTTTCGGCGATGTCAGTGATGGGTTCGGGAGCGACCTCCCACGTATGCTTCGCGCCCGCGCCGCCTTGCGCCGAGCCGCTTGCGTCAGCCGACGAATCGGCCGGAGCGGCGGGGCTGCATGCCGGCAGCGCAACGGCGGCCGCTGCTGCGGCGCCGGTGACGAGCGCGCCCTTCAAGAAGTTCCTGCGATTGATTTCCATGGAATTCCCCTTCCCTTTCAATCCCTCCCGCGCTCCTCGTCGATGCGAAGAAGCGCGGCACGCGAGTTCGTTCGCGTGGTTCCAAGATGGGGGACGGGGTTCTTCGACGCAACGCCCGAATGCCTGTATTTTGGAATATCAGGTGACATCCGTGACGCTTGAGGAGCGTTCACGTGATTCAGGTGATGTTTGATGATCAGGGGAAATGGCAAGATCGATAAACTCTTGGCGGTTGTGGACGTCCGCTTTCTGATAGATGTGGCGCACGTGGGTTCCCACGGTGTTCTCGGATATGCTCAAGCAATCGGCGATCCAGGGCTGGGTGCGGCCGGCGGCCAGAAGCGATGCGATGTCTCGCTCGCGCGCGGTAAGCCCGATGCGGTCGAACCATGCCGCAAGGCGCTGTTCCTGCCCGAGTCCGTCCTGGTTGGCCGACCCTGCGCGCGCGGTGTAGCCGAACAGCATCCAGATGTCCTCGCTGCTGAGCAGCAGCACGGTCGCGATGACCACCAGATAGCCGATGGCCGTGGTTTCCTGGAAGACGAACGCGTGCGTAGTTTGGTCGTTGCCCACCAAAAGGATGCCCGCAAGGGCGCCTACGACGTAGCAGATGACCGCGAGCAGCCGCACGGCGGCGATGGTTTTGAGCGGATCGCGGGACTGCGTGTGGGCAATCTGGGAGAAAACGACCCATACCAGCAGGTCGAAAGCGGTGTAGCCGCTGATGATGACCGCTCCCGCAATCCAGAACAATCCGGAGCCGAACAGAAACGACATCATCATGAATCCGGCGATCATAGCAAGCAGCCCTACGCGATAAACGGCGCTCGCGCGCTGCGGAGCGATGCAGACGATGCCGAACATGAGGATGGCGGCTATGCCGCGGGCCACTTGCACGATAACGCCGCCGGGTGATCCGTTGCTGGCGATGGACGAGAAGGAGACGAGGTGCTGCAAGTACCCGAAGCTGGTCAGCACGAGTGCCGCAGCGCACAGGAGCATCATCGATATTCCCAGGTGGGTTTTCAGGTGGGCTCGCACGCCGCGCTTCGCGGGAACCGAGCTTGCGGCGGTTCGGCGGTAGGTTCGCTGGTCGGGCGGCACCGTGGTGAAGATCAGGCCCGAAATAAGGGGCAGCAGCGAGAAGAACGCCGCAGACGCTTCCGGGATCATGAAGAGCATGGGCGTGTCGATGACGACGGCGCACGCGAAGGCGCCGGCGACGTAGGGCGTGGCGGTGCGGGCCCCTTCCTGGCAGTACGCGGCACCCCATCCGATCTGGAATACGGTTACGAATAGGGCGACAAGCACGCTTCCGACGACGAGCGGCACCCAGCCGAATCCGAAGCCCGAAAGCACGAGCAGCAAAGACCCTGCGGTTCCCAGCAAGGCCGCTATCAGCGGCAAGCGTTTCCCGGCGATGAGCCTGTTGATCGGGCTTGGTTTCTTGAGGGCTGCTGCGTACCCGAACGTGCTGAAGCCGAACACGGCCACGGCAGCCAGTTCGGCCGTGAGCCCTTTCGTATCGGGCGACGTGAAGAACGCGCTCATGAACAGCGCGTCGAGCCAGGCCCAGAGAAACGCCGATCCCACGATGATTTTGATGCCCGATGTTCCGCGAACCCTGTCGATGAGCGCCATCCGATCCCCTTCCTCTTGCGGGGGATTATAGCAGGTGGGTCTATAATGGCCGCATGGTGCTGGAGAGAAGGGTTCGTATATGACCGCGCTTGTTTTTGTTGTTGCGATTGCTGCGCTGTTCGCAATCGCATTGACCGTGAATGCCGTCAGGCTTAAGCCGACGTCCGTTTCCGATCCGTTGCCGGAGAGTCAGGCGATGGGATCGGATGAGGCTGTCGAACGTTTTCGCGAAATGCTTCGCAGCGCCACCGTATGGGGTGCGGGCAACCCCGAGGCCGACCACAGCGCTTTCGACGAGTTCGTGCCCAAGCTGCGCCGATTGTATCCGCGCGTGTTCGCGTCTATGGGTCTTGAAATGATCGACGGATACGGCATCTCGCTTCTTTGGAAAGGGTCCGATCGCGCGCTTGCCCCGGTGGTGCTCATGGCGCACCACGACGTGGTGGAGGCCGACCCGCATGGGTGGTCGCACGATCCGTTCGCCGCCGACATTGCTGACGGGAAGATTTATGCGCGCGGCGCAGTGGATACGAAGTGCATCTGGGCCGGGCTTCTTGAGGCGGCCGAGCAACTGCTTTCGGAAGGATACGTTCCTCCGCGCGACATCTACTTCTTCTCGTCGAACACCGAAGAGGACGGCGGCGACACGGCTCCGCACATGGTCGAGTACCTGAAGGGCATCGGGCGAGTTCCTTACCTGGTGCTTGACGAAGGCGGGGCGGTTATCGACAACCCTCCGTTAGGCGTGAGCGGCCAATTCGCCGTTGTGGGCGTGGCGGAAAAGGGCATTTTCAACGCGCGCGTCACCACGAGCTCCGCAGGGGGCCATGCGGCAACCCCTTCGCTTGAAGACGCCGCGGCGAAGCTGGTGGCGGGGCTGGACGGATTGCAACAGAATCCTCCCGCGTCGCGCCTGTCCGATCCGGTGGCGGCCATGCTCAAGGAGCTGGCCGCGCGCGGCGGCTTCGGCCTGCGCTTGGTGTTCGGCAACTTGTGGCTGTTTCGGCCTTTGGTGGTTCGCATCATGCAGCGCGACCCCGAAACGGCCGCCATGGTTCGCACCACGTACGCGCTCACGCAGCTTGAGGGATCGAAGGCGCACAACGTGATTTCCAAGCAGGCGAAAGCCACCGTCAACGTGCGTGTCGATCCCGGCGAGACCGTCGACGATGCGCTTTCTCGCATCAAGCAGCGCTTCGACGAGGATACCGCGTACGAGCTGTTCGAGGTCAGCGAGCCGTCTCCGGTCTCGCCGTTTGAGGACGACCCGGCGTTCGACTATCTGCGTCGCGTGATCCACGCGGTCTATCCCGGGGCGGGCATCGCGCCGTACGTGCAAACCAGCTGCAGCGACGCGCGTCATTTTGCCCGTGTGTGCCCGCGCACGTATCGGTTCGCGGGCATCTTGTTCAAGGGCGATCAGCGTACGCGGATTCACGGGCAAGACGAGAATTTGGATGTGGACGCGTTCAAGCGCGGAGTAGGGTTCTATATCGAGTTCATTCGACATTTGGATAAGCTGGGGAAATGAGGAAGCATGGCTGAAAAGGGGTCGAACGAGGGGAAGATCTTCTACGGATGGTGGATCGTTGCGGGCGGCTTGCTGATCATGGCGACGTGCTACACGGTGTTTGTGAACTGCATTCCTTTGTTCCAGACGCATATCGTGCGCGACCTAGGGTTGACGGTGGGGCAATTCAACACGGGCGTTTCCATCACCACGGTGGTTGCCGTGTTCGCGTCGCTGGTGATCGGGCGGCTTACCGATACGTGCTCGGCGCGCGTGCTGGGTACGGTGACGGTGCTGACCAGCTCTCTTGTGCTGGTGGGGCTCTCGTTCATCACGGCCGCCTGGCAGCTGTACGCGCTGTGCGTGGTGGCTGGCATGGTGGTGGTCGCGGGCACGCGCCTACTGGTTTCGGTGGTCATCTCGAACTGGTTCACGCTCAAGCGCGGCTTGGCGGTGTCCATCGCGCTTTCAGGATCGGGTCTTGGCGGGGTGGTGCTCTCCCCGGCTACGAGCGCCATGATCGAGGCGTCGGGCTGGCGTGCGGCGTTTTTGCTGCTGGCCGTGGTGTGCTTCGTGGCTGCGCTGCCGCTTGTGCTGGCGACGTTCAGCACGCGCCCGAGCGACAAGGGCATGGTCCCTTACGGCGCGGGCCAGGTCGAGCAGGTGAAGGAAGATCGCTCGCCCGACGTTCCCGTTACCGTTTCGGTGGGATGGAAGACCTTGCGTTCGAGTTCGGCGTTCTGGTTGCTGGTGATTGGGTTCGTGGCCATGGGCATCACGAACGGCTGCATCATCACGAACTCCATTGCGAACATGACGAGCGTGACCGTAGGGGGCACCGAAGTGGTCACTGGCGGCCATTCGACCCTGTGGGCCGGCAGTGTATGGTCGTTCTACTTGGCGGTGGTCATTGTGGCAAAAGTGGCGCTCGGTGCCATCTACGATCGATGGGGCATGCGCACGGGCACGATCCTCGGTACGATCACGTCGGTTTTGGCCGGTGTCATGCTGCTGTTTCCCGCTACCGACTGGGGCCCGATTTTAGCCTGCTTGTTCTTCGGGTTCGCCACCTGCATGGGCACGGTGGCGCCGCCTATCATGGTGGTGAAGGAGTACGGCAAGAAGGATCTTGGCACAGTCACGGGCGTTGTCACGGCGTTCGAGCTTTTGGGCGCTGCGGTGGGAGCGGTGGTGTCGGGTGTGATGTTCGATGCCTACCTGTCGTTTGCTCCGGTGTGGATCATGGTCATCGTGGCGAGCGTCGTCATGGGCGCGGCGCTGCTGGCGTCCATTCCTGCAGCGAAGCGGCTGGTTGTCCGGCGACGGGCCGAGGGCGCACCGCAGCTGGACGCCGAGGGATTCGAAATCTTGCCGGAAGGGGTTCTTGACTAAAACCTATAAAGAAAGTAGGATTTACTGCGACACAAGGGAAGCCCGGGGTCGAGTCCGATTGTCGGTTGGGAGCTTGCCGGGCGCAGATGAGAAAGCAGGCGAGATATGACGGTTTACAAGAGCGTATCGGAGCTGATCGGCGCTACGCCGCTGGTGGAGTTGACGAATTACGAGCGCAACCACAACCTGAAGGCGAAGATCGTCGGCAAGGTTGAATCGTTCAATCCGGGCGGGTCGGTGAAGGACCGCATCGCGAAGGCCATGATCGACCAGGCGTTAGCCGATGGACTTATCGACCAGGACACCGTGCTCATCGAGCCCACGTCGGGAAACACCGGCATCGGTTTGGCCGCTATCGCCGCCGCGCGCGGCATGCGCCTTATCATCACCATGCCGGAAACGATGTCGGTCGAGCGCCGCAACCTCATGAAGGCCTACGGTGCGGAACTCGTGCTGACCGAGGGCGCGCAGGGCATGAAGGGCGCCATCGCGCGCGCCGACGAGCTGGCGGCCGAGATCCCCAACTCGTTTATTCCCGGCCAGTTCGTGAACCCGGCGAATCCGGCGGTGCACGAGGCCACCACGGGCCCGGAGATCTGGGGGGCCATCGGCGGCGACGTGGACATCTTCGTGGCGGGCGTGGGCACGGGTGGCACGGTGAGCGGTACGGGCGCGTACCTGAAGCGCATGAATCCGAGCGTGCGGGTGGTTGCCGTTGAGCCGGCCTCGTCGCCGGTGCTGTCCGAGGGACGCGCGGGCGCGCACAAGATTCAGGGCATCGGCGCGGGCTTCGTGCCCGACACGCTGAACACCGAAGTGTACGACGAGGTGATCACCGTGGCCGACGAGGACGCTTTCGCGGTGGGTCGCGAGCTGGCGGCGAAGGAGGGTC
>ERZ836760.2020-NODE-2020-length-18057-cov-3.051828_pt1 | contig 18057 bp, 17 predicted proteins | sample MGYA00519941_ERZ836760 | MGnify/ENA primary metagenome ERZ836760 (study PRJEB31850, sample SAMEA3708807) | human gut metagenome | biome: human gut; feature: human-associated habitat; material: faeces | place: China | collected 2014 ... | reverse complement strand
GCTTCTTTTTTCAGCTTTTAAAGTATTCATTTATCTTTTCCTCCAAAAATCTGATGCTTAGCAGCCTTCGCTTTGCGGTTTCAACGCTACAAAGAGGTTTTGTTAAGTAGGTTTCCTTTGTTACAGTCGTATTATAACACCTACAGCAGATAAAGATTCACCAAAAAGTTGATTTTTTTGTCCAGGTTTTTATGCACAATTTATCTACGTTTTTCCAGTTCCTCCGTCATCTCACCACGGATGCTGTCCAATTTATAAAAATATGTCAAAACTGCGATCAGCACACACAGCACGATCGGGATCCAGATAAAGCAGATTTCAATATGCGTCAGTGCACGAGAGGTCTGTACCGCATTAGCTACATAGCCGCCTTTTTTCAGGAAGATTCCGATAATGAAACTTGTCAGTCCCATTCCGCCTTTTACGAAAAATCCCTGGAATGCAGCGATCAGTCCCGCTACACTTGCATTTTTCTTATATTCAGAATAATCGATCACATCCGGCTGCATTGCAAATGTAATTCCGAATATTCCATAGATTCCAAGTCCGGTGATCACAAGGCCGACCAGAAGGCATGCTGCCGAGTTCTTGCCTATAAAGATCAGAAGATCTCCGATCACATACAACCCCACACTTACGAACATTAAATTTCTCTTGCTGAATCTCTGTTCCAATGCAGGCAGCGCCAGTAACATCGGTAATCCGGACAAGATTCCCAGAATTCCTACCAGTGACAGCCAGTCTTCTCTTCCCAGATTATATTTAAAATAATAGATAACCGTTGTATTTCTTACTACATATAATGAGAAATAGAACAGGTTCAACAAGAACAGAATCCACGCCTGTCCAGTCAGTCCCTTAAAGTCCTGCAGAAGTGAACGGTGTTCCTGTGTCGCTGTCGGTGGAACGATCTCTTTGGTACTTGCAAATGTGAGGAAGAAAATGCACATTGCTGCAATACCATAAATTGTCATTGTGATCAGATATCCTCTTCCTTCGTTGCCATGTCCGAAGAATTTGACCAATGGTGCTGTAATTGACATAACGATTGCTGTTCCCGCCATCGCACAGATCATTCTTGTGGATACAAGGATATCACGCTCATGAATATCCGATGTCAGCCTTGGCACAATCGTATTCAACGGAATATTTACGACTGTATATGCCGTACAAAGCAGACAGTAAGTTAGATATGCCCAGATTAATTTTCCGGTACTTCCAAAGTCCGGTACGAAGAATGTCAGAACCGTAAACACAGCAAAAGGGATCGCACCAATCACAAAATATGGGCGTCCCTGTCCCCATTTTGTATGTGTTCTGTCAACGATCAGTCCCATTCCTGTGTCAGTCAGTGCATCGATAAATTTTGTTACCAGCATCATCGTACCTGCCGCAGCCGCCGTAATTCCAAATACATCGGTGTAAAATACCATCAGATACGAAGCCATCGTACTGAACACCAGGTTACATCCCAGATCACCGATTCCATAACCGATTCTTTTTGCCCATTTTTTCATTTTTCTTTTCCTCTCTCTTTCGCATTCATTTTTTCGAGGTTAAAATGTAAGGAAGTCTGCCGCCACAAACTTCCTTATATTTTTTTCATATTAGAAGCAGGTAAATGCTCCGTCAACTACGATGTCTGAACCTGTTGTAAATGAACTTGTATCTCCTGCAAGGTATACGCAGATTGCTTCAAGTTCTTCTGGTTTTCCCATTCTTCCCATTGGTGCCATCTCATTCCATTTTTCAATCAGTGGAATCAGTGTTGGTGAGTTCAGTGTTAACTCTGTTCCGATGTATCCAGGGCTGATACAGTTTACACGCACGCCGCGTTTTGCCCATTCGATTGCAAGTGATTTTGTCAGCTGGATCACGCCTGCCTTTGATGCATTATATGCACACTGTGGCTGCGGTACATTTACAATATGTGCTGACATGGAAGCTGTATTGATGATGGAACCTCCGCCATTTTCCAGCATATATTTTCCTGCTGCAATATCCGTTAAGAAGATTCCATTCAGATTAATATTGATTACTTTCAACCACTGTTCATATGTCATCTCTTCTGCCGGTGCATTGATGCAGATTCCCGCATTATTATGGCAGAAATCTAGGCCTCCCAGTTCTTTTACAACTTCTTCTACCATTGCATCTACCTGCTCTTTGTCTGTGCAGTCTGTCTGGATTGCTATGACTTTTCTGCCTGTCTTCTCTGCGAGCTCTTTCGCCGTCTTCTTTGCTTCTTCAATGTCAAGGTCAACGATTGCCACATCAGCTCCTGCCTCTGCAAATGCCGTTGCCGTGCACTTTCCGATTCCTCTTGCTGCTCCTGTTACAAATCCTTTTTTCCCATCAAGTCTCATGTTTTCAATGATTCCCATTTTTGTTTCCTCTCTTTCTTTTTGTTATTTTAAATAATTTTATATTTTAATTTTATAAAATCGTTTTATTTAATGTGTTTACATAATAATTCTTTTTTATATTTTTTACAAGATGTAAATATTTACAAGATTTGCGAATTTATTTTGTGCACTTTTAATAAAGCAAAGAGTCTTTTCAAGATACGGATAAAATTGTATAATTATTTTATTAAATTGCTTTATATAATTAGCAGCATATAAAAGGGAGATTATTATGGAACAATTTTCATTAACAGATATAAAGAAAAAGAATTTATCAGACGTCTATCAATATATATATATGAATCCATCCTGTTCAAAACAGGAAATTGCAACTGCGCTTTCTGTCAGCCTTCCAACGGTCACACAGCATCTTACGACGTTAGAAAGCCAGAATCTGATTGAAAAATGCGGCCGCCTTTCTTCATCTGTCGGACGCCGGGCAGTTGCTTATCAGATTCTTTCAAATGCACAGATTGCGATTGGTATCGAAATCCTGTCTCATACCGTACGGCTTCTCGCAGTGAATCTGTATGGAGAAGCTATTGCAAAAGAAAAATTAACGCTTACTTTTGAACCGACCAATGCATATCTTTCCAAATTAAGCAATGCCGTAAAGACATTTTTGGAATCGAATCATTATAAAGAAAATAACATTCTTGGAATAGGTCTTGGTGTTCAGGGCCTGATCTCACCGGATGGCTCAGAATTTACTTATGGTAAGATATTAAGTTGCACTGGATTTTCCCTGAAAGCATTTACAAATGTTTTTTCTGTCCCATGCAAATTCATTCATGACTCTGAATGTGCATGTAACACGGAATTATGGAAAAGTCCGGATATCAAAGACGTAACATATATTTCTTTAAATTACCATCTGGGTGGTGCCATCATCGTTGATGGTCAGCTTCTTACCGGTACTACAGGAAAAAGCGGAACATTCGAACACATGACACTGGTTCCCGGCGGTCATGATTGCTACTGTGGACGTCAGGGCTGTGCAGAATGCTACTGTTCTGTGAACTCACTTCTCGGAGATTCCGATAACCTGGACGAATTTTTCGAAAAAAAATCAGCCGGCGATATCGGCTGCATAGAAAGATGGGAGGATTATTTAAGACATCTGTCTATTCTGATCAACAACCTGCATATGGTTCTGGAGCATACCGTTATATTAGGCGGACATCTTGCCCCTTACTTTACAGATGAAGATCTCTCTAAGATCCGTCATTACGTGGCTGAGCGTTCTACCTTTGACGATGACACCAGTTACATCATTCCCGGCAAATGTCCTGGTGATACAGTAGCGATCGGAGCTGCTCTGCCATTTATCAAAGAATTTATCGACGGCATTTATCTTATATAACCTTAGATTCATTTATAAAATACAGAGAAGTTACCACCTGATTTTACAACTGGTAACTTCTCTTTTTTATCTCCATGCGTTCGTAAGTAGGTGGCATGTCAAGCAGATATTATTTTCAGAATATTTCGTCTTTTTATTATTTTTCACATTTTTTTCAGATTACCTATTGACATTTCCACTTTCGTGCGATATTATAATATCAACAAAAGAAAAGGAGGACGGACCACCAATCAGTTAAATCTTTATTTAAAATCTAAAGAAAGAGGTACAGTCCAATGCAGAGGACAATCTAAACTGAAAAGAGTCTAATAAAGAAAAAGGAGGACAAACCACCAGGAACGTAAATTTAACATCATTTAAAAAATGATAAAAAAACAAATCGAAGAAAGAAAGAGGTATAGTCCATTGGATGAAATATCATAAAAATCCATCGTATTTAAAAAATTATTAAGTACGGTGGATTTTTCATGTTTCTTTTTTGTTTTTATTCTTACTCCTTGTATTCAAACTTACGGATCTCACAATTCCTGATACCGAATCTTGTAAATTCATCATTTGTCATATCGCCAAAATAAGACTGTATCGCTCTTGAGATCCCGTTATGTGCAACCAGAAGATATGTCTTCTGATCTGATTCTTTTTTAATATCATCGAGCAGATCGTAGATCCGGTGACAAAGCTTCAGCATCGATTCGCCACCTTCATAAGAATTAATAAAATTAGCCTTGGCCCTCTGGAACTCTTCTCCATTTCTCGGCGTACCTTCGTATTTTCCAAAGTTCTGTTCTTTCAGGCGCATTTCTTCACGCATCGGAATACCGGTTACCTCTGATACGTGTCTTGCGGTCTTGCCCTGATCAATGGTGAATACAGTATCTCATCGATCTGAATTCCCTGCTCCAGAATTGCCTGTCCCAGTTCTTCTGCCTGCTGATGGCCCAGTTCTGTCAATTCAATATCCGTTGCTCCGCAGATCTTATTCTCTACATTCCAGACTGTCTGTCCGTGTCTTGCAAAATATAAATGTCCCATTTCTGTTTCCTTTCTGCTCTTACCGCCTATATAAGTTCTGCAAGAACCGGCAGTTTCTTTTTATAAATTCTTCCCGAAAATGCAATATGCGGCAACTCATAAAATGCCACATTCTCCGGGCAGACCGGGCGATACAATGGATCCGCCACAACGCCTTTTACATTCTTTAAACTCTGAAGTGCCTGCTCCAGTTCCTCTTCCCCGCAGACAGCAACATCTCCGTCTGCAAGCAGTCCGTCTGTTTCCTTTAATGGACAGATAACCTTCACATTTATCCGGTACTTTATCTCAATTGCTGCAGCCAGCGATTTCATGATCACAGGTTCCCCGATCAATATGATTGTATCTCTCTTTCCTGATTCCCGCGTAAATCCTCTGATCCGCTTCTCATATTCCAGATATGACACCTGCTTTTTTTCTTCCATCGCATGTAAAAGAACCTCCATAAATCCCCGGATCGGTGTACCGGTCACATAAGGTGTCCCGAATCTTTCCTGCAATATTTCCGCTGCCCGGAGTCCCGTCGAAGAGACCACCAGATTCACCTCTGCCTCCGGTGCACGAGCAAGGTTTTCCAGTGTATCTCCCATCGCCCAGGTCGACAGAACCTTCCATCCCGCCTGTTCCACATTCTGTATCAATGCATCCACATGCTCCTGTGGTCCGAAATCAAGCGGTGTCACACCAAGAAGATTCACGCTCTTTGGCGTCACTTCTCTCTTTCCTTCGATACGTTTCGCAATCTCTGCAAGTGCTATTCCAACACCATATACATAATCATGCATGCCGTTTGTCGGAACCGAGAATGCCGGAATCCCGAGATCTTGTTCCAATATCTTGGCGATTGCTTCAAAATCTGTTCCATTCATATAGGGAATCGGGGACCCCGCAAGTGCTATAAACTTCGGCTTTAATTCCTCTGCCGCAATCTCGATATCACGGATCAGTTTCTCATCATTTCCCATAACAGCATCGATCTCCGTAAGTCCCGAGATATAGATCATGCTGTCCTGGTCATACCAGCGGATCTCATCGTGTGTATTATAGGTAGAATTACAGCCGGACGGATCATGCATCACTGTCATCCCGCCAAGTTCATAGAGTGCCGAGCAGACACCGGATACATCCGCTGTATAAATTGGTATGATCTTATAACTTCGTTTCATATGCAGCTTTCGCACCCCCAACCTTTCCGGATGATCAGATCTTCCGGATCTTTTTCTTCCTGCCAGGCTTCTATCATCAATCCTGCCACTTTCCGGATTCCGTCAAATCCATACAGACCGGCACCTTCCACCAGATTGACAAAATGCTTCGTTCCGGTAAACCACGCCGCTTTCTGTCCGATTGCCAGTATATTTTCTTCTTTCCTCGGACGTACCCGCATCTCTGGGTGGATCGTCGGCTCATATGAAAGGCCAGGATATTGTTGTTTCAACCACTCAAATGTTGCTTTTTCTTCCGGATTTACCGCATCCAGATAGATTCTTGTCACAGAAAAGCCATGTGTCAGTAACAGCTTTGCAAGCTCCAGCGGTCTTGGATGAAATGTGTGATCGATCATGATCTGTGCATCTCCGATTATTTGTCTTGTTTTTTTCAAAACTGCTTCACACAATGCAATCTCTCTTTCTATGGTCTCATCTATCTCAGCATCTCTTACACTTTCCGTAACCGTCTGCTCCAGCATTCTCCATTGTCTGATGATTTCTTCATAATCAAAGCTTCCCGGAAGATATAACGCTTTCTTCCCAAGCCTCTCTGCCTGACTTTCCAGTCCATATTTTCCAGGCGGATAGCATGCTATGAATATTCTACTGTCTGCAAGGTTCTCATAAGCTTTCCATGAGTCACAGGTCGGAAGTTCTCTCACTTCTATATTCTCTGCCTTCAACAAACGTTTGATATCACTCGTCTCATCCAGCGCAAAATCACTGCCTAAAATTGTCACTGATCTTTCTGAATCAGACTTCCCTGCATTTCTTTCCGGAAGTGCGTCGTAGATCGACTTCCGAAGCTTCTGATCCGGCGTCAGTCCGTGCTTCTGCATGATCGGATCCATATAACAGCGGATGAAAAAGATCTCCGGAAATCTCGCTTCCAATTCTTCATATACCCGTTCCAGATCACATCCCAGAAAATGATGCAGGCATACTGTAAATAATAATACCGCCTTCGGATGATCGCCCCGTTTCTTTAATACATCTGCCACTCCCTCGATCGTCACATCTTCCAGATTACCATTCAGAAGGTCCTCCTCTTCTACGATCACAAAAGAGAACCTGTCTGCGGCATTCATCTCGGCTGCTGTCAGAACAACTCCCCGCATACAGTTATCTGCACAGACATAGATCTGGATTGCTTCCGGAAGAAGCATTCCTGTATGGACAATATTCCAGTTCCCATGCGCCGGGGAATTGAATTCCAGACCGCTTGATTCTCCGGCTTTCTTTAACATTTCCATCCCTCCCCGGATTCTTTTGACAACTCATAGATTACTTCCGCAAGCTTTCTATATTCTTCCGCCATCTCACTGCCTGGGAAACACTCCATGACCGTCTTTCCTTCTTCTTCCGCTTCTTCCACAAGTTCACTGTGAGATAATGTTCCTATCACCTGTGTCTTGAAATCATCTGCCAGCTCTTTTACCTTCTCTTCTTCTCTTGCCACATTTCTGCGATTTAAGATAATCCCTCCAAGAGACGCATATCCACGGGTCTTGAAATTCTCCACTGCCATCGCAATATTTGCCCCGGCATGGATTGCCATATTTTCTCCCGAAGTGATGATAAAGACTTTATCCGCATATCCTTTCCTCATCGGCATAGAAAATCCACCGCATACAACATCCCCGAGTACATCATAAAGTACAACATCCGGCTGATATACTTCATATGCTCCTGTCTCTTTTAACTTTTCCAGTGCCGTGATAATTCCTCTTCCTGCACATCCAAGTCCCGGTGTCGGACCACCTGCCTCTACACAGATCACACCCTGATAGCCGGTCCGCACCATATCTTCTAATCTCAGATCCTGCTTCTTTTCCCGGAAGAGGTCCAGTACAGTCGGCACCGCTTCCCCGTGTCTTAATGCAATCGTCGAATCCGCTTTCGGATCACATCCGATCTGCATCACTTTCAGTCCTTTTTCCGCCAGTGCCACAGCTACATTAGACACGGTTGTTGATTTTCCGATCCCGCCTTTTCCATATACTGCAATTTTAATCATACTATTTTTATTCTCCTGCTTTCGTAATAATATTCGAATACGCCGTCTTCGTGGATATCCCGCTCAGACGACCGATCTTGCCGGATAACGTACTGATCACATCCTGCGGTGCATCAATAGCAATACTGATAATATTGATACCTTTTTCCCGATATGGAATTCCCATTCTTCCGATAATATACTGTCCTGCCTCATGAAGCAGATGATTCAATGTCTCGATCGCTTCCGGATTTTCCACAATGATAGAAATAACTGCCACTCTTGTATCCATTGATACCCTCCTAACAGATGCGCGGCAGTAATTCCCCGCCCGGCTGCGGAAGTAATGCCTGCGTTCCGATCTCCGTCAACATCACTACTTTTCCCGGCTGCTCTTCGGTCACTTCACCGATAATTGCCGCATCCTGTGAATATGGACATACTTTCAATGCATCCACGATCGTCTGTGCCTGTTCTTTCGGCGCCATGATCACAAGCCGTCCTTCACATGCAAGATAAAGCGGCTCCAGTCCAAGCATTCCACATACGCCTCGTACCTCCGGTGCAACCGGAATCTTCGAAGCATCCAGACGAATGCCTACCTGGCTCTGTCCTGCAATCTCATACAGCACAGTTCCGACTCCGCCTCTGGTCGCATCACGGATCACATGCAGTTCATGCGTTGCATCTATCACTGCTTTTACATTACCCCAGAGTGGTGCACAGTCACTCGTCACATCCGCATCGATTCCAAAATCTTCTCTCGCAAGAAGGATCGTGCATCCGTGTCTTCCTATATCTCCTGTCACAATGATCGCATCGCCCGGTTTTGCAAGATTTCCCGCAACTTCGACTCCATCCGTGATTTCACCGATACCTGTTGTCGTGATAAAGACTCCGTCCACCTGCCCTTTTCCGGCAACCTTGGTATCTCCCGATACAATCCGGACTCCGGCTTCTTTCGCCGTCTTCTCCATTGCCTCTGCGATCTCTTCCAGTTTTTCCATGGGAAATCCTTCTTCGATCACAAACGCACAGGTCAAGTATAATGGTTTTGCTCCCATACAGGAAAGATCATTGACCGTACCACAGATGGAAAGCTTTCCGATATTTCCTCCCGGATAGAATGCCGGTGATACGATAAATCCATCGGTAGATACTGCCATCTTACCGGCCGGAGGTGCCAGGACGGCTGCATCATCCGCAGTCAGATCCGGATTATCAAAATGTGCTTTGAAGATCATATCGATCAGCTCTGACGTCTGGTGTCCTCCCGCACCATGTGCCATCGTCACAGTTTTCCCCACTAATTTCGCTTTTCTTGCTTCGTTATCCACATACTCGTTCATTTCGTCCACTTCCTTGTTATTTTCCGTCTGTTTTTCTTATTCTCTTCCATACATATAATATGCTGAACAGGCTCCCTCACCGGATACCATACATGCACCTACCGGATGCTGCGGTGTACAGACCTTTCCAAATACTTTACAGTCGGATGGTTTACATTTTCCCTGTAATACATCCCCGCATCTGCAGGCCGGATTCGCCCTTCCTTCCATCTTCGGAACCTGATATTTCTTTCTGGCATCATACATCCCCCATTCATCACGTAAACAAAGTCCTGATCCCGGTATGATTCCGAGTCCTCTCCATTCACTGTCACATGCTTCCATCAGCGTATCCACCAGTCTCTGCGCTTCTTTACTTCCTTCTTCTGTCACTACACGCGGATAACAATTTACAAAGAAAGGTTTCCCTTTCTGAAAATGTGTCAGTGCAACTGCCAGTGCAGTCAGAAGTTCTTTTGCCGTAAAGCCTGCCACCACACCGCTTACACCTTCCTGCACCAGTTCTTCACAAAGCTTTGTTCCTGTGATCGCATTGACATGTCCCGGATATAAGAAAATGTCTGCGCTTCCTTTTAATGCTTCGTATGCCTGCGGCATCGTTTTATTTGCGATCAGCATGGAATAGTTCGTGATTCCTTCTTCTTTTGCTTTTTTGACAGACAGACATCCCGCCGGAGTCGTCGTCTCGAATCCTACAGATAAGAATACAACCTCTTCTTCCGGATGTTCTTTTGCATATTTTTCCGCATCGGCAGGTGAATAGACGATATGGATCTTCCCGCCTTCGCTTCTTGCATCTGCCAGACTCTTCTTACTTCCCGGCACACGCACCAGATCTCCGAATGTACAGATTGTCACACTCTTTTCCAGCGCCAGATAAACTGCCTCATCGATATAACTTACCGGTGTGACACAGACCGGACACCCGGGACCAGAGATCAATTCTACCTGCTTTGGAAGAAGTTTGCGGATACCCAGACGGAAGATTTCATGTGTATGTGTCCCGCATACTTCCATGATCCGGACTGCAGGGCCGTCATATCCTTCTATGATCTCTCTTGCCGTTTTCTTTCCTTCACTCATTACAGAAGTTCCTCCATCAACTGATCTGTCTCACTGTCATCTTCATCGGTAATTTTTGCAATGGCGATTCCTGCATGCACCATTACATAATCTCCCGGTTCCAGATCTTCCAGTAATTCTGAAGAGACCGATCTTTTTGCACCCCCCGCGTCTACAACTGCCGTACCATCACTGATACGGACTACTTTTGCTGATAATCCTACACACATGTTATTTTCCCTCCTGAATATACTGCATGGCATATGCTGCCTGCCCCAGTGCGATCCCGCCGTCATTTGCCGGGATCAGGTGATGTCTGAGTACGGTAAAATGTTCTTTTTCCAGACCTTCTTCCACCATTCTCAACAACAGCCGATTTTGGAATACACCGCCGCTTAATGCCACACAATTACATTTTGTTTTCTTTCTGATCTTCCTGCAGCCGTCAGTTATGAGGTCTGCCAGCTTTTGATGAAAGATATAAGCTAATTTTTCTGCCTGAATGCCTTCTGTTTTCTTCTCTGTCAGATATTTTATAAGGCTTCCTGTCTTCATAATCAGCCTGTCTTCCGGCTCTTTCTTTTCTTCATCCGGATCGCTTTCACCATCTGCCGGCTCATCAATTTCCCAGATCTCTTTCTCATAAGCTTCTGCGGCAAATTCAAGTGCCATCGAAGCCTCCCCTTCGAACGTAGACTTCGTCCGGATTCCGAGAATTGCACTGACTGCATCGAACAGACGTCCCGCACTGGTTGATAGCACAGCATTCATTTTCCGGTCCGCCATGGCAAGAAGCACTTTGCATTCCGATTCACTGCACAGGTTAATCTTCTTTACAATCTCCATTGTCTGCTCTTTATCCTGTGTCTGCTGATAGATCAGTGAAACTGCAATTCGCCATCCTTCTTTAGCAGAAATATCGCCTCCGATCTGAAGAAATGGTTCGATACTTCCCATCCGTTCAAATCCGTGATAATCTGCAAGCAGAAGTTCGCCTCCCCAGATGGTTCCATCTGTACCATATCCGGTTCCGTCGAATGCCACGCCGATCACCTGCTCTTTCCGGTCATTTTCTGCCATGCAGGATAAAATATGTGCATAATGATGCTGGATCTTCACGACTGGAAGTCCCAGTTCTTCTGCAACGACTGTCGAGTTGTATTTTGGATGCAGATCACATGCTGCAACTTCCGGTTCTACCTCCAGAAGTGTCTCGAATCTGTGGATCGTCTCTTGCAACGCTTTTACAGTACGGAGATCTTCCAGATCCCCTACATACGGGGACAGATAGAAACGTCCATCCACTCCGATACAGAACGTATTCTTAAGTTCTCCGCCTGCGGCCAGCACCTGTCCTTTCCACGGCATCGTCACCATCATCGGAAGCGGCGCATAGCCTCTGGAGCGCCGGATCATATAAGGCTCTCCCTTATAAAAATCCATCACCGAATCGTCCGCCCGGATCCGGATCTTCCGGTCATGAGAGAGGATCAGATCACATAGTTGTGACAGTTCCTCCACCGCTTCTTTGTCATCCCTGCAGATCGGTGCACCGGAGGTATTGCCGCTCGTCATTACGAGATAATCCGGCATCTCGATTCCATCGTCATATCGGAATAACAGCATCTGTACCGGAGCGTATGGGAGCATGATGCCGACTTTCGGATTCCCCGGAGCGACAGACTTGCAAAGACCTGTACTGTCTGCAGATTTTTTCCGTTTTTCAAGTAACAGGATCGGCTTCTGGTGTCCATCCAGAATCTCCTCCTGTACTTCATTTACCAGACATTCCTGCTTTACCGCTTCCACATCCCGCGCCATCACGGCAAACGGTTTCGCCGGACGGTTCTTTAATGTCCGCAGTCTCTGTACTGCTTCCTCATTCGTCGCATCACAGCAGAGATGGAATCCACCGATTCCCTTGATTGCCACGATCCCGCCATCATGGATCATTTTTCTTGTGGCAATGATCGCAGCTCTTCCCCGTTCTTCCCTGCCGGTCAGATATACTTCCGGACCGCAATCGTTGCAGCATACCGGCTGCGCATCATAACGTCTGGTCGCCGGATCCTCATACTCCGAAGCACAGTCCGGACACATCGGGAATTCCTTCATGCTGGTCCGTTCTCGGTCATATGGAAGCGCATCCAGGATTGTAAGTCTCGGTCCGCAGCAGGTGCAGTTAATAAATGGGTGCAGATAACGCCGGTCTTTTGGATCGTACATTTCTTTCTTGCATTCTTCGCAGATTGCAATATCCGGCGAGACGAATATCTCCCCTTTTGTCTTCTCACTTTCTATGATCTGAAAATCATTGAATTTCCCGTATTCTTCCTCTTTTACATCTTCTGTATTGATCTTCAATATGGCAGCTCTCTTCGGCGGCTGCTTTTCCAGTCTCTCCAGAAAATCTTTTACACATTTTTCCTCTCCCTGTGCAAAGATTTCCACATAGGGACCTTTGTTACACACACTTCCGGTGATTCCGGCAGCCGCTGCATGACGGCTCACAGTCGGTCTGAAGCCGACGCCCTGCACAATTCCGTAGACACGGATTTTCTTTGTTATCATCCGTTTCTTCCCCCTGTCTAAAACATATAGATTTCCCATATATCCTGCTTACACGTTAAGCTTTCCTGACACTGCAAAATGCGTCAGCGGAATAAATGTCCCTTCAAATCCCGGAATCATCCGCTCCATACACGGATCTGCAAAGATTACATCATATCCTTCTTTTTCCACCAGCGAAATGAAATCATCCTCTTCTTTCAGACTAATATCATCTGCGGCATCAACATTCAGATCCGTTAAAATCTCCTCTTTCCGCATGAACCATGTCGCTGTTGTGATTGCTTCTTTTTCCCCGGTTCGTTTTTCGATCTCCTTACGCACTGCATTTGCAATCACCTGCTGCTGTACGATCAGGATCTTCTTTCCTTGATAATTCACTTCCGGCACAAGTTCTGATGCCAGTGGATAGGCAATCTCATATGGTGTTCCGAACTTCTTTTGCAGATACTGCGCTGCTTTTAATGCTGCCGGAGATACGACCACATTCTTCGCTGCCAGAGAAGCATTTCTCACTTCATCCAGTCCGTCTCCCATGCCATAGCAGATGGCACGCATTCCCTGGTCTGCATATACTTTCCGGATCTTATCTGCTGCCTTCAGGTCACTGACATCCTGCGGAGTCATGCCGATAATCCCGATACGTGGTCTGTCTTTATCATTCATATCCTCAGACTCTTCGTTCTTGTCACTGAATTTCTCGAACAATGCAAGATATGCCTTTTCTTCTCCCTTGTCATACAATTCCATTCCATCCGTATTCACCGTCAGGACCGAAAGATCCGTCTTCTTAGACAGCATCCGCTCCAGCGCCCGGTAATCCGTCCCGATCACTGCGGGAACCGGAGTCCCGATCACTGCTGCAAATGTCACATCCAGCTTTTCTGCCGCATCTGCAAGTTTTGCAACCAGTCTGTCATCTCGTCCAAGGATCGCATCCATATCACGAAGTCCCGCACTGAATACCGCACTTCTTGTTTCAAACCATCTTGGCTCATCGAAGCCGCACACATTTCCCGTACATCCGCCTGCATCACAGATGACCAGCATTCCGCCAAGTTCATATAACACCGACACTGCTCCCGACTGATCCGGTGCAAATGGTGTCAGATATTTTCTTAATCCTTTCATCGCCTACACCTCCAACAGTCTTTCGCACAAATGTCTCACACCCGCATATCCGTACGGCTGCACTTCTTCGTTCCACATCACGTTTTTCACATCTGGATGATAGTAGCAGGCATCTTTTCCAATTGTAATTGTAACCCCGCTCTCTTCCGGATCATAATACAGCATGGTTGGTTCCATATTGGAAAATACTTTTGTCTGCGGACTCAATTCAGATAAATTCTTCAGGTATACAAAATTCTCGGCGGTCAGCGTTCCATAGATCTCAGCCACCCGGAATCCATACTTTACAAGCGCCAGTGCCAGTTCGAACGGATCCCCGTTCATGCATTCCCCGATGGCGAAAACTGCATCCGGCTTCGCAGATTTCAAGCGTTTTACGTAATCAAGTGCAGCAGCCTCCGCTTCATGATCTTCGAATGGAATCCCCAGAACATTTCCCAGTGCCTGATACTGCTTCGTTATCTTATCGATCTGGTATAATCTTCGCAGTTCAATGAATGGAATCTTCAATTTCTCATGAAAATCTTCTGCTGCGAATCTCGCTTCCGGATGTAATACCAGATTGAAATTCGCCTCTGCCATCGTCTGGTATTCTTCGTAGTCTTTGCATCTGGATATCTCGTGTACCGTCTTTACGCCTGCTTTTTCCAGCATCCCATATAACTCACAGTCATCCATAAGTGGTGAGAAGAATCCCAGCAGATTCACGACATTTCCTTTTTTCTTCTTTGGTTCCAATAAAGAATATAAGGACTGGCGCACATGCACCATCGGCGGCTTCCGTCCTTCTCTTGTCAGCGCATACATATAACACGGTCTGACCGGAAGTCCTGCTTTTTCTTCCGCCTTTCTGCAGATACGCTCCATATCCGTACCCAGAAGTGCATCCACACAGGTAATGCAGATCATCACAACCGACGGCTTCTTCGCAAGGCTGTCGCAGATCTCCTGTACTGCCTTCGGTACCTTCTTCAAGTGTCTTCCCGTTACGATATCCGTCTCATCCATCGTGAGATAGAAGAACCGGTCCTCATACTGCGGCATGGAACTGATCATGGATGTATTCCGTCCACAGCATCCCGGTGCCACGATCAGCATGATCGAATCCGGGATCGCAAGCCCCGCTCTCTTTACACCGAATCCTTCCGCTCCCGGCGAATTAAATGCAAGCGTCGCCGGAGAACTGTAGATCAGATGCGTATTCGACCGGAACTGCTCCGGAATACCATCCCTTCCCCGCTTCTGTAATTCTTCTACCGTACAATAATAGGCAATCCCTCTCATACCTGTTCCTCATCTTTCCATAATATTTCCGCCAGATCATAGAAGCATTTACTGATGTCCGACTCCGGATTGCCCTCAATCACCGTCTTCCCCTGATCTTCATAACGAATAATCTCATCACTGCGGGGAATCTCCCCTACAATGTCAAATCCATGCTCTTTTGCAAATGTCTCTACTTTTTCATTTTCATTTTCTACATTTCTGTGATTCAGTACGATTCCGAACACTCTTGCATAACTTCTGTCTTCAAAGTTCTTTACTGCTTTGGAAATGTTATCTGCCGCATAGAGTGCCATCTTCTCTCCCGATGTCACGATCAGAACTTTTTCCGCATAGTCTTCCCGGATCGGCGCTGCGAATCCACCGCAGACCACGTCCCCGAGTACATCGTACAGAACAACATCAGGCTTATAGGTCTCGAATAATTTCAGATCTTCTAATAACTGGAATGTCGCAATGATTCCTCTTCCGGCACAGCCAAGCCCCGGTGTCGGTCCGCCCGTCTCGATACATAAGACATTTCCGAATCCTTCTTTTGCAATATCTTCCAGTTTCTCCGGTTCTTCGTCTTCTTCTCTCATATAATTCATGACCGGCCTTAGCGGTTCCCCGCCGAGCAGATTCATCGTCGAATCTGCCTTCGGATCACAGCCGATCTGGATGACTTTCTTCCCCATTGTGGCAAATGCTGCCGCCAGATTAGATGTGACGGTGGATTTTCCGATCCCACCTTTGCCGTAAATCGCTACTTTTAACATGTGTGTTCCTCCTGCATGTTCTTATTGCTGAAAACTTACCTTGGGCAGTTTTTCTTGTATACTTAGATATAATAAAGCACGGTATACCCAAATGGCTCTCTTTCATGTTAGAAATCGCCTGATTTTGTATATCGTGCTGTAATATAACCTGCCGTTAACTACTTTTTAATGAAACGAATTCATAACTATTCCTGCTCGGGACTTACCTTGCAGTCAGAGTCATTCTTCCCTGTATTTTCTTCTCTTTACATTCGGATAGATATCTGTCACTCCGTCTGTATCAATAAATTTATTATACTCTTTATTCAATTAGTCAGTCAACGCAAACCTGTAGTCTCTTCTTTTACAATCTTCTCTGTCTTTACCTGCCCGCTTTGCTACTCAAAAAACAGGGCTGCCGTACGCATCATTTCGTACGACACCCCTGTTCATATTTATAAAAATTGAGGAATTAATAAAATGGATAAAAAATTGGCAATAATATCATACTTACTATAAAGCATACCAGGCTTACTGCCAGTCCCGGTTTCAGGAAATCTTTAAACCTTACATTTCCAGGTCCGATAATCATGGAATTGGCCGGAATTGCCATCGGCGTACATACTGCAACACTACTTGCAATGAACACTGCAATGACAACGGCTCTCGGATCAGCTCCCAGTGATTCGGCAATGGTCCATGCGATCGGACACAGCAATGTACAGGCCGCAGTATTACTCATAACCTGTGTCAGTGCCCATGTCAGAATCCACAGTGATGCCATGATGATCATCGGACTTGACTGTCCGGTCACCGAAATCACTGCATCTGCAATCATTTTACCTGCTCCCGTATCATTTAACGCTGTTCTAAGCGGCATCATAAATGCAAGCATAAATACCGTCAGCATTTCAAACGATGCAAATGCTTCCTTCTGGGACAGCACGCCGAATAATACCAGCACAATTGCACCACAGCATGCTGTTACATGCATCGGTGGAAGGAAATCCACATAATCTGTAAGCACCATTCCTGCAATCGTAAGTACCAATACTACAATTGTCAGTGTCCCATACCATTTCGCACGCTACTGTAATCCGGCTCCTGTAGTGCCTCATTTCCCGCTTCCCGGTCATTGATCAGCTTTGATCCAAAGAAGAATAAGAATATTGCAACAACAATCAGCGTTGGAATGCCAATTTTCGCATATTCAAAAAAGCTTACCGTCATAGATCCGTTACTGATCTCTTCGATCGTGTTCTTTGCGATCAGATTTCCCGGCGAACCGATGATCGTTACATCGACTCCGATGGTTGCACCGATCACCAGCGGCATCAGAAGCTTGATCGGTTTTATGTTACTTCCTGCTGCAATTCCCATCACGATCGGTAAAAGAACCGCAACTGTTCCACTGTTGGACACAAATCCTGACATAATGCCACTCAAAAGAGTAATCACCAGGATCAGTCCTCTCTCACTTTTTGTATATTTCAGAAGAAACTGACTTGTCTTATAAGCCATTCCGGTCTTAAAGAACGCTGCACCGATCACACACATTCCAAGGATTAAGATTACATTGGAATTGATCACACAAGTAAAAATATCATCTGCCTCAATAATTCCAGTAAAGTAAAGTGCTACCGGCACCATAAACGCAACCAGTCCCATCGGAAGTTTATCCGATACAAAGAGAACGATTGCAACTGCAAGTATGATTAATGTTATAACTGCCTGTGACATGACTGTTCTCCTTTTCTATACAAATCTACATACATGATCCACTGCAATATCAGAAAATCCAAAATTATCCGCTAAGCCTGTCACTGACAGATTCTTCCAAATATGCAAAAAGAACTCCGTATGATGGTATGCTCCCCGTCAAGAGGACAATAAAAAATAATAAATTTTTGTATCGTCAG
>ERZ836760.1997-NODE-1997-length-18237-cov-6.628919_pt1 | contig 18237 bp, 16 predicted proteins | sample MGYA00519941_ERZ836760 | MGnify/ENA primary metagenome ERZ836760 (study PRJEB31850, sample SAMEA3708807) | human gut metagenome | biome: human gut; feature: human-associated habitat; material: faeces | place: China | collected 2014 ... | reverse complement strand
CGAAAGCCTAACCAATTCTAATCTTCATTCCATGCGAACGTCAAAATCCAAAAAAACATAATTATCAACTATTTTCAGCTACTCTACTGATAATTTTTTGAAATGGTGTTATTTACTATTAAGTTTATACAATTTTTTTTATATTTTTGTAAAAATTTATGATATGTTTTTTTAAAATAGTTTTTCAAATTTATCACTATATTCTTTCCAAACTTTTTTCAAATTAATTGGTTTTAAATATTTATTAGTAAAACAATGTTGAGTTTCAGCAATAATTGCAGGTTTTCCAGATTTTTTATCAATAACATCATACCCCATTGTTAATCTAACACCATTATAAGATTTAACAAAAACACTAATTAAAAGAGTATCACCAAAAGTTACATGGTGCTTGTATTGGCAATTTACTCCTAAAACAGGGATTGTAATTCCTCTTTCTTCAAAAGAAACAAATGGCATATTTTCACTTTCCAAGTAATAACATCTAGCTTCTTCTAAAAATCTTATGTAATTTGAATGATGAACAACCCCCATTTTATCTGTTTCATAATAGTTAATTTTTCTTTCATAAGTATAACTCAAAATAATCGCTTCCTTGTATAGTTTATTTAGATTTTAATAAAAGGGAGAATCTAGAACCCGTAATATTTGTATGAATTATATAAAAAACAATACAATATGTCAAATACTACATTAAGTTATTGTAACCCCAAATAATTAATGATATAATCACAAACTAGGAAGGTGAACAACATATGAAAAAAATAAATGGAGTAATAATGCAATATTTTGAATGGTATTTAGAAACAAACCAAAACTTATGGAATGAAATATCAAAAAATGCAGAAAATCTAGCTAAAATAGGAATAACAGCTTTATGGCTACCACCAGCATATAAAGGAATTGGAGGAAAGGACGAAGTTGGATATGGTGTGTATGATTTATATGACTTAGGAGAATTTGACCAAAAGGGAACAATTAAAACAAAATATGGATCAAAAGAAGAATACATAAATTGTATCTTATCTCTAAAACAAGCAGGAATAGAAAGTTATGCCGATATAGTATTAAATCACAAAATGGGAGCAGATATGCTTCAAACAATTCCAGCAGAAAAAGTAGATTGGGGAAATCACAATGAAATCGTTTCAGGAAAAGAAATTGTACGAGTTGCAACTAAATTTACTTTTCCAGGAAGAAAGAAAAAATATTCGGATTTTGAGTGGAATTGGACTCATTTTGATGGAATTGACTATAACGACAAAACAAAAGAACATGCTATATTCAAGTTTATAAATAAAGAATGGGCAAACGAAGTAGACGAAGAATTTGGAAATTTTGATTACCTAATGGGAGCAGATATTGATTTTCAAAATGAAGAAGTAAGAGAAGAATTATTAAGATGGGGAAAATGGTATATAGAAACAACAGATGTTGATGGTTTTAGATTAGATGCTGTAAAACATATTAATGCAGAATTTTATGAGCAATGGCTAAAAGAACTAAGGAAAGACTTAAAAGAAGAATTATTTGCAGTTGGAGAATATTGGAGTGGAGATGTTTCAAAATTACATAGATATATAACAGAAACAAATGGCGAAACGTCGTTATTTGATGTTCCATTACATTACAATTTCTATAATGCATCAAGAGATGAAAATTATGATTTAACACAAATCTTAGACAAAACTTTAATGAAAGAAAATCCAAGTAAAGCCGTAACATTTGTAGATAACCATGATACACAACCAGAACAAAGTTTACAAAGTTATGTAGGAAGATGGTTTAAGTTACCGGCATATTCAATAATACTTTTGAGAGATGAAGGATATCCATGTGTTTTTTATGGTGATTTTTATGGTATAAAACATAATGATATAGAAAAAATAGAAGGACTAAAAGAAATGATAACTATAAGAAAAGAAAAAGCATATGGAAAACAAAATGATTATTTTGACAATCCAAGTTGCATCGGATGGACAAGAGAAGGTGACGAAGAACATATAAAATCAGGAGTTGCCGTATTAATTTCTAATAAATATGACTCTGAAAAAAGAATGTACATAGGAAAAAATTTAGTAGGAGAAGAGTTTATAGATGCAATAGGTAATTGCGAAGAAAAAGTTATAATAGATGAAGAGGGATTTGGGAACTTTAAAGTAAAAGCAAAATCAGTTTCAGTATGGGTTAGATAAAGATATTTTACAGAATTAAGATATTTGGAATTTGTTTATAAGATTTACATTTATAAATGAAAGGATATTAGAATAAATTATTTATATATAATTTAAATAGTTAAAGCGAGGAAGTTTTAAAGTTATTAATAAAGTTTTTCATAAAGTATTGACTTATAAGAGGAAAATACTGTATAATAATTAATGTAATTAAACACATAAAGCGAGTTTTAAAGGAAGTGCCTAAATAATAGGTCCAAAGAAACTATGAACTTTATGGAAGAAATAACAAAAGGGAGGAATTTAAAATGGCAGTAGTTGCAATGAAACAATTACTTGAAGCAGGTGTTCATTTCGGACATCAAACAAGAAGATGGGATCCTAAAATGGCTGAATACATATTCCAAGCTAGAAATGGTATCCACATTATCGATTTACAAAAAACATCAAAAAAATTAGATGAAGCATATGAATTCATCAAAGAACAAGCAGAAGAAGGAAAAACAGTTCTTTTTGTAGGAACAAAAAAACAAGCACAAGAATGCATGAAAGAAGCTGCATTAAAATGTGGAATGTACTATGTTGACCAAAGATGGTTAGGAGGAATGTTAACAAACTTTGACACAATCCAAACAAGAATTAAAAGATTAAAAGACTTAGAAACTATGGCTGAAGATGGTACATTTGATGTATTACCTAAAAAAGAAGTAATATTATTAAAAAAAGAAATGGAAAAACTAGAAAGAAATCTTGGTGGAATCAAAGATATGGATAAATTACCAGGAGTTATATTCTTAGTAGATCCTAAAAAAGAAAGAATAGCAGTATTAGAAGCTAAAAAATTAAATATACCAGTAGTAGGATTAGTTGATACAAACTGTAACCCAGAAGAAGTAGACTATGCTATACCAGGAAATGACGATGCTATAAGAGCTGTTAAATTAATAGCAGATGTTATGGCAAATGCAGTTATCGAAGGTAGACAAGGTGAAAGCTTCGAAGTTGAAACAGAAGAACAACCAATTGAAGAAGAAGTTACTACAATGGAACAAGTTGTTGAAACTAGTGAAGAAAACTAATTTTTAATTAATTAAATTAGGATGAGAGTAATAATAAAAAATTTACTAAATAAATAAAATTAAAGTTAAAAACAAAAAAGAAGAGTAGAGCTTTTCTGCTCTACTCTTTTAATTTATATAAAAGGGAGGAATTTTAATGGTAACAGCTAGCTTAGTTAAAGAATTAAGAGAAAAAACAGGTGCAGGAATGATGGACTGCAAAAAAGTTTTAACAGAAACAGATGGAGACATGGAAAAAGCAATTGAACTTTTAAGAGAAAGAGGAATTGCAAAAGCAGCTAAAAAATCAGGAAGAGTTGCAGCAGAAGGTTTAGTAGAAGCTTATATATCAGAAGATGGAAAAGTTGGAGCAATAGTAGAAGTAAACTCTGAAACAGATTTCGTTGCTAAAAATGAAGAATTCAAAACTTTTGTAATGGATGTAGCAAAACAAGTTGTAGAAAAAAATCCAAAAGATGTAGAAGAATTATTAAATCAAGAAGCAATTTTTGAAGCTGGAAAAACAGTAAATGAAGCATTAATAGGAAAAATAGCTACAATAGGAGAAAATTTAAGTATAAGAAGATTTGCTAGATTCGAATCAAAAGGACTAATAGAAAAATATATCCATGGAGATGGAAAAATAGCAGTTCTTGTAAACATGACAAAAGGAGATAAAGAATTAGCAAAAGACTTATGTATGCAAATAGCAGCAGCTAGACCTGAATTTGTAACAAGAGAAGAAGTACCACAAGAAAGAGTAGACAAAGAAATGGAAATCTTAAAAGTTCAAGCTATGAATGAAGGAAAACCAGAACAAATAGCTGAAAAAATAGTACAAGGTAGAGTGGGAAAATTCTATGAAGAAATTTGTTTAGTAGATCAAGTATTTGTAAAAGATTCAAGTATGAAAGTATCTGAATTATTAAAACAAAAAGATGCAGAAATAGTTGAATTTGCAAGATTTGAAAAAGGTGAAGGAATCGAGAAAAAAGAAGAAAACTTTGCTGAAGAAGTTATGAATCAATTAAAATAGAATTTAATATATTTTAAATATTTTATAAAATTAGGATTAATCTAATGTATGAGCAATTAGGATAATCCTAATTTTTATTTTATAAATTATTGATATTGTTATTTTTTATGTTAAAATATATTCATAAAAATGTATAAGAAAAAATGGAGGGTGTATGAAAAATTTAAAGAAAATAGTATTAGTTTTAATTTTTATGATTTTAAATATAATATTGCTATCACCAAAAGCACAAGCAAGTGGAAATCTATATCTAAATAAATTGGAGTTCTATGCAAATATAAACTCTGATGGTAGTATGAATGTAACAGAAATATGGGATATAGAGATAAGTAACACTAATACATTGTATAAGACTTTTAAAACTGATAGAGAGAAATATTCAGGAATACAGAATGTAGAAGTAATAGAGATTACTAATGGACAAAACAAAAAATTGAATAAAACAAATGAATTATTATGGCATTTAGATAAAGACTCATATTATGGTTTGAAAAATGACAATGGTGATTTTGAAATTGCATGGGGAGTTGGACTAGATAATGGAAAAGAAACAAGAAAATATAAAATTTCATATAAAGTAAATGATGTGATTTCAAAATATAATGATTATGCAGAATTATATTGGCAATTTATAGGAACAGATTTTGAAATAGATGCAAAAAAACTAACAGGTACTATTATTCTTCCTGGAAAGGTTAAAAACAAAGAAGATATAAAAGTATGGGGGCATACTGAAGACTTAAATGGAGAGATTTATGCAACTGATTTAGACAAAATAGAATTTGAAATAAATAATTTTAGAACTGGGAGATATGTAGAAATAAGAACATTATTTCCAACAGAATTAATAAATTCAACAAATAAAGTATACAATAAAGAAATTTTAAGCACAGTAATAAATGAAGAAACAAGATGGACAGATGAAGCAAATAAAAAAAGAAGACAAAGTGAAATTATAAATTTAGTTATAACATTATCTGTAATTTTAGTAAGTATAGCATTAAGTATATATAGTATAAAAAAAGCTATAAAATTATCAAAAGAAGTAAAAGAAAACAAAAAATACAAACCAACATATGATGGGAAATATTTTAGAGATATACCAAGAGAAAATGCGACACCAGCACAAGCATTACACATATATAAAGAATCAATAACAGGTTTTTCTGATAATGATATAGGTAAAATAATTTCGGCAACATTATTGGACTTAAATCTAAAAAAATATATAAATTTCAATTTAGAAAAAGAAAACAAAAAAGAAAAAATTACAATAGAAATTTTAAATGATAATATTGAAAAACTATCACTAGATGAAAAAGTAGTGTTTGAATTTATACAAAAAGCTTGTAAAGATAAGAAAAAGGTAACAGTAAAAGAATTGGAAAAATATATAGAAAAATTAGAAAACGGAAAAATTATAGGGTTAAAAGCAGAACTTAATCATTATGCAAAGAAAGAATTAGCAAAAGAAAAAATTTATGATTTAGAAGAAGAAAAGAAATATAAAAAATACACATCTGAAAATTCATTATGCGTAATTATAATATTTATTGCTATTATGGGGATTTTTATTTTATTGCAACAGGCAAACATAATAGGAATAGCAATGCTAGTAATGTTAATAATTTGCGAAATAATCGCAATGGTAATTAATATAAAATCAATTAATAAAATTAATGTATATACTCAAAAAGGAATAGATGAAAAGAAGCAGTGGAGAGATTTAAAAAAATATATGGAAGATTTTTCACGACTTAATGAAAGAGAAATACCGGAAATTATAATATGGGAAAAATTTTTAGTTTTTGCAACAGTGTTTAATATTGCAGATAAGGTATTAGAACAATTAAAAATAGTATATCCAAATATTGAAAAAAACCTATCAATAAACAATTATGGATATATGTATTTAATGATGAATACTAATTTCTCAAGAAGTTTTACAAATGCAATAAATAATTCAATTTCATCAGCATATTCATCAGCATCAGGTGGAGGAGGAGGCTTCTCTGGCGGAGGTGGTGCTGGACGGTGGTCGGCGGAGGCGGCGGCCGGAAGGTAAAATAAAATTTAAAATCCAGAAATAAAAAACAAATTATAGAAAAAGTTGTTACAATAGTGACAATGAATATTTTATTATTAAGAAAAAATTAAGAAATTAGCATAAAAAAGGTGTATTTTTTCAAAATATATGATAGAATAACTCTGATAAATTAAATAAGGAGAGTGAATTACTTGGCAGAATTAAAATATAAAAGAGTATTACTAAAATTAAGCGGAGAAGCATTAGCAGGAAACCAAAAAAATGGAGTCGATGCCGAGACAGTAGGAAAGATTTGTGATAAAGTAAAAGAAATTGTTGATTTAGGAGTTCAAGTAGCAATTGTAGTAGGAGGAGGAAATTTCTGGAGAGGAAGAAATGGACATCAAATGGAAAGAACAACAGCTGACTACATGGGAATGCTTGCTACTGCTATGAATGGATTAGCACTTCAAGATGCTTTAGAAACAAGAGGAATACATTCAAGAGTTCAAACAGCAATAGAAATGAGAGAAATAGCAGAACCATTTATTCAAAGAAAAGCAGAAAAACATTTAAATAGAGGTAGAGTTGTAATATTTGCTTGTGGCACAGGACACCCATATTTTACAACAGATACAGCAGCAGTTTTAAGAGCGATAGAAATAAAAGCAGATATAATTTTATTAGGAAAAGCAATAGATGCAGTATATTCAGCTGACCCTAAGATAGAGCCAGATGCAACTAGATTTGAAGAAATCTCGTACTTAGAAGTACTAAATAAAGACTTAAAAGTAATGGACTCAACAGCAACAGCAATGTGTAGAGATAATAATATACCATTATTAGTATTCGGAATAGCTGACCCTGAAAATATAGTAAGAGCAGTAAAAGGTGAAAAAATAGGTACAATAGTATCATAGAATAAAAATATAAATGTAAGGCTAGAAAAAAGAAAAGGAATATAAAAAATAGCCATATAATAAAAAACAAAAAGGAGAATGAAAATGGATTATACAAAAATACAAGAAAAAATGGAAAAAACAATAAATAATTTTGCAGAAAGATTATCAGAAATAAGAGCTGGAAGAGCAAATCCAGCAATATTAAATAAAGTAAAAATAGATTATTATGGAACACCAACACCAATTAATCAAATGGCAGGAATATCAGTTCCAGAAGCTAGATTAATAGTAATTCAACCATGGGATGTAAGTGTTTTAAAAGATATAGAAAAAGCAATTTTAGCATCAGATATAGGAATTAACCCAAATAATGATGGAAAGGTAATAAGACTAGCTTTTCCTGAATTAAATGAAGAAAGAAGAAAAGAATTAGTAAAAGATATAAAGAAAATGGCAGAAGAAGCTAAAGTAGCTGTAAGAGGATCTAGAAGAGATGGAATAGAAGCAGCAAAAGCAGAACAAAAAGAAGGTAATATGACAGAAGATGAATTAAAACAAGCAGAAAATGAGATTCAAAAGCTTACAGACAAAAATGTAGAAGAAATTGATAAAATATTAGCAAATAAAGAAAAAGAAATAATGTCAGTATAAAAACTTGAAAATATGACAAGTAATATCTGAAGTTTATAAATAATTACTTCTAAAACCAACGATTTATATTTTTGTTAAACTATAACCTTGAAGGGGAACGATAGAAAAATGGAATTTAAACAAAAGTTGCTAGAATATCAAGAAATAATAAATAAAGAATTAGAAAAAAATATAATAAAACAAGATTGCTTAGAAAAGACTTTAAATTCTTCAGTAGAATATAGCTTACTAGCAGGAGGAAAAAGGCTTAGACCAATTTTAATATTAGCTTCATATGAATTGTTTAAAAATGATGTAGAAAAATGTATGCCATATGCAGTTGCATTAGAAATGGTACATAATTTTTCATTAATACATGATGACTTACCAGGAATTGATAATGATGATTTTAGACATGGAAAATTAACAAATCATAAGCAGTTTAATGAAGCAACAGCAATTTTAGCAGGAGATAAATTATTAAATAATAGCTATAAAATTATAAGTGAAGATTTGCTAAAAACAGCATCAGAACAAGAACTAAAAATAAAGATGAAAATATTCAATGAATTTTCAGTAGCAATAGATAAAATGATTATTGGAGAATATGTAGATACTGAGTATGAAGGAAAAGAAATAACAGCAGAAGATTTAGATTTTATACATGAAAATAAAACAGGCGCATTTTTAATATTGAGTGTTAGAATAGGTGCAATGCTTGCAAATTCAAGTGACAAAGATTTAGAAAAACTAACTAATTATGCTAAGAAAATAGGTCTAGCATTTCAAGTAAAAGATGATATTTTATCAGAAGAAGGAAATGAAAAAATATTAGGAAAACCGGTAGGAAATGATAAAAAATTAAAAAAATGTACATATGTATCTAAATATGGTTTAGAAAAAGCAAAAGAAATATTAAATCAAATTATAGAAGATAGTATAAAGGAAATAGCAGAATATGGAGAAAAAGCAACTTTTCTAATAGAATTATCAAGATATATAGCAAATAGAAATAAATAATATAAGTGAGGATAAAAAATGAAATTCGATAAAGAGCATATGCCTAAACATATAGCGATAATAATGGATGGAAATAGAAGATGGGCAAGATCAAAAGGAAAGCCAGTTAGTTTTGGTCATAAAGAGGGAGCAAAAACATTAGAAAATATAGTAAGATATGCAAATAAAATTGGATTAGAATATATAACTGTATATGCATTCTCAACAGAAAATTGGAAAAGAGCAGAAGAAGAGGTAAAAGCATTAATGATGCTTTTACAAAATTACTTAGATGAGTATTCAAAAAGAGCAGATACAGAAAATATAAGAGTAAAAATATTAGGAGATATTTCAGCACTATCAGATGGAATGCAAAAAAGTATAAATAAATGTATGGAAAGAACGAAAGATAATACAGGAGTGACATTTAATATTGCATTAAATTATGGTGGAAGAGATGAAATATTAAAAGCAATTAAACAAATAGCTAAAGAAGTTAAAGAAGAAAAAATAGAAATAGAAGACATAACAGAAGAAAAGGTATCAGATAGCTTATATACAAAAGGTGATCCTGACCCAGATTTGTTAATTAGAACAAGTGGAGAACTAAGATTAAGCAATTTCTTACCATGGCAATTAGTATATTCTGAGTTTTTATTTATTGATAAAAATTGGCCAGATTTCAATGAAGAAGATTTAGATAATGCAATTATAGAATATCAAAAAAGAACAAGAAAATTTGGAGCAAATTAAGGAAGAAAGAGGAAGAAAGAGGAATAAAGATGGATATAAAAAGATTAACATCAGGACTATTAGGATTTCCATTAGTATTACTAATTTTAATAATAGGAAACAAGTTTGTTGTAGATATAGCCCTAGCAATTATTGCAATATTAGCAATGGATGAATATTTTAATGCAATTTCAAAAATAGCAAAACCTGTAAGATGGATAGGGTATTTAAGTTGCCTTAGTATAGCACTTATACATATAATGCCACCAGAAACAGCTAATTCAGCAGCAATACTTGCAATACCTACAATATTATTAATATTATTTGCACAAGTAATTGCAACAGAAATGAAAACAAGTTTTAAAGATATTGCATATACTTTTATAGGCATAATATATGTAGTTTTGTGTATAATGTTTATAGCTAAGATAAATGGAATGCAAAATGGAAATGTTTTAATATGGTATGCAATAATAGCAGCTTGGGGAACAGATATATTTGCATATTTTGTAGGGAAGGCGATAGGAAAACATAAATTTAGCAAAATAAGTCCTAAAAAGTCAATAGAAGGCTGCATAGGAGGGACAATAGGTTCTATTTTGCTAATGTTATTATATACATATGTAGCAAATAAATATTGGGGAATGAATTATTCATATTTATTTATTGTAGGAATAGGAATTATATTAAGTTTTATAGGTCAAATTGGAGATTTTGCAGCTTCAACAATAAAAAGATATGTTGATATAAAAGATTATAGTAATTTAATACCAGGACATGGTGGGATGTTAGATAGAATAGATAGTTTAATGTTTATAGCACCATTTGCATATATATTATTAACATTTATCTAAAAACTATTAGTTAGCCATAAGGCTTAGTAGGAGGCAAGATTGATAACATTTATAATATCAGCAATAAAAATTATATTTTTATTAGGATTTTTAATATTTATACATGAACTAGGACATTTTTTAGTTGCAAAACTTTGCAAGGTAAAAGTAAATGAATTTGCAATAGGATTTGGACCACAAATATGGCAAAAGCAAGGAAAAGAAACTAAATATGCAATACGAGCATTACCACTTCGGTGGTTTTGTTAGTATGGAAGGAGAAGATGAAAGGTCTGAAGATAAAAGAGCTTTTTCAAATGCTAGTATTCCAAAAAGAATAGCAATTTGTTTAGCAGGAGCAACTGTAAATATTATTTTTGGATTAGCTATATATTTTGTAGTTGTAGCAAATTCAGGTGTATATATATCAAATGAAGTAGATTCAATAATTGATGGATATGCAGCTGAACAAATGGGGGTACAAAGTGGAGATAAAATTGTAGAAATAAATGACTACAAAATAAAAAGTAAATATGACTTAGATAAAATAATGAATAAGTCAAATGGCGAAGAATTAAATATAAAAGTAGAAAGAAATAATGGGATGCTTGATTTTAAAGTAAAGCCAACAGAAGTAAAAAATCGAGTAACTCGGAATGTATTTAGATGAAAAATGTCAAGTAATAGCAGTGGAAAAAGGAAGTAGTAGTGAAAGACAAGGAATAAAAGCAAATGATGTAATATTAAAAATAAATAATGAAGAAACAAATCAAGATTCAAATAAGGTCTTAGATATTTTGCAACAAAAAGGATTGGGAACAATGTTATTAACTGTAAAAAGAGGAAATGAGGAGATAAAAATAGAGTTAACTCCAGATTATATTTCTTCTTACTATATAGGAGTTAATATGAAAAAAGCACCAGATACATTTTGGAATAGGTGTATATATGGTGCAATGGAAACTAAAAAATTTGCTTTTTCAATATTAGATAATGTTAAAAAGCTATTTACAGGTGGAGTTGGAATAGATCAAATGATGGGACCAGTAGGAATATCAGAAGCAGTAGCTAAAACTAGTGGATGGCAAGATTTTATCTATATGATGGCATTGATTTCATTATCATTGGGAGTTACTAATTTATTGCCTATACCAGCTTTGGATGGTGGTAAAATTTTGATTTTGTTGATAGAAGCCATAAGAAGAAAGCCTATGAAACAGGAGACAGAAATAAATATTCAATTACTTGGTTTTTCAATTTTGATAGCATTATCAATTTATGTGACCTATAATGATATTTTGAGGATTTTTTGATGGTTATTTGATTTTTATAAGTAGAGACTCTGAAATACTGTTGAGTGATGGTATTTTGGAGTCATTTTATGTTTTACTATTTCAGAAGTTTAACTACTCTACAATAAATAAAAGGAAAAATGGAGATATAAGTTTAAAAAAATACTGAAATTTAAAAGAATTTTGTAATTGACTAAAAGATTTCTAAATGCTATAATGAGAGTATCGAAAAAAAGAAAATAAAATCGAATAATAAATAATTGGAGGTACTTATGAAAAAAAATGTAAAAAGTAAATGTTTGATAGTTATATTAATGGTAATTACTTTGGCTTTTGGATTACAAAATAATGTATATGCATCTATATCGATGTCATCATCTAGTGTAAATGTGGAAGCTGGTAAAAGTACTACTGTAAATATGATAGCAAATAATACTACTGGAGATGTTAATATTACTTCATCAAATCCAGAGGTAGCAACTGCGACTGGTGCTAATAATATTTCAGATAATTCGATACCAATAACAATAACAGGTAAAAGTGCAGGAACTGCTACAATAACAATATCAGGAATGGCAAAAGATACAGATACTGGAGCTAATAAAGCAAAATACTCTAGAACAATAAATGTAAAAGTAACAGGAGATGCAACAGCAGATACAACAAGTGCAGATTTAAGTAATTTAGGAATAAAACCAAATGATTTTTCAGGATTCTCACCTAATAAAACTAGTTATGATGTAACAGTGCCAGAAAATGTACAAACTATTGAAGTCTATGCAACAGCTAAGAATGCTAGTGCAAAAATTTCTGGAACAGGTACTCAAAAATTGGCAATAGGAGAAAATAAAATAGATGTAGTAGTTTCTGCTAGTGATGGAACAACAAAGACCTACACTATAAATGTAAAAAGAGAAGGAGAAAACAAAGAAGAAGTTTCACAAACGACAGAAAAAGTTGAAGAAGGATTATCTGAATTAAAAGTAGAAAACTTGGAATTAACACCAAAATTTACAACAAATGTATATGAATATTCTACTAAATATATTGGAGAAAAAACAACATTAGATATACAAGCAATAGTGACAGAACCAACTTATACAGCAGAGATAGTAGGAAATGAAGACTTAAAAGAAGGAGAAAATGTAGTTACTATACTAGTATCAGATAAAGATGGTAAAAATATAGCTACATATCAAATAAATATAAATAAAAGTAAAATCGATGAAGAAGCAATAGCAAAGCAAGAAGAAGAAAGAAAACAACAAGAGCAAAAGAAGTTACTACTAATAGGAGGAATAGCAGGAGGAGTAATACTACTTATAATAATAATACTAATTATAAAACATCAAAAAAGTAAATCATATGCAGAAGAATTTTCAGCAATTCCATTTTCAAGATTAAATGATAAAGATGATGAATATTTTGAAAATGAAAATATAAATGATAATAATGATGGATTTGAAAATAATTTTATAGAAAATGCTAATAATAATGAAGAACAAAAAGAATTTAAACAAGAAGATTCAGAAGATATAGAAGAAGTAAAAACAACAGCTAAAGAAGAATTAAAAAGAAAATTCTTAGAAGGGTATAATACAAATTTTGATGATGACTATAAAGAAGAAAAAGTAAAAAAGAATAAACATAAAGGAAAAAGATTTAAATAAAATTAAAATGGTACTCTAAATATTAGAGTACCATATATATGCCAATATAGCTCAGTTGGTAGAGCAACGGATTCGTAACCCGTAGGTCAGCAGTTCAATTCTGCTTATTGGCTCCAATAAGTAAAATCTTTTGCAAAGGAGAAAAGTTTATGAAAATCTATTTAGCATCAAACAATAAAGGAAAAATTGAAGAAATAAAAAAATTCTTTTCAAATGCAGAAATCATAACGACAAATTCATTAAAAGAATTTCAAGAACCAGAAGAGAACGGAACAACTTTTGAAGAAAATTCTATGATAAAAGCAAAAGCATTATATAATTTTATAAAAAACAATATAAAAAAAAGAGACATTATCATAGCAGATGATTCTGGAATTATTATACCACTATTAGGTGAAGATAAATTAGGAGTTTATACCAAAAGACAAATGCTTAGTTGGACATCTGAAAATAATTGTGATGAGAAAGAATTTTGGAAACATATTGTAAACAAAGTAGGAGAAAAAGCAAAAGCAAAATTTTTAGCAGTAATTTCTGTAATTGATTGTGAAGGAAAAGAAATTTCATATACATATACTCTTGACGGAACTGTTGTATACCCAAGGGGAACAAATGGATTTGGATTTGATAGTATATTCGAATATGAAGGGAAAACTTTAGCAGAGAGAAGAATAGAAGAAAAAGAAAAAATAAGTCCAAGAGGAAAGGCACTTGAAAAAGTAGCAAAAGATTTTTTAGAGTTTAATAAGTAAAATAAGTGATATAAATGTAGTATATCTATTATAAAGAGAAGTATTTTAAATAACCTAAAAGAAAAATGGTATTAAAAAGTAGAAAAAATGAAAACTAAATTTAGTTTTCATTTTTTTGGTAAGTGCATTATTATTGTATATATTAATAAAAATCCCCAAAAATATGGAAAAAATCAAAAATATGTGTTAAAATGTATAGTGTTAAATTTTACATTGAAAGGAAAGAAAGAAAATGGGATTTTTCGATAAATTAAAAAATGGCTTAAATAAAACAAAAAAATCATTTGACGAGAAAATAAATAATGTATTTAGCAATTTTAGAAAAGTAGATGAAAAATTTTTAGACGAATTAGAAGAAATACTAATAATGTCAGATATAGGAATGGATACATCAATAAAAATTATAGGAAATTTAAGAGAAAGAATAAAAAAAGAAAAAATACAAGATGAAACAGAAGTAAAACAAGCTTTAAGAGAAGAAATGCAAAAAATATTAGATGTTACAGATATTAACTTGCATTTAAATACCAAACCATCAGTAATTTTAGTTATAGGAGTAAATGGAGTTGGAAAAACAACATCAATAGGAAAAATTGCAAGTAGATTATCAAGAGATGGTAAAAAAGTTGTAGTTGCAGCAGCAGATACATTTAGAGCAGCAGCAGTTGAACAACTAGAGATATGGGCAAAGAGGTCTGGTGCCGATATTGTAAAAAGAGATGAAGGAGTAGACCCAGCTTCAGTAGTTTATGATGCGTTAAAAATAACTAGAGAAAAAAATGCAGATGTATTAATTGTTGATACAGCAGGAAGATTGCATAATAAGAAATATCTAATGGATGAATTAAACAAAATTCAAAAAGTAATAAATAAAGAAATGCCAGAAGCTGATAAAGAAGTGCTATTAGTAATAGATGGAACAACAGGACAAAATGCTATTTCACAAGTAAAAGCTTTTAAAGAAGAAGCAGATATAACAGGATTAGTTCTTACAAAGTTAGATGGAACAGCCAAAGGTGGAGTTGTTATAGGAATTGTGGAAGAAAATAAGATTCCTGTTAAATTCATAGGAGTTGGAGAACAGATTGATGATATGGAAATCTTTAATTCAGAAGAATTTGTAAAAGCAATTATATAGATAAGGAGGAAGTTTTTGTGAGTCAAAAAGAAATAAATGAAAACATAGATAATACAAAAGCAAATAATCAAAAACAAGAAAGTAAACAAAGTTCTACAACAACTAAAGAAAAAAGTAAGAAAAGTAAAATTAGAATGATAGCTGTAATAATATTCATTGTATTGTTTGCAATGGTAAGTTATATTCAAGTAAGAGGTAGTTATTTAGAGTATCAAGAATTAGGACAAAAATATGTAGAAGTTTTTAATACAAACCTAATATACAGATATAGCATAATGGGAATTAACTTTATATTATTATTCTTTGCGATTTACTTTACAAATAGGGGAATTAAGAAGGGGTTAAAACCATTTTTCGAAAAAGAAAAAAAGCCAATGCCCAAAATACTTAATAAATCGTTAGCTCTAGTAATATCACTAATTGTAAGTGCAGTTATGTCTGGAGTTATGATGCAAAAAATAATGCTTGCATTAGCAAATACAAGTTTTGGATTAACAGACCCAATTTTCAATTTAGATATTGCATATTACATATTTCAAAAGCCAGTAATTGAAATGCTAGTATATTATTTCTTAGGTATTGTTGTAGGATTAACAGTATATATGGCAGTATATTATATAATTGTATTTAATAGATATTTTGATGGTGTAGACCCTAATATGCTAAAAGAAAGTTTATTCATGAAAAAACTTACAAGAAATGCTTTATTAATAATAATAGCAGTAGCAATAATTACAGTTTTAAATTCACAAAATTTAATGTTAGGAAAAATTTTAACAGTAGATGGAGAAATTGAAATAACTGGAGCAGGAATAACAGAATCAACTATAAAACTATGGGGATATGTAATTTTTGCATTTGTTATAATAATTTTTGCATATAGAGCTTTAAAATATTTCAAACAAAAAAATACAGCAAAAATATTAAAAAATTTAGCAGTTATACCAATATATTTAGTAGCACTTTTTGTGGTAATGGTTGGATTTGATTTAATATTTGTAAGAACAAATGAATTAGACAAAGAAAAGAAATATCTAGCTGAGAATATAGAAAATACAAAAAATGCATATAACTTAAATATAGAAGAGGAAAATCTTGAATATTCAGGAACTATAACAGAAAAAGAAATAAATGAAAACCAATTTACATTAAATAATATACCAATAGTAAGTAAAGAAGCAGTGTTATCAACATTAAAAAATAACCAAACAAATACAGGATATTTTACATATAGAGATGCAAACTTAGCAAAATATAAAGTTGGCGATAGAGAAGAATTAGTATATGTATCACCTAGAGAAATATCTAATACAGGAAGAACATATAGTAATAAAACATATGAATATACACATGGTATGGGAGAAATACTAACATCTGCATCAGAAACAACAGAAAGTGGAAATGTAAAATATATACAAAAAGATGTATCAGGTAAAGACGAAAAAGTGAATATTGAAGAACCTCGTACATATTTTAATACAGGAAATGAAGGAATAATAGCAACAAATACTAAAAACAAACAAGAATACGATTATACAGATGAATTTGGAAATGATAAAACATCTACATATAATGGTCAAGCAGGGTTACAACTAAGTTTTTTAGATAGATTAGTATTAGGAATTTACAAAAACGATATAAATTTAGCTTTTTCTAGTGAAATAACTAATGAAAGTAAGATTTTAATAAATAGAAATATAATTCAAAGAGCTAAAAAAGCATTACCATATTTAATGTATGATGAAAATCCATATACAGTTATAAGTGATGATGGAAAAATATATTGGGTATTAGATGCATATACAATTTCAAGTAGTTACCCATATTCTCAATATACGGACTTACAACATGAAGGAAAAACTAGAGATATAAATTATATAAGAAATTCAATAAAAGTAATAATAGATGCATATGATGGAACAATGAAATTTTATATAACAGACAGAACAGACCCAATAGCAATGGCATATAATCATATATATAGTAGTTTATTTGAAGATTTAGATGAAGAAATACCAGAAGACATTGCAAAACATTTTGTATATCCAGAGCTATTATATAAAATACAATCACAAATCTTAGAAGTTTATCATAATGTAAAACCAGAAGTATTATATAGAGGAGATGACTTATGGGATACTGCAAAATATAATACAGTAAATTCAACAAAATCAACAGGTACATATTTAGAACCATATTATACAATGGTTAAAATTGGCAATAAAAATGAATTAGGATTAATACAAATGTATACACCAAATGAAAAACAAAATATAATTTCATATTTAGTAGGAAGTACAGATGGTGCAAATAATAAATTGAAATTATATAAATTTTCAGCAGATAGTAATATTGTTGGTCCAATGCAACTAGATAAACAAATAAAAGAAGATGAATCAATATCAGCAGAATTACAGTCTTTAGAAACAACGGGAACAAAGATTACAAAAAATATGATAATAGTACCAATAGAAAATACTTTATTATATGTAGAACCAATATATCAAACAATGCTAAATGAATCAGATACACCAGTATTGAAAAAAGTAATAGTGGCTTCTGGAAATAAAGTAGCAATAGGAAATTCATTACAAGAAGCATTGCAAAATTTATTATCAAAATATGCAGTTGATATAGAAGTAGAAAATACAGAAGATATTGAAGGATTAATTGACTCTATAATAAAGGCAAATAAAAATTTAACTGAATCTAATAATAATAATGATTGGGAAATGATGGGGAAAGACATACAAAAATTACAATCTTTAATAGAATCTTTAGATAAAATGAAAAGCAGTCAAAAAAATCAAAACACAAATACATTAAATGAAAATACAATCAATGAAAATAATCAAAAAGAAAATAACACAAAAATTAATATTAATAACACTAATAGTAGTAATGTATTAGAATAAAAATGAATAAAAAAAATTTAAAAATCCACTATAATAAAAAGGTGGATTTTTTATGTTTAATATTTGTAAAAAAATATATA
>ERZ836760.1994-NODE-1994-length-18274-cov-7.756573_pt1 | contig 18274 bp, 23 predicted proteins | sample MGYA00519941_ERZ836760 | MGnify/ENA primary metagenome ERZ836760 (study PRJEB31850, sample SAMEA3708807) | human gut metagenome | biome: human gut; feature: human-associated habitat; material: faeces | place: China | collected 2014 ... | reverse complement strand
TTTAAAAATGAAAAGAAAATGGACTAAAGAAAGTGCAGAAAGATATATAAAAACAGCTAAAGAAAAAGGATTAAAATATTGGAGTGCAAAAGATTTCTTAAGAAACCATAGAACAATGCATTCTATAATTTAGGAGTAAAATTATGGAAAACATATATGAAACATATGCAAGAATAATATGTGCAAATTGTAAAAACAAAAAAGAATGTCAAGAAGAACTAAGAAAAAGAATAGATGGCAGTGTAAAATGCAACTACTATGAAAGAGAAAACAAAAATGAAGGCTACAAAAAGCAAAAGCCAATAACTGCTAAAAGAAATAAAAGTTTAATGGAAATTTAAGGAGAAAATACAATGTTAACAATTATACTAGGAATAATATTAAGTCCAATAGCATTAATGTCAGTAGTTTTTAGTTTATGCATAATTATTGGAACAATAAAAGGAATTATGAAAACATTAAAAGAATTTTATAAGAAAGAGAATGATGAAAATGGCAAATAAAGTAGGTAGACCAACAAAATATGATAAAAAATATTGTAAAGAAATAATAGAGTATTTTGACAAACCACCACAAAACTGTATGTATAAAGAAGAGTATTTTAATAATGGAGGAATAAAGAGTAAAACACCAATAATAACTGCTATTGAGTTTCCTACATTCCAAGGATTTGCTAATAAAATAAAAGTTAATACAGATACATTACATCAATGGAGAAAAGAACATGAGGAATTTTCCGAAGCTTATACGCGTGCGAAAGAATTACAAGAAAAAATATGGCTAGTAAATGCAATGGGAGGATTGTATAATGCACAATTTGCACAATTTTTTGGTAAGAATTGTCTAGGATATAAAGATAAGCAGGAAGTAGAACATAGTGGAAAAATAAATAATCCATTTGAAGGAATGACAACAGAGGAATTAAGGCAGTTGATAGAAGATGATAAACAGTAAAATTAAAGAAGAATTAAAAAGACAAGCACGACTAGAATTAGCTAGGCGTGATTTTTTTGAATATTGTAAACTTACTGCTAGTGATTTTTACAAAGAAGATAGAATGTTTTTAAAAAATATGTGCAATGAATTACAAGATTTTTATGAAAGCAAAAAGCCAGAGGACAAAATAATGGTAATAAATGTACCACCAAGACATGGAAAATCAAGAACAGCAGGAAAACTAGTAGAATGGGTATTTGGAAATAATAAGAATGAAAAAGTAATGACTGGCTCATATAATGAAACTTTATCAGGAACATTTGCAAAATCAGTAAGAGATACAATAGCATCAGAAAAGACAGAAGGAGTAATTGTATATAATGATATATTTCCTAGTACAAAAATAAAATATGGAGAAGCTAGTGCAAATAAATGGGCATTAGAAGGAAGTAATCAAGCAAACTATTTAGCAACATCCCCAACAGGAACTGCAACAGGATTTGGATGTACTCTAATGATAATAGATGACTTAATAAAGAATGTTCAAGAGGCATACAACGAAACAGTTTTGCAGAAACAAATAGATTGGTTTAATAACACAATGCTATCAAGAACAGAAACAGGTTTTAAACTAATCATAATAATGACGAGGTGGGCAAGTAATGATTTAGCAGGATATATATTAGAAAATTTTGATAATGTAAGACACATTAATTATCAAGCAGTCAAAAAAGATGGTTCAATGTTATGTGACAAAATATTAAACAAAGAAGATTATAATCTAAAAACTAAAAATATGAATAAAGACATCGTATACGCTAATTACCAACAAGAGCCAATAGATATAAAGAATAGATTATATAGTGGATTTAAAACATATGATAAATTACCACCAGCACATTATATTATGAATTATACAGATACAGCAGATGAAGGAGAAGATTATTTATGTTCAATAGATTATCAAATGTATAATAATTCATATTACATATTAGATGTTATATATACACAAGAATCGATGGAAATAACAGAACCAGCAGTTGCTAAAATGCTTACTAAGGATAAAGTAGGCTACGCAAACATTGAAAGCAACAATGGTGGTAGAGGTTTTTCGAGAAATGTAAAAGAAGAATTAAAGAAATTGAAGAATTATCATACTAAAATAAATCCTTTTCATCAAAGCGAAAATAAAGTTGCTAGAATATTAAGCAACTCAACAGCAGTTATGAATAATATTTATTTTCCAATTAATTGGGAAGATAGATGGCCAGAATTTGCAAAACATTTAAAACATTATTTAAGAAGTGGAAAAAATGAACATGACGATGCAGAAGATTGTTTAACAGGAGTATATGAGCATCCAAGACCAAACACAATTCAATTTGGATACAATAGTATTATATAAGGAGAAAGATATGGATACAGTAGAAAGAATACAATATCAAGAAGAATTTTTAAAAGAAGAAGAGCTAGATAAGAACATAAATATATTATGGGGAAAAGTATTACCAATATTTATGCATAGAAAATATTTGTATGATAGATTTACTAGAAAGAATGACACAAATGATGTTGTTGTGGCATTAGAATATTATATAAGTATAATAGCAAGTGGATATTTTGGAGGAAAAGAACCACAATACAAAGTTAAAAAAGTTAATGAGACACAAAAAAATATATTAAAAAAGATATTTAATAAAATATTTGGAGAAAAAAACAATCCAGATGAATTTCAAACTATCATTGATTATATTACAAAATATAATGACAATGGTAGTTTTTTCTATGATTGTGTGAAAGACTATGTGAATACTGGTGCCTGCTATGGTTTAGTATACGAAAATAACGACAATGAACAAGTATATGCACATACTTCTAGTTTAAATACAATAGCTATTTGGAATTATGAAGTACCAGCAAAGAAAATTGGATTGTTAAGAGCTTGGTTTGAAAATACTGAATCGGGAGGAATAGAAACACATTTAGAAATAATAACAGAAAATTATAAAAAACAATATGTTGATGGAAAAGATAAAAAAGAAATAAAACAGAATGCTGAATATGAATTTAAAGAAGTTGAAAATAGCAAGAAAGAAATATATTGGAATGATTTACCTTGTTTTGCAGTAGAAAACCCTGATGGACTTGCATTCTTTGAAAATGTAATAACATTAATAAAAAAGCACGAGCAAGTAATAAAGAACAATGCAAATATATTTCAATATAATGATAATGCGAAATTAAAAATAACAGGATATGAACCACAAAACGATAGTCTTGTTGAAGTAGTGGGCGAAAATGGAGAAATAAAGTTAGACAACGCAGGAGAGCCAATAATGATTCCTAATCCTAAAAGGCAAAAAGAGGATGAAGTTATTTTAGGTGCCAAAGTATTTTACACACCAGACAAGTCTGGAGATATTGGCTGGGTAACAAAAGATATAAATGATACAGCCTCTGAAAATCACAAGAAAACTTGTTTAGATATGGCATTAATGATAAGTGGTGTACCAAATGTTACAGACCAAGGTTTTACAAATGCAGACAATTCAAGTGCATTAGAGAAAAAGTTTTTTCCGTTAGAGCAAGTATTACAACAAGCAGACCACCTATTTAAAGCAGAATTGCTAAGAATGTGGAGAATGATTACAGATAGAATAAATATAAAGAAAAGTAAGCAATATGATTTTAGAGATATAGAAATAATACTTACAAGAAATTTGCCAACAGATACAGAAAGCGTTGTCAATGCTTGGCTCAAGTTAAGAGGATTGTTATCAGATAAAACTGTAATAGACCATTTACCATATGACTTAGATAGTGAAGCTGAACTTACAGAAATGGACAACCAAAACGAGGTTAATATGCAAAAAAATCTAGAAAACATACAAAATATGGAACAAAAACCGATAGATTCATCGTTTAAGAAAACAAAAATTAACAAAGAATTTAATTACAAGCAAAAAGAACAGACGGGCATTATAAAGAAATGAGGTGTTGTAAATGGATAATTGGCAATACCATAACAGGAAAATGAAAGAGCTTAAACAATTATATTTAAAAGCAAGTAAACAAACACAAAATAGATTACAAGAAATAATAGATACTTTTAAATTTGATTTTGATACTTTATATAATGTAGCAGATAATAAAACTAAAAATAGAGCGAACACATACATAGAAGAATGGAAAGATAGAAGAATATTAACAGGATACTTTGGCATATTAGCTAAAAATATTTACAATAGAACAAGAGTAAAGAATAGCGAAATATTAGAATTACTTATATATGGTGCTTATATAGAAGAACGAAACAGGATACAAGAGCAAGAATTAAATATAATGTATGATGATGCAAATTATTATTATCAAGAAGGAGAACAAGAAGTAAATAATATATTATCTAAAAAAGAAAGAAAACCAATAAATACATTAGAATGGGCTTTGCTTTTATCCTTACTAGACACACCTAATACAAAAGGATATATATTTGAACAATATATACAAGCAACAATACAATTCAATGCACAACAAATATACAGACAGATGACAATTGATTTACAACAACAAAAGCAACCTGACATAACAAATGATATATACCAGAATTTAATTAAACGACAAAACGATTCTAAGCTGAATATAAATGGAGATAAAATATCAGGAGATATAGATGCACAATTAATAGGATTAAATAACCTTGCTAAAGTAGAAGGAATAAAGGAAGTAGATAGTGAAGCAAAAGTTAGATTTATTGCTACAATAGATGGCAATGAAACAGATATGTGTCATAGTTTAGATGGTCAGTTATTTTATATAAATAAAGAAAATGAATTTAATAGATACTATGGTGAGACACAAAAAGACCTAAAAATAGAAAAAATAAAATGTAAAGGACTTATCTTGGGTTTAAATTTGCCACCAATTTCACATCACTTTCATTGGTGCAGAAGTACAATCGTTTATCAAGCACCTAAAACAAGTACGAAAGTAGAACAAGAAGAAAAATATAATTTATTTGACAAAGCATATGAAAGAAGAATAGAAAAATTAAATTTAGAACAATTAAATATAAGACATATAGATAAGAAAACATTGAGTGATATATTGAAAAATATGAAAAAAGTATATAAAGATTTTCCACAGATAGAAGGAAAAATAAAAGAAATAAACGAAATAAGACATCCCTACGGAGGTATGAATATAACTCCACAAGAAGATGGGACTTATATAATGGAAATAAACAGAAACATTTTTAACGACAAAGTGAAAGCTAAAGAAATGTATAATAAAGACTTAAAAAGGAAATTTCATCCTAAAAATAGTAGTTATAAAGATATGGGAATACATGAGGCAGGGCATATGGTATTAAATGAAATATTAAGAAAAAAACATAGTAATATAAATGCGTTAGCAACAGACTGGAATAATAATATTACTTCTACAAGAATATTGAATCAAGCCTTAAAAAAATGTAAAATAAATGGTATAATAAACAGAAGAAAAGCAATAATGAATATTTCAAATTATGCAATAGAAAAAGATGCTTCTGAAACTATAGCCGAGGCGTTTGTTGATTATTATGTGAATAAAAACAAATCAACAAATTTGAGTAAAGCTATAGTAACTATTATGAAAGGAATGATATGAAAAAATGATACCTATAGTACATCCTTGGACAGAATGGCAAGAAATAGATGCAAAATCAGATGATTTATTTGCATGGAAATGGAAAAATAATACACCAGAAGAAATAATAAAAGAGTATGAAGAATGGAAACAATATTACGATAAAACAATGAAATTCCAAATATAATAATTAGTTATTAAAATTTTATAATTATAAATGAAGGCACAAATATGTGTCTTTTTTTAATGCCGTTTTTCTTGTAGTTAGGCTTAATAAAACAAACAAAATAAAAATGTAACTGTTGGGCTAGAAATAGAACAATTGGGACAAGGAGGAAAAACATGGAAGATGAAAAAAGAGATGTAACTGTTGGGGGAGAAAATCCAACTACTGGGACACAAACAGAAAATAATAAGCAAGAAGATGGTAAGATTTTGAGTTTTGATGAATTACTTAATACACATAAAGAATATCAATCAGCTCATGACAAAAAAATTAGAGAGGCAGTAGAAACAGCTATAACTAACTGGAAAGAAACTATGAATAATGAAAAAACAGAAGCTGAAAAACTTGCCAAAATGAACAAAGAACAAAAACTTGAATATCAAGCTCAAAAATCTGAAAAAGAAAAACTTGAAGCATTAGCTAGACTAAATGCTTATGAATTAAAAGAACAAGCATTAGGAATAGCAAATGAAAAAGGTTTAGATGTATCTTTATTAAATTTCTTTGATTTTAGTACAGCTAAAGCTGATGAATTAAATGCAAAAATAGATGAAATATCTAATGCGTTTAATAAAGCAGTAGAAAAAGCAGTAAACAACAGATTAAAGGAAGATACACCTATTGCAAAAACAGGTATTGAAAAAATAAAAGAAAAAAATATATCTAGAGCAAGTTATTAATTTTAAAGGAGGAAAAAAATATGAAAAGTGAACAAATTACACAAGAAGCATTAAACATAATGTTACAAGATGGTGAAACAAAGGATAATTTAAAACAAGTTTTAAGTGGAGTATTAGAAAATGTATCTGCAAGAGCAATATCAGAACAAATTAAAGCAAAAAATGGCTCAGGAACTCCAGAAGGGGGAGTAATTGAATACAAAAGATTTGCAAATGCAGAATTAAAAGACAAAGGAACAGCAAGAAAACAAGGAAAAGGAGACCCAGTAAAATCAAAACCAGTAAAAGTATACATAGATACTGATAAAGAAATTGTTGAAGAATTACAAGGAAAAGATGTTAAGTTGTATGGTATTGACGGAATGGCAGAGAGAAGAAAATCAAATCATCAATCTGCTATAATTAGGTATTTAGACAGAGAGTTTTTTGCAAAAGTATTAGAAGGAACTAAGGTAGAAGTTAAGGCTAATGTGCAAGACACAATAGATGATTTATTAGAAAGAGCTAGAACATTGCAAAATGAATTTATTGATGGAATAGAATCAGATTTATTAGTAATAGTTGTAGACAGTAAATATAGAAAAGGAATGAAAAAAATCTTAGATGAATTACCAAATGGAACAGACCCTAAAGAACAAGCAATAGGTATGTATGATTCAGTAAGAGTATATGAATCAAATAGAATGCCTAAAGGAGTTAGATGTGTAGTTATGATGGATGGAGCAATAGCACAACCTTACTATGTGTCTGAATATTCTGCTGAGAAAGTTCCTTTTGACGATGCAGTTGCATTAGAAGACTTTTTATTCAAGGGAACTAAGGCGTTAATGGAAGATACTATTTTTTATGTTGAAGATGATTCTTCAACAAAACTTGAAAGTTTAACAGTAAAATCTGAAGCAGGGCAAGCACAAGGAAATACAAAAATTACTGTAACTCCAACAAAAGCAGAAGGAAATAGTTACAAATATAAAGTGGCATCTAATCCAACTATCCCTACATATGACCAAGTATGCACGAGTGGATATACAAATTGGAATGGTACAGATGAAATAACTGCTACAACAGGACAAAAAATAGTAATTGTAGAAGTAGATTCTGATAATAAAGCTAAAAAAGGTGGACAAGCAACTGTGACATCAAAAGCTTAATAAAATAGGAGGCAATAGAATGACAAATACTAAAAATATAGACAAAATCATAGCTGATTTAGGAGCTAATTACAAAAAAGAGGATAAAGAGGTTTTAGAAGAAATATTAGTAGAAGTTACTTCTATCGCCTCTGATATTTCTAATAAACAAAAAGAAGAAAAGTTATTTCCATATATTAAAAGAGCAGTAAAATCTGAATATTTGGCTAGAGGAACAGAAGGACTAACTTCTCGAACAGAGGGAAGCATGTCAAGTTCTTTTGAAAATATTATAGATACATTAAGAAACAATATTATTAAATCTGGATTAAGGAGGATTAAATAATGTTGTTGAAAGATTTAACTAAAGTATATATTTCAGGATATGAAGAAGTAAAAAATCATAGTGAAAAAACAAAAAAATGGAAATATAAAGGAATAGCATATTTGAATTTACAACAAGATGTCAATGAATTAGATAGAAAACCTACAGGAGAAGTAGATTATAGTATAGAAAATGCAAGAACTGATATGAAATATGATATAAGAAAAGGAAATGGAATATCATTAACAGATATATCAAAGCTTGAAAATTTTATACCAGATTACATAGTAACAGATTGCCCTAAGATAGGAAGAACTACTTTATATAAATTGGAGAAAAACAATGAAATTTAATCTAAAAGTAAAAGGTATAGATGATTTAGATAAAAAGATAAATAATATATGTCAACAATCACCTAACACATTAAAAAATAGTTTAGAAGAAGCATTAAAAAATATAACTAGTTATGCTATAAGACTAAGAAGAGGAAATAAAACAGACGGAATATTGGTAGAAATGATAAAAGCAGATACTAAGGAAATAAAAGGACGAATATATACCGACCAAGAAAAATTTCCATATAGTTGGTTTGAACATTTTGGGACTGGAAGATATGCTGAACTACCTCATATTGGTACATCTAAACATTTTATTGAAAGTGGATATGAAGAATGGTATATACCAGTTAATAAAGTAGATAGAGCATTACATTATCCTATTATAAATATACAAGGACAAGACTTTTATTTAGCACATGGAGTAGAAGCTAATCCATTTTTGCAAAAAGCAGAATTTGAAATGCGAGGAGATACTTTAGATACTATTCAAGATGGAATATATACAATGCTGAGGGAGGTATGCAAATGATAGAATTAACAACAAGACAATTTTCTGATTTAATTTCTGATAAATTAGAAGAACTAGAAGAGGAAACTAGCTTAGAAAATCCTACAACTGAAAGCAAATTTCCGTGTAGGACTATTAATACACCGCTAGAGAGAATATTAAAAACTAGAAATGCAATACCGATAGCAAAACAATTTCAAATTACAATTTCTTGTTGGAATAAGACACAAAGGGCGACTATGGAAATGGCAACTAAAACTGATGAGAAATTAAGAGAATATAATTTAATTAGGACTTCTACAAGTCCAATATCATTTGATAGAATAATACAAAAATATAGAATAATAACAACATATGAAGTTCGTTGGAATGGACTAACGAACTCTTTTGAGGTTATAAGATAGGAGGAATTGGAATGGAACAAGAAACACCAAATGTATCAACTTTAACAAAAGTATATTATGCAACAGACAAACAAGGTACAGACAAAAAACAAGTAATGTTTACAGAGGAGATACCACCATTAGAAGAAGCACCAGAACAAATAACAGCTCAAGTTTTAGATTTGGATTATGAATTAGCACAACCAGGAATTAGAAAAGCAGGTTCAATCGAATTGCCAGTATTATATACACATAAACAACATAAAGAATTAAGTGCATTAGATAAAAACAAAGATTATTATTGGTTTTTCGAATTACCACAAGCTACTGCACCTACTAGTGGGAAACCATTAGTAAGATACCTAAAAGGAAAAATGAGACTTACAATGGACACAATCTCTGTAGGAGAATTTTTAAAAGACAAATTGACTATATATAAAAATTCAGAAGTATCAGAAAATGAGGGATTTCCCACAGAATAGTCCTGTTGAAAGTGTCGCAACAAGACGAGTCAAAAAGACACTAAAGGGAGCAGATTAATGTTCCCTTCTAAATAATATTATGGAGGAATTAAAATGGTTTTAGAAACTAAAAACAAAAAAATAGAATTAATATTTACAACTAGAAAAATAGTAAATATATCAAATATCTTAAAATCTAAAAATTTTGAAGATTTATATTTTAAAGCAGTAAACGAAAATGATATAGATGCATTATCAAAAATAATTTATGTATTTGCAGAAGATGAAGTAGGATTAAAATCGTTTAAAAGCAGTGAAGAAGTATATGATTTTATAGACGAATATAAAGCAGAGCAAAAGAAAACATATCAAGAAATTTTTGAAGAATTGGCAGGTGCAATAAACGAAGAGGGTTTTTTCAAAACAAAAATGAACAAAAAACAATTACAAGAGAAATTATCAAATCCTTTATCAGGAGTGAATATGAACGAACTAATAAAGGATTCAGCGGAGAAAGCAATGAGCAAAATAGCAGAAGAGGAAGTATTCAGAGGATACAAGGGCTAGAAGATATAATAAAAAAGATACAAAATGCCAAAACTCTAAGAGATACTATTCTTTGTTTAGAGCCTTTGGCATATTACTTTAATTTAACACCAAATGAATTTTGGAATGGAAGATATAAAGAAATATATTTATATTGTGAAATTAATATGATAAAAATGCAAGAAGACTTTAAACAAAAAATAATATTAAATGACGCTACAACAGACAAATTAATCCAAGCAGATAGTTTGAATAAAAATGCAAAAATTGTGCCATTAAGAAAAATGTTTGATAAAATATTTTCAAAAAAATAGAAGTTTCGACAAAGTTCGACATACTTTTAAGATTTAGAGTGCTATACTTCTTTTAAATAAAATAAAAGGAGGAACAAAAAAGATGGCAAATAATGAACAAACAGAAAAAAGTGGTTTATGTACTGCTGGATTAGTATTAGGAATAATAGGAGTATGTACTTCGTTTGTTCCTATAATAAACAATTTATCATTTGTTATGGGAGTGTTAGCAGTTATTTTTGGACTTATATCTATAAAAAAAGCAGGAAAAGGAAAAATGATTTCAACTATAGTTTTAGGAGTATTAGCTATAACGATAACTCTAAACGCACAAAAAGCTTTATCAGATTCACTAGATGATATAAGCAAAGATTTAGATACTGCTACAGGGAAAAATACTGAACAAGTTTTAGGAACAAGTGTAGATGTTGTTTTAGGTAATTTTGAAGTAACAAAAAAACAATATGGTATAAATGAAACAAAGTTACCAGTAAAAGTTACAAATAAAACTAATGAAACAAAATCTTTTAGTATACAAGTAGAAGCGGTAAGCCAAGATGGTACAAGAATAACAACAGACTATATTTATGCTAATAACTTAACAGCAGGACAAAGTCAAGAGTTTAAAGTTTTTGAATATGTTCAAAGTGAAATTTTAGAAAAGATGAAAAATGCAAAATTTAATATAGTTGAAGTTTCAATGCATTAAAGAACAAAGCACTTACAGAAATGTAGGTGTTTTTATTTTGCCTCAAAATCTAATGTATATTTCAAAAGAAAAAAGAATGGAGGTGGAAATATGACTATAGAAGAATTAGAAATAATAGTATCCGTAAAAATAGCAGAAGCAATAAAAGAATTTAAAAAAATTGTTCCAGCAATTAAACAGACTGTGCAGAAAGCACAGGAAAGTTTTGACAAAATGGATACGACAAAGATGAAGAATAACATAAATCAAGCAGTGCGATATGTAAAAAAGAAAATGCAAGATTTAAGTAAATCAAATGAAAGTAATCAGATAAAATTAAAAGTAAATAACAAAGAAGCACAAAAACAGATAAGTCAAACTCAAAAATCATTAGATAGTTTAAAAAAACAAACAACTATACGGAGATAATATGCACAATATATTGGATAGTGACAATAAGATATATACTCCAACAGAAGATAAAAATAATTTTAACCCTAATGATGTAAGTAGCTTAAAAATAAATAATATGCCACTAAAAGAATATAATAGATTATTAGAGGAAACAGTTACAAAAACAGAACAATTATCAATGGGAACATCTAATATACAAATTCCTAAAATAGAACAAAGTCAATTATCACAAATGTATCAAGATTGGGGCGCTGGGAAAATTGATTTAAGTGTAATAAAGCAATATAAAAATGAACAAGCAAGAGTAAAAAATGAAGTAGAGGCAACAGGAAACAATTATAGTAAGTGGACTAATATAGTTAGACAGTTTTATGCTTATCTTGATGTAATTAAAGCAAAAATGAATGCTATAAAAAAAGAAATAAATAATACAGCTACTAGTCAAAATAAATTGACTAGCTTTTTTAATGATTTTTGTTCTAAAGTTAAACAAGCAGTAAGTAACACAAAAGGAATATCAAAGAATTTAAAAGAACTCCCTAAGATAACAAATAAAATTAATTTTAACGGATTAAATAAAGGCATGAAGAAAGGCATAGGTCATGTATTTAGATATGCAGGAGCATTACTTTCCCTTGAAAGTATTTATGGATTATTAAGTAGTTCAGCAAATGCATGGTTAAGTAGTCAAAATGCAGGAGCACAACAACTAAATGCCAATATAGAATATATGAAGTATGCTATGGGAAGTGCATTAGCACCAGTAATTCAATTTGTCACAAATTTAGTATATCAATTAATGAAAGCAGTTCAGTCAGTAGTTTATGCTTTAACAGGGATTAATATTTTTGCAAATGCTAGTGCAAAAGCATATTCTAATATGGCAGGAAGTGCTAAAAAAGCAGCTAAAGAAACTAAGCAATTAGCAGGAGTACATGATGAAATAAACAATATTCAAGAGACCAACCCAGAAGGAGGAGGCTCAGGAGCAGGAAATATGACTCCTAATTTTGACTTGTCAAAAGTAGAAGGAATTACAAGTAATATAATTGATGCTATTAAAAATGGTAACTGGTATGAAGTAGGAGAAATATTAGGAAATAAGCTAAACGAAGCTATGAACAACATAGACTGGGGGAAAATTCAAAGCACAGCTAAAAATATAGGAACACAAATAGCTAAATTCTTAAATGGTTTTATAGCTACAACAAATTGGAGCGAAGTAGGAAATACATTTGCACAAGGATTAAATACAGTAATATATTTTGGATACAGTTTTGTAACAACATTTAATTGGACTAAATTTGGTACAGCGATTGGTGACAGTATAAATGGATTCTTTAAAAATGTTGATTGGAAAACAGCAGGTCAAACATTAAGTGATGGAATAAAAGGAGCAATAGAAACATTAAAGACAGCGATAAGTGAAACTGACTGGGTAGCAGTTGGCGAAAGTATAACAGAATTTATACTTAACATTGACTGGTATGGAATGTTAACAGGTTTAGGAGATGTGCTATCAGAAGCTTTAATAGGAATATTTAAATTGGCGTGGGGGATATTTTCTGGAGGAGCTAACTCTGATATAAAATTGAGCTGGAATGGAATGTGGAAGTCTTTAAATCAAATCACAGATATTTCAATGGGTATACAAGATGATCTGATAAAAACAGGAATGATAAAACTATTAGAAACATTAGGACTTAGCCAAGATGAAGCAAATTATGTTTGGGACAATAAATGGAGAATAGCAGGAGATTTATTAAAGCAAAAATGGGAAGAATTTAAAAGTACTGTAAGAGAAAAAATAAATCGTATCAAAGAAATAATATCTAATACAATGGATATAATTAAAAATACTTGGAACAATATTTGGAACACTATAAAAAATATTGCCTCAAATATATGGAATGGTATAACAACAACAATAAGCAATGTAATAAATGGAATAAAAAATACAATACAGAATGTGTTAAATACAATAAGTTCTATTTGGAGTAATATATGGAATGGTATGAAAAATACAGTTACAAATATATTTAATGGCATTTGGAACACTATAAGGAACATAATTAATTCAATATTAGGTGGAATTGAAGGAATGGCTAATGGTATTGTAAGAGGTATAAACAAAGTAATAGATGTATTAAATAATTTACAAGTGCATATTCCTGACTGGATACCACTTTTCGGAGGAAAAAATATAGGATTCCATATTAATCATATGGGAACAGTTTCATTGCCACGACTTGCAAAAGGTGGGGTATTATATGAAGAAAGAGCCTTTATTGGTGGAGAATATAGTGGAGCTAGAACTAATCCTGAAATTGTAACGCCTCAAAATATAATGAGAGAAACAATGGAAGATGTAATTTCTAATTATGGTGGCAACAATGACAGGCCAATATATTTAACTGTAAATGTAGGCAACAAAAAAATAGGACAAATACTATTAGATGATTTAAAAGAGAAAAAGAGAAGAACAGGAGAAGGGATAGAAGCTTTAGTAGGAGGATAAAATATGTTATGGAAAGTAGATGGAGTAGTACAAAAAACTCCAAGTACATATAAAGACAATATAGAAGATACAGATAACGATAGTTATACTAGTAAAGTAACAGGTGCATTAATAGACAACCCAATAGCAGTAGGAATGTTAAAGCTAGAAATGAGTTGGGACTATTTAACAGAAGAGGAAGCAGAAAAGTTGTTGCAACTTACATATAGAAATCCTCTTATAATTACTGTAAAATGTCCAGCTGTTAAAGGTGGGATGTTAGAAAATGCTAAATTTAGAGTAAGTAAAAGAACAAGCGAAATGCATTTAACAGGAAATGATGAAGACACTTCCAAATCTAAATGGAAGGTGTCTTTTAATTTAATGCAAAAAGAATTAACAGAACAGCAGAAACAAACTGTATTAAATGCAGGAGGTTAGAAATGTATAATACAAGTCAAAAATGGAAAGAAAATATATATAAAAATGTTCAAAATATTTTAAATATATACATTGATGGAGTTTTGATAAACCCCGACTACATACTTGATTTTAAAGTAGGACAAACATTATTTGATGAAGAATTAAAATTAGGTAGTGTAAGTAGCAAGTATATAGAATTTAAAATATATAAAGATAAAGTATACAAAGATATGAAAACCGTCAAAGTAGATTATGGAATACTAATAAACCATGGGCTAACTGTTGCAGAAGTAAATAAAATGCTAGTAGGAACTTTAAATGGGATAAAGGTAAAAAGCTTATCTAAAAACAATAAAAGTTTTGAAATATTACCAATCGGAATATTCAATATAGACGATTTTGAAGATAATGATGACAATACATTAACAATAAAATGTATTGATAATATGTCTAAGTTTGAGTTTAAATACGATGGAAGTAAATTAACATATCCAGTAACTTTATTAGATGTATTGAGAGACATATGCAAAAAAGCAGGAGTAGAATTACGGCTCTACTTCTTTTCTTAATTCTGATAAGGAAATATCTGTGTATGATAACACAGTAACTGCAAGACAATATTTAAGCTATATATCTGAAAGTGCGGGAGGGTTTGCTTTTATAGGCAGAGATGGAAAGCTGTATATAAGAAAAATATACCAAGATGAACAAACTATTCCATTAGAATTATTTGCTAGTTATAAATGGGGAGAACAATATAAAATTACAAAAGTAAATTATGAAAATGGAATAGAAAGTTTTAAGTTTGGAAATGAAACAGGGAATACTTTATGGATAAATCAAGAAAATATGTATATTGTAGACGAACAACAAGTAAAAGCTATATATGAAAATTTAAAAGATTTGACTGCTAATAGTTTTGAAGGAAAAACAATAATGGACCCAGCTTTAGATGTTGGAGATAAAATAATAGTTGATGGAAAACCTATTATATACCAAGGAGAATTAGATTTTCAGGGAAGATTTATTGCAGAAATTACAAGTAAAATAGAAATAAAGCAAAAACAAGAAACAACAGTTAAAGAACCATCTCAGAAAGTAATTAATCGAAGAGTACAAAGCAGAATCGATGAGGCAGAAGGAAAGATAACACAACTAGTAGAAGAACAAACAGACTTTAGCAATAAATTAACAGAACACTCACAAGATATAGATAGCATAACAGATGAAGTAAAAAAAATATATGAATTTGATAAAACCGTAATAGGCATAAATGAATTAATGTTAGAAGATGCATTACCAACTAATATATTAAGATTTGAGACAAAAGCAAAAACTGTTAAAGGAATTTATCCAAGCAAGAAACTGTTTCCAAGCATAAAGTTATTTCCTAAAAAAGGTGGAACAACAATTACAGTAGTAGTAGGAAGAACAAGTAGATTTGTGTCACCAAAGCCAATACTTCCAAGCAAGAAATTATTTCCAAGCAAAAAACTTTTTCCAAGAAGTAATGGTTATTATAAGCAAGAATATGAATTTCATATTTCAAAACCATTAAGAAATTTCAATGATGTAAATGATAAATTTGTAATTGAAATTGATGAGGAAAAAGGAATATGTATAGCTAAAGTTTTAAGATATATAAAATATGAAAATGGAATTACAACAATATATGATGAACCAAAGGAAGAAATAATAAAAGAAACAAATATAATGCTATATAAAGGAACTAACTATGTATACATTAAAGAATTTAAAGATTGGGAAATGAAAGCTACATACATCTTTAACAATGAATTAAACAAAGAATATGCACCTAGAGTAGAAACAAATTCTAAGATAAAACAAGTATCTGATGAAATAAATTTAGAAGTTAGTAAGAAAGTAAATCAAAATGAAGTAATAGCAAGTATAAATTTAAGTCCTGAACAAATCAAGATTTTAGCTAAAAACTTGCAATTAGAAGGTTTTACTAGTATTAACGGAAACTTTACAATAGATGAAAAAGGAAACATGACTTGTAACGATGCAAAAATAAACGGAGCAGTAATTGCAAATGGAGAAAAGTTTTCAATAGATGAAGAAGGAAATATGACTTGTAAGAGTGCTACGATGGAAAATATAAAATGTAGTGATTCTATAATGAATAATATAACTTGTGAAAACTTTACAATAAAAAATTCTACAATCCAAGAGGGATTTATAGAACTTAAATCAACAGGAGGGAATAGCAGTTTTTCAGTAACAGATACATCAACAGACAGACTAAATTCAGAATTGAGTGCCAGTTTATTAAACTTCAACAGCAATTTAGGAAGAAATGTAGCACAAATTGGAGTAGATATGGCAAGTGGAAATGGTTTTGCTTCAGTTACAGGAGTTGTTGAATGTAGTAATCTAGTTCAAACCTCACAAAGAGAAAAGAAAAAACATATTAAGAAAGTTGATAAAAAGGCATTAGATGTAATCAATAGCGCAGATATATATCAATATCAATTAAAAGGAGAAAAGCCAACAGGACATAGACATTATGGATTAGTAATTGGAGATAATTATAATTGCCCAAGTGAAGTAAAAGCAGAGAATGGAAAAGGAATAGAAATATATTCAATGTCAACTTTAGCTTGGAAAGCTATACAGGAATTATCAGAACAAGTAAAAAAACAAGAATTAATAATAAAAGAATTACAAGGAGGGAATAAAAATGGCAGTAGAGTTGAAAAGAATAGGGTGGAAAGATGAACCTAGTGAAGATACTCCTATTGATAGTGGGAATCTAAAACAAATGGAAAATAACACTCAAGAAGCTATTACAGAGCTAGAAAAGAAAGATATATTAGCAGTAGGATTTAATGGTGACACTTCCATAACAAGTTCTGAATGGAAACAGAAAGATTTAGTATTTAATAAAAATATTGCACAAATTGGGAAAAATTTAACTCTTACAAATGGAAAAATAAAAATAGGTGCAGGAATAAAAAAGATAAAAGCAAGTTTACAAACAACAGTTAGTAAATTAGCAAACGATACCTTTTATGATGTTCAATTAAATAAAAACTCTGAAAAAGTTGTTAGTTGTAGTGGAAAAAGAGCAGGAGACCCACAAAGTTGGAGCTTTACTATTGTACCAGCTATTATCGAGGTAAAAGAAGGGGATTTAATAAGTGTAAGTGCATTTGTAAATTCAGCGACATTTAGTACATTGACACAATTTGTAGTAGAAGTAATAGAATATGGAGTATAGGAGGTTTAAAAAATGAGTGAAACAAAAAATTTAAGACTGTTTAAACACAATGAACCTCTTGAGACAAATGAAAATAAATTTGACATAGACTTAGCATTAAATCAAAATTGGGACAAGATAGAAGAATTTGCTGGTATGGTTAATGACAAAGTAATAGAGCTTGAAGATAAAGACGAAGAACAAGATTTTAATCTACAAGAACTTCAAAATGAAATTAAAAAAGACAGAGAAAACATGATAAACTTAGAGACAGAAGGACAAAGCATACATATAGAAGATTCAAGTGATTTGGAAGGAAAATTAGAAGTTTTGGGGAATGTGGAGCAAGATGTAAGAGAAGGGTATAATTTATTAGAAAACATATTAACAGATAAGACAGTAAATGGAATAACTGTAAAAATAAATAAGGACAAATCTATTATATTAAATGGTACAGCAACATCAAATACGTCACTAGACATTACGGGGAATTTTGCAATTACTGAACAATCTGTATTCAGTGGAATGTGTGATGGATATGGATATAACAAAATGCTTATACAAATACAAGGGAGCG
>ERZ836760.1981-NODE-1981-length-18350-cov-2.906149_pt1 | contig 18350 bp, 16 predicted proteins | sample MGYA00519941_ERZ836760 | MGnify/ENA primary metagenome ERZ836760 (study PRJEB31850, sample SAMEA3708807) | human gut metagenome | biome: human gut; feature: human-associated habitat; material: faeces | place: China | collected 2014 ... | reverse complement strand
TCCGTATGCGCTTGTGCATGGCGATACGCTCTCCGTCGCAAAGGATGGATGCGGAGCTTTTTGTTGCCGCAATTTCGACCTCCCTTTCAACATAGGTGAAAGGAACCGAGCACCAGCGCCCGTCAAAGCTTGCAGGGTGGTTAAAATTGACAGTGGCGCGCTTCCTGGTAACCATTTCATAGGGGTGTGCTGGCAGCGGGGCAAGCAGATGTTTTTCCCGGTCAAGGAATTCGCTTGCCCTGCTGCCTTCTCTTTTCTGGAAGGCGCGGTCGTTAAGTTCGGATATCTTCTCCTGCAAGGCTTCGTTGAGATCGGCAAGCGAGAAGAAGACGCGCGCCCTCAACGGCGCTATGGCCTGACGCTCGATAAGCCCCACACCCATCTCCACGGCACCTTTATCGCGAGGTTTGCGGGGTCTGGCAGGCACCACGGCGACGCCGTAGTATTCCGCCATACGGCGATATTGATCGTTTGAAATCAACTCTTCGACGGTGTTTTTTATGACGCCGGTCTTGCAGTTGTCGAGAACGAGAAGCGGTGTCGTGCCGCCGAAGAACGAAAATGCGCGAACGCGCGCAACAGTCCACGATTCCTCGTCCATGGAGTAAAAGCCTTCGGCGAACAGGTAGTTCGAATAGGGCAGGCATGCAACGAAAACGTACACCCTGTGCAATTCTGCAGTGTCGGGGTCGCGCACCTGCATGGTGTCGCCCACCCAGTCAACCTGAATCTCGTCTGCAGGCCTTCTTTCTATATGCATTGTTGCGCGGTTCGCGTCTGCCCATTTGCGGTGGTTGCTGCAAAAAGCCGTGAACATGAGCGGCTGCTTACCGGTCTCGAGAGCCTTGTCGCAGCATTCGTTCCATAAGAGCGTCATGGTGACACCGCGCTTCTGAAGCTGCTCGCTTACGTAAGCATGGTCTATACTGGCTCGATTCTGCTCTTTACGCTGCCGCGGAAGATAGATAACGGAGCGGATGGCAGCGTCCGTCATCTCGTCGGGAAGCGGCCATGACAGACCCTGCTCGCAAGCATTCTTCAATACCTCCTGCACCGTCGACGGCGAGCATCCGCATGAAGCCGCGATGTTTCGCCTGCTTATCCCCATAGCACATAGCCTGAGGATTTCACGATACTTAACCATATCCTTCCTTTCCTAGATGGCCTGTGGTGCTTTTTGCACCAAGAGAGATTCTAGAAAAGAAAACCAAGCCGATGCAGGGTTGATGAGCGTACCGATTTTAAGCGGAACACTGTACCGACAGCTGGCGGAACAGTGTGCGGGCAAGAGCGCGATACGCAACGGTAAAGAGCAATACGGCCCCTGATGTGGCAAGCAAAACTTCAAAAGGTCCAGCACAGCTATTTCGCCGAAGTTCAAATCCGAAAGCTTAGCAGTTGGGCTCCTTCACGGCGCCAGCGCCGTGCCAAGCAGGCGGCGGATTGCGCAAGTCCTGAGCCTACGGTGAAGATGCGGGCTTGCGCTAAGCCGCGCCGCAAGGCCTCCCTTTGCGCCGCGGCCAAGCATCACGGCAAACGCGACGCCGCTCGGTGCTGCCGGCGCTCTCCAAGCCGCACCGCGTCAGAGCCTTGCTGAAGGGTAGCATGTAAAGACGCGCGGCGCCATGCGATCCCGCATGAGGAAGGCTTCCGCTCGCCGCTGCCGCCGGAGTTTTCTCATTTTCCTCTTGACAAAAAATCCTCGGCCTATAATCATTCTTGAGCGGCGCCCCTCATCTTCTAAAACTTCTTTGAAGGGAGTCACATGGCGAAGATCAGCAAGCTCATCGACGATATTTCCGGCAAGAGCGAGGAGGAGGCGCGACTGCGCGAGCAGTTTACCTTCCTCCAGAAAATGGCCAAGGCAAAGTCTCAAAATTTCGAGACCGAGCTCAAAATGATGCTTTCAAGCGACACCATCGGACAAGTAGAAATTGTGGGAAAGCGCGCGTTTCACTACTACAATTGCCAGCATGTGAACATTTCCGAAACATGCGACGACGCCATCTGCGACGCTATAGACGACTTCTTTAAAGGCAAGGAAGGAGTCAAAAGCGGCTTCCAGAAAATTGTTAAGCAGGGCATCTCGGGCCTTATAGGCGACACCTCTATCGGCGAAAACGAGGAGCATATGTTCTTTGTTTATCCTGAGAACAATGCTGTCGTGCGCGTGGATGTGAAAGCATACAAGTACACATTCACCAGCAAGGGCGTTTTGGCTAAAGACGTCGAAAACGTGTTTGTTTACACAATGGCAAAGTCGATTGTTGATCACACGTCGCTTAGTCAAGACGAACTGCTTTACATGGTGACGGAAATGGCAGGAGCCGAAAACGCCGACTTGGCGGTGGTCAAGGAATTCATTGGCGAATTGAAAGAGTGCTGGAAAATGCTGGAAAGCAGCAACGAAATGCCCGAACAGGTGCTGGCCCGCGTCGAGGCTTTTGCTGCGCAAGAGGATGAGTGATGCCGTATGCTTACTAGCCTTGCTACGCCAAGCAAAAACGACTTGGTTGATCTCAACAAAACAACGCGAGACGGCGACGGCACGATACTTAATCAAAGCAAGCTGGACGATATCGTCTTTATGAGGAACACCGCGTTTGACTATGCCATTCAGGACGCAAACGACCCCATCCAGTTAGGCATGGCATTTGCATGGTGCCTTGTCAATGAGCATGTTTTTTTCGATGGCAATAAAACCACCGCAAGGCTGGCTCTTGATTTTATACTGACCCGGAATAACCATGCCCTTACCGTGCCGACAAGCGACCAAGCGATCATTGACATTGTGGACGACCTGCACCAACGCGACCTCAGTGCAGTCATGACGGCTGTTCAGAACGTTTCTGCCTTCGTATTGTAAAAAAGATGCTCCGAGACGGCGTCTAAGCGTTTTCCGGCAAGCACCGTATTGCCTTGCGGAATATCATGGGGTGGAAGGGGCGGTTTCTGCGCCGCTTCCACCCCATTGGGCACGTCTGGCCGATGGCTTCGCCAGCTGATCGGCATCATCTCGATAGGAAGACCAGCCGCCGAGGTGCCACGTGGTTCGCCTTCGCGATGCCCGCGCCCGCATATGTCATGACCGTCCTCCTCGCTCAAAGCGGCGGGGCCCTGCTGCTCGCACCTGGGACCGCAACCTCCTAGAAGAGATCCGAAGTGGGACTTGAAGCGCGTCTCCTTCATCCAGCTAATCCGCAGCCTTGCCCAAGTGGGGCAGGATGCCAGATTCCTTCCCGAGATGCGAAAGCTCCCACACGACATGTCGGCATCCCTGCCCGCCAGAATCTGCATTGCATCCATAAGCATTCAATAAGAGGCCTAAAATGTAACGACTTAAAGATAGGAGAGAACATGTTATGCAAAGCTGGTAGGATACAAAGTGTTATCTGATCTGCCCGTTGAGTTGTCAGCTTTGCATAATGCATTACTTCGCATTAGATCGTCCGGTCCACGGAGCGGTACGCATCGACCTCGGAGATGCTAACATGCGTAAGCTGCTTGCTGAAAAGAGATAGCGATACACAAACCGCGAAACAAGTGGTGTTCACGCCGCGGGAATAATTACCCTCAAGAATATGGCGAGATCTTGGTTCAGCGAGTTCGTCGACAAGCTCCGGAAACAAGGAGAGAATGACTCGCTACAATCTATCTATCGATGCAAACGGTGCCCGCACCGCCGGAGATGTAGAGGGTATCCCCTACAACAAGATCGCAATAGCCGCTAACAAGCAGCACTGCTAGATTAGCAACTTCTCCAGGATGCGCCATCCTGCGACTAGGATTAGGAACGTGCTGCAAAGAACCCTCTGGGTCGAAGCCCAAAAGAGGAGTCGCGGTTGGCCCGGGTCCAATCGCATTCACAATGATGCCTTGCTTGATGAGCTCCTCAGCAAATCCAAGGGTCATCCCTTTGATACCCCATTTTGAGATAGCATATGGATCTCGTGCATTTCTCAATGCCGACGACGAACTGACATTAAGAATGTGACCTTTTATTTTGCGGCTAATCATATGATTAGCCGCAGCTTGAGACATGAAAAAAGTACCCTTCAAATTGGTATCGAGAACCTTGTCGAAGGTTACTTCATCTACGGATCCAAAGGGCTTGTGCTGGTGGACGCCCGCCGAATTCACCAATATATCTATTCCTTTTGCTTGTGGAAAAAGAGAAGCGGCAGACTCGATTTTTGATTCTAGGCATTCAATCTGAGTGACATCTAAAGCCAATGTCTTTACATGCGGTGACCCTATTACACGCTGTGCATTTATGAGTTTCTCTTCATTTGTTCCCGATATGACAACCCAGCATCCACAAGCCGACAATCGTTTTGCAATCTCTAGACCAATGCCACTCGATCCGCCAGTAACCAAAGCAAGATGATCGGCTAACGACTGATCAGTTGGAAGCGCAGGAACTGAAATAGCCTTAGGATGCTTGTAGTTCAATTCTCTCAGTATTTCTCTTGCGATTCTTTTGAGACGACCCATTACCGACTTCTCCTTAATCAGGGTACTTTTTCTAGTTTAAACGCTCCGCAGTTTCAATATTTGATGCTACTATTCCTTCATCGTCCGACTGGCGCGTTCCGTCATTTCTTATCGGATCCTATGATCTTTAGAAAAATAGTTTTCAAAATATCCCAGCTGAACAAGGCGGCGGCAACCATGCCAAGCAGCGCTAAGACGACTGCGACTTGATCGTTTACGAAAGGAGCGGCAGCCGAGAGGATCAGGCAAATTGCGATACCGTTCACGATGCGTGCCCAGTCGATGCGTATCGTGAAGTAAGAAGTGCTCTGTTTGATTCTGGTCAGCCACATCGTCGCCTGGCCAGCGAGCATGCCGATTACAACCCCTAGCAGTCCTAAAGGAAAAACCAAAGCTATGCCAAGCCCGCAGCTGACCAACGCACCCACAACAGTAGTAGACGCGGCTCCCTTGGTGTCTTTCCCGCAAAAATAGCCTGTTCCAAAAAAACTTGAAAAGGCGTTGAATACGCCGCTCAAATAAAGTAATCCTATATAGTTACAGGCCTCGGTATAGCCGGAATCAAGAAAGAGGTCTATAAATAACTTAGTGAACGGTATAAGGACTATGGCAATCGAAAGCACTATCCTGCTATACAGGCGGAAGATCTTTGTGAAGTACTCGTTTCTATCCGTCGCATCAAATTCTCCAACAGCCTGTTCTGTCCACGCTTGCTGAAATATATTCGAAAGCATAGTTAATGCAGTTGGAAACCTTGCTGCAATTGCGAAGACTCCATTTGCAGCTAAGCCTAATACCCCTACTACAAGAACTCGCGAAAATCCGTTAATAAGCCACCAGCAAAGACTGTTAGGGAGTAGTAAGGCAGAGTACCTTAACATCTCCTTGCTTTGTGCGAGGTTTCTATCCTTGAAAGAGAACTTGAAATCTTTACGCTGAATCACAATCATTAACACGCTTGACACGAGATTACCAACCAGGATTCCAAGCAGCATCCCTCTGTAATCAAGGCCCAGCGGGATTACGAACAGTAGACTTGCCGAACAAAGTGCAATTGAGTACACAATTCCTTGGATTGCGAATAACTTGTTATTGTGTAAACCGCGTGTTGCAAACTGAAGGCTCATGTACACAACCCCGGATACTATCAGGGCGTACACGAGCGCTGCATCATTAAATCTTAGTAGAGACCAAACAGCTACATACAGAAACGTAAATACTAATAGCAGTACAACAAAAAGCGGAGTCCAACTAGCAAACACACCACGACGATTAGCGTCTTTATCCAGAAGCCAACGAAACAACGATTCTGGTATTGCAAGCACCGCCACAGGTTTAAGAACCTCCAGCAGTGAGTACAATAGATCATATACGCCAACTCCTGATGGGTCGATGAAGTATGTGCAGATAGGAAGAAGGAGCAGGACGAGAAGTTTCGAGCCGACGTTGCCCACTGCGAATATCGCGGTGTTTTTTATTAGAGAAAGCTCCCTGCTCATTGGGCTCAGGCTCTATTATGTTTGCCGAGGCGGGAAGCTGCAGAGAACAATTTTCCAGAGAAATTCGACTTCGCGAATTGCTTCGCCTCGTCAAGAGCCCGCTCCTTTAGCGACGCTCCACTGTTATTCTTGTAGAAGCGTTTTAGTAGTTCTGCATCATCAAATTTACTCGTGAATACTTCGAGGAAAACCGGAGCTTCTGAATCGGGCGAAACAAACTCATCTACTGCAGCATCCAGCTCGCCCTCACGATTGACAGATAGATATTTGAACCCTCGAGATCTAGCCCACCCTTCAGCACGCGTGCTATGAGCGGCAGTCAAGTAGGTATCCATGTCGCCAACTTCATCAGGATTCATGCCGATGTGGAATTCGCCACCTCCTCCGTTGTTGACAACGAGTACTCGCAAATTAGAGGGAACGTGGCGAATGTTTAAGGCATTCATATCGTAAAAGAAACTCAGGTCACCTTGAATGATAAACGACAACGCATCAGTTGCAACAGAGCGACCTATCAAAGTCGATAAGGAGCCGTCAATGCCTAATGCACCGATATTGCTCGAAACTTTTACGCTTGGATCGAGGTCAAAAAACTGCATGGTGCGGGTGGAATTGAGGATTCCAAGCTCTAGAAGAGAATTCTCGGGTATTCTGCAAGCTAGGCTTTTTGCTACGGCCAAATGCGATAAAGGAAGTTCGGGCATCTCAACCGCCTCGACAGCTTCCTGCCACAGTACGTAATAGTCGCTTCTATTTTTCTCTACACTATCAGCGAGATCGGCGAGACGATTGAAAAAATACCTCGGGGAGCATTCGAATATATCCGTCAACCCTTTGAACACATCGCGCACTTTTCCATTTGGCATAATGGACCAATGCCGGAATTTACCCCGTTTAAGCCTCAAGTAGTCTTTTAGATTGACCGAAGCGATGTTGCCATCGACATTGATCACTAGATCTGGAACGAGAGGCTCAAACGCGCTCGAAGTCATCGCCTCAGTTGCGCGATAGGTGATCAGAGAGCGCTCTTTCTTGTAGGGCGACATGTGCTCTACCGAAACGACGCAATCGTAAGCGATCGCAAACTTTTCAATGGCCTTCAGGTCATCCTGAGAGTACCATCCGTTTTCTCCCATGACAACAAGGACTTTCTCCGCAGAAAGCAACTCGTCTCTCTTCGTGAGCCATTCCTCCGCAGAATCTTCAATGGTCAACCTTGTGATCATCCTCTGAGAAGGCAACTCCATCGCTGAGAAGCCACCATTACTGCCCACGGTGGGAACATTAATGTGAACAGGACCTGCTCCATGATGATAGAGCTCCAGCAGAGCCTCATTCACCAGTCTATTGCAATACCAAGCGTCGTCATCCGTCTGAACAACAGGCAGTGTCACCTCGCACTTAGTTATCGATTTGAATATGTCGGTCTGATTGAGCTTCTGGGTCTCAAGCTGATCTAGAAGATACGTGCTTCTGTCTGCAGTCACTGCGACAACCGGGACTCCCTTGTAATATGCTTCCGCCATACCGGAAGAGAAGTTTGTTACTGCGGTTCCTGAAGTACATAAAACAACGACGGGCTCGTCAAGCTCCATCGCAAGACCCATTGCGAAAAACACCGAGCTTCGCTCGTCCACTACCGAGTATTCGATAAAGAAGGGGTCGTTTTGTATGGAGCGGGATAAGGCCACGTTGCTACCACCGGGAGAATGAACTACTCTGCAAATTCCGCGTTGCTTGAGCAGACTTAACAATATTTGAACATTTTTCATTGTCGTATACATATCAAGCACCTATCGCTTCCTTGTCGACACGTTTGGCAAACATAAGCAATCTAGAAACTCTGACAATCTAAAGCCTGCGAAAGCCATCCGAGTGATTTCGCTCTTGCTTCATCAACTCTCCTACCAACCTCTGCATAGCTTGGCTTATCGAGGCAGGAGGAAACACTACCTGTATCAGCATATCGCTTCCACTCCAGACCGGTATCGGCAAGAAGATTTTGCACTCGTAAAGGGTTGCTTGGATTATCCAATGCTATGAAGTTGGCGCCGAGGTTAACTGCGAATGCCACCCCATGAAAAGAACTTGCAATGTTTAACTCTGCGTTTGAGATAGCTAGAATCAGATCCCATGGGGTAATCCTCTTAAGCTTCTTGTCGCATCCGGAGAAGCTGATTCCATCCGACCTAATCAAAAGAGCTTCGCAGCCGTAGCGTCTCTTGACTTCTTCGATCACTTTCGCATAAGCGATCTCATAATGAGCTTTCGATACACCAACCAAATAAACTAATACATAGGGCTTGCCATGCGAAAAGGAACCGTGCTTCTTTGCGAGGTCGAGCCACTCTTCACCAGTTATCAAGAAGGTTGGATCCAAGACCTCTTCAACTGGAGTGTCTACTATTTTGGAGATTTGGCTCTTCAGATTGGCTTCTCGTACGCTAATCTGGTTATATGTTGCCAGATAGTTTTCCAAAGTAGCCAGTTCGCCTTTCGAATACCTGTAGCTTCCCGCACTAGCTGCATACGCAATCTTCCTACAATTCCCAAATTGGAGAAAATAAGCTCGATCCAGTCCACCAAACAGTTCTGGATTCCATAATTGATCGCTTCCAGATAATAAAATATCGAAATTGGAGTAACTTATTGAAGCCATGTTGGAAGTCTCATCTAAAGACGGGAGGAACTCTTCATGAAATTGATCGAAAGCTTTGCGTTCGTTAGGTATGCGACCTAACATAATATTTTTTAGCGAAGCCACCGCGTTCTGGTTAAAGGAATGATCTCGTCGTCGTGATACGAAGCGTTTTTGGTACTGCTCGTTCTCGTTTACATAGTTTACGAAGCTTGCATTACACCCCATCTGTTCTATTGCCAGTTTCGTGGCATATGCCTGCAAGCAGGCGCCATAGCTATAAGAACGATGCAGCGTCACGATTCCTACTTTTTTCATCTATCACCTCGTTCTAGCTTTGGAAGAGAATAGTCATCGCACTGACTTATGTATTTCGAACAGCTACCTAGGATCAATAGGACAAGGTAGTAGTTTCGAACGCCATCAACGGTGTCGAACAATAGTGCTATAGAGAAGAGGAATATCCCAAACGATATAATTCGAGAGGTGGCTTCCGAATTGGTCTTCATCAACTCCCAGTATGAAAGGCCGATCAGCGTGATAAAGATCGTCAGGCTTACGACACCTCCATTAAACAGCACTTGAAGCAGATGATTATGACAATGAACAAAATTAAAGAGCGCGATCATCTCATTGTTCTGAAGTACTCCAAAACCGAACAGGAACTGCTGAGGGTTTGACTCAGTCTGCAGGATAACTTTATCCCATATATACGTTCTTGAGCTGAGTGTTGCATCCTTCTGGAACAATGATTGCAGCAGACCTAAGGTCTGTTCTGGCAATGTAGAAAACACTAAGATAAAAAACAGGGTGAGCTGAACCGCGAGGTAGACTGGCGGAGAACATAGTGTTTTTGCAAAGCGATTGCCCAAAAGCAAGATAAACAACGGAAGCGCCGAGACCACGACTATCCCTGCAGCTGTCTGCCCAATAACAAGGGATGTTTCCGCGCAAATCCATAGAGCTATCGTGCATTTGCTCGGATGCGTCCCTTTTCGATAATCGCGAACCAACAGGGAAACAAAGATAGGCAAAAAGAAATAGATGAATCTGGTAGCCTGACCCAGTAGAAAAACTGGGTGCACGCCGTTGTTCGTGAAGCCACCGGGGATCACAAGCATTGTCAGCAGGTTTAAAGGAATGAAGATAAGGCCTAGTACCTGCATGGAGTTCAAAAATGCCGCCATCTCGTACTTGAAGATGCTTGCGAATACGAGAACGCTCAGGATTCCCACGCCTACATACATCATCGATCTAGTTAAAGACCCATCATTGATATACGTCGAGGTGAGCAAGAGCAGAAAGTAACCTACAGCCATGCAGGAATAAACCGTAACTCCGGTCTTGTTTTTCAAAGAAGCAATGACGAGGTAAAGCGCGAGCAGGGCGATCAATCCAAGATTGAAACCCATGTTAAGCGATTCATACTTTTCAAACAAAGAAGGTCTGAAGAAAAAGAGCGCGATCAGAAAAACAAGGAGATCCGCCACTCTTATACTGGAGATAGAATTCTGTATGCGGCTCTTCACCATGACGAACGCAGTATCCCCTCCAAGCGCGGCGCCTCGATATCAATGTTAAAACGTGTTTCAGACATTGTATCGAGGAAAACGGAACGGTTTCTGTCTTCCAGTTTGAGAATCGCATCAGCCCAAAGCTCGGAGTCTTGGCCTACGGGCAAATACGAAACCAAATCCGTGACTGCTGCCACGCGAGTTATGCGGTCGGATACCAGGCACCGGAGTCCTGATGCTTGGGCTTCCACCAATACATAAGGCAAACCTTCGTGCCTCGAAGGCAGGCATAGCACATCGAATGCTTGCATGTAGTCATTTGGATTAGGAACATTGCCAAGCAATAGAAAATGAGACTTGAAATTGGATTCTCGTACTTGACGTTCGAACGACTCACGCAGGGGGCCGTCTCCAAGCAGCACGACAGTCCAATTCTTCTCGGTTTGCTTCGACAGACTGTCTGCTATATCGAGCAAAAAGCTCGGGTTTTTTTCATAGGCGATCCTTCCTACGAAACCAACAACGATGTCGTTATAAATATTTAGTTTTTTCCTTATGTTGTTTCGGGCTTCTTCGTTGAAGCGGAACTTCTGCAGATCTATGGCATTGTGGATCATCAAGACGTTTTTCTCGTCGCCAAACATAAACGATGCTGCGAGATCCGAGCAAGTCAATCGATGGATTCTCATTTTTTTGATAATGCATCGACTTATTGAGTTAGCCAATTTGTAGAAAAAGCCGCTGTTGCAGTCAATGAGCTCCGAGTTGTGCGCATGCACGAATACGTCCAACTTGAGCAACCGCGCCTCGACGACGGGCACAATCCAGCTCAATGAAGACAAATTGAAATACACGGGCATATTGCTTGCCGCCGCGCTCTTCATTAACCTCCACGAATCGATGGCGTTCTTCATCGGATGCGTCTTTCTCGGTGCTATTCGGAATAGCTTTCCGCCTTTTTGGAAAACCCTGTCTTCATGTATGCATGTCTCTTCTTCTATAACGTAATCGAAAACACAGCCATCTGACATGTGCTCGTTCATATTCAGCAGGAAGGTTTCGATACCGCCTCTGTTCGTGCCGACCATTCCGTATACTAGAACCCTCATCGAAGTCTCTTTCATTTATCTTCGCTCAAATTTCGGCCAGGAAAGAACACTCTGCTGCTTCGCCAGTTATCCACTTCGGCTTCGGTGATCGCTTCGCCATCTCTGTAACCAATGAAATAGCCTTTCGTGCCGTCCTCCCGAGCTTTTCTCTGTTCTTTATCCAGGACCAGTGAAAAGAGGCGGACCAGCAATTTGATATCGGTTTTCAGGCTGATATTGGCTGCATACCATACGTCGTTGTCAAATTGCTCTTGCCAGGTAATAGCATGATCGATTCTCTTAGGCGTAGGACACTCGAGGCCTGGCAAAACACCCAAGCGCTCCAGGTGCTCTTCCGTCCATAAGTCTCGATATTCAACCAACAGCGGCCTCGGGCCGATGAGCGACATATCCCCTTTGAAAATCGACCAGAAATTCAAAAGCTCATCGAGCGACGTCGATCTAACGAAACGCCCGAAATCAGTTACGCGGTCCTCGGGTAGCAACAGCTGACCGTTCTCATCCGTCTCGTTGGTCATATTGCGGAACTTGACTAACGTGAATACCTCTCCATGTATGCCGACCCTCTCTTGTTTAAACAGGATGGGACTCCCCACATCAAAATATGTGCGAATCGCAATGCACGCATTGACCGGAAGCGTAACCACCAGGACAAAAGCTGAAACCGCTACGTCGATTGCCCTTTTCCCGAATCTTTCATACAAGGATCTTTTTCTCCAGCGCCGATTTCGCAGGGAGTTACTGGAGCCTGGAAAGGAGTTTTCAGACATGGAATCAGAGCTCATCTGCCAGCTCTAGGATCAGACGTTCGGTTCCGCTCCAGCCAAGACAGGGGTCTGTTATTGATTTCCCATATACACTCCCACCGACCTTCTGGCTTCCTTCCTCTAAATAGCTCTCAACCATGAAGCCCTTTATCATGGTTGAGACTTCTTTCGACTCGGAGCAGCTGCGAAGAACATCGCGAACGATGCGCGGCTGTTCCACGTGCTTCTTATTCGAATTTGCGTGGTTGCAGTCGATGACCACCGACGGGTTCTTCAATCCCATCTTTGAATATTCCTCACATAGGAGGAGAAGGTCTTCATAGTGGTAGTTTGGTCGATTTCTGCCGTCAGATCTTTTGTAGCCACGCAAAATTGCATGCGCAAGAGGGTTCCCCGAAGTCACAACTTCCCAGTTTCGATAGATGAACATATGTCCTTGCTGCGCCGCATACACTGCATTAATCATGACGGAAATATCCCCTCCCGTAGGGTTTTTCATTCCCACTGGTATATCCAAACCGGATGCGGTCAATCTGTGCTCTTGGTTTTCCACAGAGCGCGCACCCACTGCGGCATAAGATAGTAGGTCCGATACGAACCTGTAGCTTGATGGATAAAGCATCTCATCCGCACCGAACAAGTTGGTTTCTTGAATCACTTTGAGATGTAGGCTTCGGATGGTTTTTAGGCCTTCTAACATGTCGGATCCGCTGCTGGGGTTTGGCTGATGCAACATACCTTTATAGCCAGCTCCTGTCGTTCGAGGCTTGCTGGTATAAATGCGGGGAATGATCAGCAGCTTGTCCTTCACTTTCTCCTGAAGCTCTGCAAGCTTTGCGCAGTATTCGAGAACGGCATCGCTCCTGTCGGCTGAGCAAGGCCCGATAACGAGCAGCTTTCTCGTAGCATCCACTCCTTGGAGAATTTGCCCGATCTCCCAATCTCTCTCCGCCTTTTTCTTCTCGTATCTCGAAGGAAGCGGCAGATCTTCCTTTACCTCTGCGGGAATCGGAAGACGGCGACGAAATTCCATAGTCATTATCGGCTGTGCTCCTTAAAGAAAGATTCGCTTATCTTCTTCAGCGGAAAGATAGGCAGCGTAAAGAACTTTGATGGTTTGGTAGGCCAAATCAAAACCTGACTTGGGTTCTGCGTCGTAATAAATGCATGCCATAAAGTCCTGCATTTCGTCGGTGTAGCCACGGAGTATTTCGTCTGCAAGAAACGGGTTATTCCAGCCCGTCTTTGCTGGGAGCATCTCAGATATGCTGACCCCGTCAAGGCAATCCTCATCAAGGAAATAAGTGCTCATGATGTTTGACATGGTGAGGGTGCAATTGATTGCCGCATCGTTGCAGTACAGCTCGAGAACGTTCTTCGAGCCGCCGAGCAAAGTATCGCAAGCAACGATATTGGCTTTTGATCCATCAGAAAAGGAAAGTATGGCGGTTCCCAGATCTTCCACGTCACGAGGATGTGCTGAAATATGTCGGTGCTCGTAATCGCTTAAGCTGGGAGTTACGCGACCCATGTCAGCCAATACGCTTTCCACGCGAATGTCTTCCTCGCGCGCAAGCGCCTCTTGCTGCTTCAACCAAAGAATCGCAGACAGCGGATGAGTCCCGGTCCTTATGAATGTGCCACCGCCGGTTTTGCTCCATTCGCCCGCAACGTGCGAGCTTGATCCTTTGAGGCTCTCCTCGCCTTTTGCGTACAGGATCCTGCTTCCTTTCGCGCGTATGATTTCTGCCGCCTTCATGACGGCCGGAGCGTAGACGAAATTCTCTGCATACATGAATTTACATTCTGAGCTTTCTACAATCTCACGAAGCTTTTCCATACTTTCCAGAAGCCGTTCGTACATTATGCGCTTTGAAACCTTGTCTCCAATAGGCTCCTCATCGCCCTCTTGCCCGAAGTACCCAGCGAGTGGTTTCTCGCAAATGACGTGTTTCCCGGCCAAAAGAGCCTTTTCCGCCATTTCAAGATGCAGGTAAGGTGGCGTGCAAATATCGATTACGTCGATCTCCGGATCGTTGAGCATATCTTCGAAGCTCTTGGTCGATTGCTCGAACGACCAGCGATTCACGGCTTCATCAAGCTGATCTTGCCTACGAGCCATAACTGTCTTCAGTCGAACGGGAACACCGCTGAATCGACGAAGTCCTTCCATGTGTAATTCGCAAGCACGTCCTGCCCCCGCCATGCCTAGCGTTACAGACTTCGTCACAGCAACTCCTCTACTTCGACTTTTACGTTGCGGTATTGATCAACCATTACTGAGTCCATCGTTTCTCTATCGGGAAAGGAAAAGAAAAGGAAACCCATGGGGTCTGATTTATGGTTCCTTATTTCATAGCCAAAATCTTGAAGCATACAGGTTTCAACAATGTACTGCCGAACACTATCAGCAACGTTTAAAGACTTGTAGATACCGTTCTTCTCAGCAATGAGGGCTCTATAGGCGAAGAACCCAGAGGGTTGGGCATGCAAGGGAAAGTCTCTGCATCCAAGTCCGCATCGCGCGCGCACCTCCCAGTAGTCCCAATTAAATCCCATAAGGCTTGAAGAAGGGATGCTGTATAGGTTTCCGAGTACGCGCCGCATGCATTCCATAATCCAAAAATCACCATCGGGGGTCATATGGTACTGCATTTCAAAAATGCCGTCAGTCAAGTGCAACGCCTCGGCCATTTTCTCAATTTCCGCAATAAGTCTGTCTTGCAGTGCTTCAATACCGTCAGCAGGAAAGGTGTCGATCTCTACGCGATAAGGGTTAATAAATGAGTATTCGTTATTGGAGCATGCTGCGACAACCTTCCGGTCAATCAGAAACGTGCAGATGGCGTGCTGGGTTCCCTCAATGTAAGGTTCGACAACAATGCTTTTTGTTCTGGATTTTTCAAAGGCTAATTCTACGGCAGGCCGAGCTTCTTGCCATCTGCATACTTTGGTGATGCCATTGCCAGCACTCAAATCAGGGGCTTTTACCATGAGCGGATATTCACCATGAAATTTTATCCACTCCAGTGCGGCTTGTGGGCTAATGAAAACTCTCGCCAACGGAGTTTTGATGCCGAGCTCGCGCGCGAAAGACTTGAACCTATCCTTATGATGCAGCACTTGAGCCACTTCGTAAGAATCATGTCCAGGAAGCTTCAGCCGCTCGGCAACATAAGCAGCGGTCAATACCCCAAAGTCATTGCAGCAAGAGCAAATCGCATCGATATTCAGACCCTTTGCCAGGGCAAGCGTTGCCTCTTCGTCGGAATAATCTTGACAGATGTATTCATCCGCGTACTTTTCCCCAATGAGGCCGGGGTTTTGCCCGATCGTAATCACATAGTAGCCCAGCGCTTTTAAGGCTTGAATCATGCGCATGTCGTTATGACTGGCGTTGAGAATCAGAGCCTTCTTCTGTGGTTTTGATTCGTGGTTTTCGAATTTAGCCATGCAAGCCTCTAACTATTTCGCAAATCTGATTCACTTTATCGGTTGATAGGTCCGCATATAATGGGAGGGTGATCACTTGTTGGGCAATACGCTTTGCAACGGGTGTATCCCTACTGTCGTAAGTCCCTCGATAGCAAGCATAATCGTTTATGATCGGGTAGAAGTATTTTCGCGCTCCAATCCGGTTCTCTTCAAGAGCGGCGAGCACTTCATCCCGATTTGCACCAAACAAGTTCGGATCGACAATAACCGGCATGTACGAATAGTTGTGTTCGATGTTGGCGGGAGGGATGCACAACGAGAGTCCCGGCACGGATGCAAGAAGGTCGAAGTACCTTTCTGCGGCTATCTTTCGCTTTCGAATCTCCCTGTCGACATAACGAAGGTTGCACAGACCCATAGCAGCAGAAAACTCATTCATTTTGGCGTTTCCGCCGATATATTCACAGGACTCCAGACCGGTAATGCCAAAATTTCTCCATTGCGAAAGCTTTTCTGCCAGAGTCTCGTCGGAGTAGGCCACGGCGCCACCTTCGATTGTATTGAAGACCTTTGTTGCGTGAAAGCTAAACATCGAAGCATCTCCAAAAGTGCCTACTGGAGCACCGTCCTTCTTTACGCCAAACGCATGCGCGGCGTCGTAAATTACCTTGAGATCGTATTTGGCAGCGACTGCTTGGATTTGCTTGTGATTGCAGACATTGCCATACACATGAACTGGCAAGATCGCACAGGTTTTTTCGGTAATATGGGATTCGATTTTTTCTGGGTCGAGAGTGTAGTCGGTTTCTCGAATATCGGAAAAAACAGGTTTAAGTCCTTTGCGCACGATGGCGTGGGAAGTCGATGCGAATGTGAACGGTGTAGTGATCACCTCGTTTCGTCCGTCTTTGCCAAGCTCCAGGGTTTCGAGAATGCACTCGAGGGCGGAGTGCCCGTTCACGAATAGAGACAATTGCTGGACACCCAGGTAGTTTTTGATCGCCTGCTCAAGTTCAGCGTGCTTTTTGCCGCAGTTTGTAAGGAAACGAGTATTCCAAAGCCCCCGAATTTCATTGCAGTATTCTTCGAATGGGGGCATGGATGACCTTGTTACAAGAATTTCTCTATCTACCATCCTGCTCCACTAGCCTCGCAATCTCTTCATGAATATCTCCCATCGTCCGCAGAGCGCCTTCGGGAGCACACTCGACCTTCTTCCAACCCAAGCGGTCCGCGCAGTAGTCGGCGGCTTCACGGCAGCGCTGCATATAAGAGGCGTCCGCCTCGTGCACGTCTTTGGCGGTGCCTTCGCGTGCGCAGCGGCCCTCGACGAGCCTTGTGCTCACGTCTGCGCCCATACTCAGGTAAACTACCAGGTCTGGTTTTGGTACCCCGATCAAGCGGTACTCGAAATCGAAGAGCCAGTCCAGATAGGTGTCCCAATCAGAACGCGGCAGCTTCGCGCATTGGTGCACGGCGTTGGAGGTGGTCCATCGATCGGCGAGCACAAGCCCGCCCGCTTCATAGAACGCCCCCCAGTTCTCCTTGTAGGAAGCGTAGCGGTCAACCGCGTAGAAAGCCGAAGCAGCGTACGCGTTGACGTCGTTTGGCTTCGAGCCAAACCTGCCCTCCAGGTACATTCGCACGAGGGCTGAAGAGTCGCTTTTGTAACAGGGGAAGGAGAGGGATCGCAGGTCGATGCCGTCTTTCAGCAAACGTTTTCGCAGAAGGCTCGCCTGGGTTTCTTTGCCGGAACCGTCCAGGCCCTCGATAACGACAAGACGGCCTTCTCGAGGCAGGAGGGCTTCCCTGACTGAAGATTCTCCGGTTCGCTTCGAACTCTCAAGATGACAGCCTAAGACCCTCGCTTGGTCGGCTTGCCGCTCGCTGACCTTCACGCCGGAGTTGCTCGACGCCAGGATACGCGCGGCCTCTTCGTTCGAGAGGGCGACCGGCGCCGCATCCGCTTCCATGTCAACCTCATCCCCAACCTCCGCGCTCGTCCTTACATAACCGCCATTATCAGACTTTTCGTCGAGCGGTTTGCTCGCATTCGCGTCGGAAGCCCCCGCTTCCGTCACCTCGACGCACCCGGTAGCCGCCCCATCGTTCGCAAGCACAGCCGCTCCCCCGCTAGCCAGCATATCTATTGATTTGTCAGGATCGTTTTTGAACAATTTCCAATCCAACTTTGACGGTTTTCGTTCTGCCCATAATCTCGATGTCCAAGTAGGCCAGCCGCTTGTGGCGGTCGATCTTCTTGATCAAACCCGTCTGATGCATAAGCGGGCCGTTGAGGATCACGATCTGGTCGCCTTCTATCACACCGCTCGAAAACTCGATCACGCGCTGGTCGGGTTTCGTGAATGCGTTGATAAAGGCAACTTCCTGATCATTCAGGGGAATGAACACATCGTTGTTGGAAAGAAGTCGCGTGAACTTGGGGATATCCCGTAAAGCGACTTTCAACTTGTTAGGTTTATCGCTTACTACAAATATATACCCGGGGAGCAGTACCTCTTGCGATGTGCGCCACTCCCCTTTGATGCGTTTCTTCACCTCGTATCGAGGTATGAACGATTCTTCGATAAGGCCCGGCTCGACTAGCTTTTGCATCAAGTCAAGCACGTGCTTTTTCTGGCCGCCGATGGTTTGCACAACGTACCACATGCCACCACCTCCCCGGTCAAAACGGTAAAGACATAGCTTCGCCCCGACCTTTCGACCGAAGGCTACAACAACGATATGTTCTCCTGATTGATCCGGAACGCGCTCCCAGCGACGATCCCGCTTTCCTCAAGATATGGCAGCCGCATCAGCACCCAAGCGCTTCGCAGCCGGTTGCCGCTTTCGCGGCGGTTGCAGTTTCCTGCTGTTAGACCTCCCTTTTCAGG
>ERZ836760.1966-NODE-1966-length-18563-cov-5.400421_pt1 | contig 18563 bp, 15 predicted proteins | sample MGYA00519941_ERZ836760 | MGnify/ENA primary metagenome ERZ836760 (study PRJEB31850, sample SAMEA3708807) | human gut metagenome | biome: human gut; feature: human-associated habitat; material: faeces | place: China | collected 2014 ... | reverse complement strand
TTTATTTAGTTTATTTTTAGACTATAAATATATATTAATTATAAATTGTCACATCTTTTGTTTTTTGATGTTCCATTTATACATTTTAGTGTTCTTCAAGGCTTTATTTTTTTACTAAAATCCATTTATTAATGTAAAGATATATTTACTATTTCACAATCTTATGTATACTTTGTTAACTTTTTTGTCGTTTTTTCTCCTCCTTTTTTCTTTTGTGGAAACTGTGGATAACTTCGTGGATAACTATAAATAGTCAACTTTCGTTCACAAGTTGTTCACAATTCACATAAGTTTATATAATACAATTTTATATATATTATTTATTTCACTTTTTATGTGTACTAATAAAACATAAAAAATACATTACAATATATAAACATTTAACTTTTGATTTTTCCAACCAACTTATATTAAATGATTTATATTATAATGTATTTTTTTATAACTAAGCAAAAAATATAAAATATATTGCTAATAATACTTCTAATATTGTTATTAATGGCAATCCAACCACAAAATTTAATTTTTGAGTTTTATGTCTAAATATATACATACCTGCTATTGTGCCAATTCCTCCACCCAAGGTAGTTGCTATAAATAATGTCTTTTCTGGAATTCTCCATGCACCTTTTTTAGCTTTTTGTTTATCTATGAACATTAATAAAAATCCTAATATATTAATTATTATTAAATATATTATAATATTTTGTGTACTAAATATACTACTAATTGTTATTTCACTATCATTTTTTAACATTTCTTTCTCCTTTTACTTAATTTTTTAATATTTTAACATAAATAATTCAAGAGTAAAAGAGGCATGATTAAGTTTTTCAACTTTTACATTCACAGCTTTATTAAAAATAAATTATCAAAATAATAACCTATTTTTATATAAAAACAATTATATAACAACAAAAATCTAATAAAAAACCTCAAAATCACTTTAATTTTTAATAAATGTATGATACAATGTAACAAAATTTAGAAATACATAACAAAAGATTATAGGAGGATTTGGAATGGATTTTAATAGATGTAGTAGATGTGGCAATTTTTATGTATCACAAGGAAATGTTTGTCCTAAATGTAGTCCTAAAGATGGATTTGAATTTTCAACATTTAAAAATTATATAAAAGAAAATGGCTTTGACAATTCTTTAGACACTATTTCTGGTCAAATTGGAGTTTCTGTAAAAAATTTAAACAGATTTTTAGAATACGAAGATTTTAAACCATATAAATCAGAAATTAACAATATTGGTAAAAACAAAAATCTAGGAAATACTGGTATTACTTTAAATTAGGTTTAAATAACTATTAAAACGGAAAACTTCTTATTTTCCGTTTTTTACTATATATAAGGCTAAAATTACTTTATCATTTATATTTTCATAATATAAATGTAGTAAAGCAAGCTTTATTATTGTATAACTATAAATGAAAGGATTGAAGTAAATGAAAAATGTTTTTAATATTTTAGAAGAAAGAGGTTACATAGAGCAAATGACTCATCCTCAAGAAATAAAGGATTTATTTGGCAAAGAAAGTGTTCCATTTTATATTGGTATTGACCCTACTGCTGATAGTTTACATGTTGGACATTTTGTTTCTTTAATGGTTGCAAGTCATATGCAAAAATGTGGGCATAAACCAATTATTCTAGTTGGTGGTGGTACTGCTACTATTGGTGACCCTTCTGGAAAAACAGATATGAGAAAAATGATGACTAGAGAACAAATTAATCACAATGTTGATTGTATAAAAAAACAAGTAGAAAAATTTATTAGTTTTGAAGGTGAAAATAAAGCAATTATTGTTAATAATGCTGATTGGCTTTTAGATTTAAAATTTGTTGATTTCGTTCGTGAAATAGGAAGTTTATTTTCAGTGAATAAAATGCTTTCTGCTGAGTGCTATAAACAAAGATTAGAAACAGGATTAACATTCTTTGAAATGAGCTATATGCTTATGCAATCATATGACTTTTTATATTTATATAATAAATATGGATGTAAGTTACAAATGGGTGGAAATGATCAATGGTCTAATATAATTGGAGGAGTTGATTTAATTAGAAAAATTGGAAAAGATGATTCTTATGGTCTAACTTTTAAACTTCTTACAACAAAAGAAGGTAAAAAAATGGGTAAAACAGAAAAAGGTGCTTTATGGTTAGACTCTAGCAAAACATCTCCTTATGAATTCTATCAATATTGGAGAAATATAGAAGATTCTAGTGTTGAAACTGTTTTAAAAATGTTAACATATCTTCCACTAGATGAAGTTACTAAATTATCTTCACTAAAAGATGAAAAAATAAATGAAGCTAAAAAAGTGGCAGCATTTGAAATAACAAAACTTATACATGGAGAAGAAGAAGCTAAAAAAGCTGAAGAAGCTTCAAATGCTTTGTTCTCTGGAAATGGTAGTTTAGAAAATATGCCTTCTATAAAATTAGATGATATAAACATCTCATTAGTAGATAGTATAGTAGCAACAGGAATCGCACCTTCAAAAGGTCAAGCAAGAACTCTAATTACACAAGGTGGAATTTCTTTAAATGATGAAAAAATAACAGATATTTCATATCAATTATCAGAAAACGACTTTTCTAAAGGTTATGCTATATTGAAAAAAGGTAAAAAAATATTCTATAAATTAGAAAAATAGGTAAAGAGACAATCCTAGAATATAAAAAATATTTCTAGGATTGCCTCTTTTCTACTTATCTTTCTTTCTCATCTTTCTCAACTTGCTGTTCTTTTTTTGTCTTTCCTTCAGCTTCATTCTTTTTCAATAATTTTATATCATTATAGCTTAAATGTCTGGTGATATCTACCATTTCTTCTAAATGTTCTTTTGCCTTTACATCTTTTTCTTGTAATTTAGCAACTTTTTCATCTTCATTTAATCTATTTTCTAAGTTAAATGGTATTGAAATTCTAGCCATTATTGGAATAAAAATTGTATCTTTTTTTACTTTCTCCACTATTCTTTTTGAATTTATATCTATTGCTGTATTAGTATATTTTATAGCAGTATCTTTATCTCCCTTTATTAAATAAATCTTTGCTAATTCAAAATATCCATCTGCTGATAGTTCTTCCTCCTCTATTGCTTCTAAAAATCTTCTTTCCGCCTCTTCTAAATCCTTATAAATCAACGCAATTTCTGCTAATGCATATTTACAATTATATGCTAATGAATTTATCTGGGCTGCTTTTTCATAACATATCTTTGCATTTTGAAAATCATTTAACATTGTATAAACAATACCTAAATTATAGTTTAAATCATAACTCATTGGATTAAATCTTAAGGCTTCTTGATAAATATTTGCTGCATCTTTATATCTTTCCTTTTCAATTAATATATCTCCTAAAAGCACTGTTGCCTTATACATATCTGGTTTTATATTTAGCAAGTTAAATAACATTTCAGCTGCTTCATCTTTTTTACCTAAATTATCTAATAACTCTGCAACTTTATAATAAGAATTATAATCTTTTTTGTTTATATCAATAGCTTGAACATATTCGTCTATTGCTTTTCTCATTCCACCTTCCTTTTCATATAATTCTGCTAATAATTTATGTCCCTTATAGCTATTTGGCATTTTAGTTATTAATTTAATTAAAGCTTCTTTTGCTCTTTTGTCATTTCCTATTGCTAAATAAAATTTTGCCTTTGTTATATTTATAAGTTCAAACAAAGTAATTCCTCTTGTTTCTAATATAATAGCAATTATCGGAAGTAATATTGATAATACATATTTTGCTATATCTAACACCATATTTAATTTAATTGTAAAAGCAAATTCTATAAAATTTAAAGCAATTCCTATTGCTTCTAATATTAAAATTATCACATAGCTTGTATCATTTTTTCTTATCATTTTAAAAAATGTATATACAAAAATTGCAAGTGATATAACTGTAAAAATTAATTGTTCAGCTAACATTCTTTCTTCCTTGTATAATATATATTTAGGTTTTTAAAAGGCTACCTATAAACCTTCATGATAAATTTCATTTTTATATTCTATAATCCTTTATCTCAAATTATATATTCCTACTCTCATTTTAATTTAATTGTTTTATTGCATTTCTTGCTAATTCATCACATCTATTATTAAACTCATTATCACTATGTCCTTTGACTTTTATAAACTTTACTTTGTGAATCTTAGTTAAGTCATAAAGCTCTTGCCATATCTCTTTATTTTTTACCGGTTCTTTTCCTGAAGTTTTCCAATTATTTTTTACCCAATTATAAATCCATCCTTGATTAAATCCATTTACTACATAAGCACTATCACTATACAACTCTACTTCACAGGGATATTTTAGCATTTTTAGTCCTTCTATTACTGCTGTTAATTCCATTATGTTATTAGTTGTATCTTTTTTTCCTCCTGATATTTCTTTTCTATTTCCTTTATACATTAAAATAGAGCCCCAACCTCCTGGTCCAGGATTTCCTGAGCAAGCTCCATCTGTATATATTATTACCTTTTCCATATATACCTCTTTTTCTTGTTTTTTCAATTTTTTTATGATAATATTATATCAATAAATTACAAATTATACAATATATTTATATTTTTAAGTTTCGGTTTTTTGCATTTTATAAATTATATTACTTAAAATATGCTGAAATGCTTCATAATTTGAAATGTTTAACCGCCGAAACAGCAAATATAGCTATATAAACTGTTTTAGAAAAAATCATTGATAATAGTAATTTTTAGCTATATTCACAAAACAAATTAATTTTTAAGTAATAATAAATATTCTAAATTTTCTTAAATAGAAAACTTGAAATTTATATTTTACTAATAGAAAGGATTTTATATTATGGGAAAAGTTCTCGGAATAATTGCTGAATATAATCCATTTCATAATGGCCATTTACATCACTTACAAAATTCTCTAAAATTAACTAATGCTGATTATACAATAGCTATTATAACTGGAAATTTTACACAAAGAGGTTCTACTTCTTTAATTGATAAATGGTCAAAAGCTGAAATCGCTCTAAAAAATGGTATTGACTTAGTAATAGAACTTCCTTTATTATATTCAATTTCCAGTGCAGAAAACTTTGCTGAAGGAGCTATTAAAATATTAAGCTCATTAAATGTTGTTGATTATTTATCTTTTGGTGCAGAAACAGATGATATTGCAACTTTAAATGTTATTGCTGATACTTTATATAGAGAACCTAAAGAATATAAAAATATATTATCTCATGAATTAAGTAAAGGTCTATCATACCCTAAAGCCCGTGAAAACGCTTTACTTATGTATTTGCAAGATATAAGAAGATTTACTAATGTATTATCAACCCCTAATAATATTTTAGGAATTGAATATTTAAAAGCTTTAAAAAAATTTAAAAGTCCTATAATGCCAGTTGCTATTAAAAGGTTTGATGTGGGTTATAATGATACTACATATACAGAAAATATTGCTAGTGCAACCGCAATAAGAAATATTGTTAAAAATAATAGTTTGGATATTTTAAAAAAAGTAGTACCTGAAAATAGCTTTTCTACTATTTTAGAAAATATTAAAATAGGTCATGTTTTACCAGACCTTTCTACTTTTGAAAAACAAATTATATATAACTTAAGAAGTATGTCAATAGAAGAAATTGCAAACTTGCCAGATGTTTCAGAAGGTTTAGAATATGCAATTAAAAATGCAGCAAATTCTTGCAATAGTATTGTAGAATTTCTAAGTATAATAAAATCCAAAAGATATACAAGTACCCGCTTGCAAAGAATTTTATTATATTCTTTACTAAATATAACCAAAAAAGATATGCAAATTTCTAGAAAAACTATACCTTATATTAGAGTTCTTGGTTTCAATGAACGAGGTAGATATATAATATCAGAAGTAGCTAGACAAAATCCAAAACTTGAAATAGTAACTTCAGTAAAAAAATATTTAGATAGTTGTAATAATCGAAACTTACAATTACTGTTATCTAAAGATATTTGGTCAACAAATGTTTATACTATTGGGTATGAGTATGAATCTTTGAATAATTTAGATTATACTCATAAAATGGTTATAATTTAGAGTTAAAAGTTTAAAGGCTTTACTATAATATAAAAAATATTTTTTATATTATAGTAAAGCCATTTCACAATTTATATATTAAATTTCTTATTTAGTTATCCATTTTACCAAATCCAAATTAGCTGGTTCTAATAACATTTCATGTCTTGGCATAACTCTAAATGTATAACCATAATTTCCACCTGAAGTTAATTCTATTTTTGCAGTAAAATAATATTTTTTATGTTCTTCATCAACTTCTTGTAATTCCATTGGAATTATACTTACATTTTCTACAATTCCATTTTCTAAGATTTTTCCATAATATGCTTCTACTGTAACATTTTCGACATCTATATTTGGTAATTGTACTTCACAAGCTACTTCAATGTTATTTCCTGCATCCATTGTTATATTATCTAAATTATTTCCTTGTATAATTTTTATATCTTTCCAATTAACATATAAATCTTTTTTCCAAGAATTATATGCTGCAACATTATCAATGTCTTCATAATATTTTTTAGTTAAATTACATAATGGCATATATAATTCATTTGTATAATCAACTAACATTCTAGCTGTACTGTATTTTCCTCCTGTTGTTATAATTGAATTTTTCATTAATTCTAGCCATTTTTTAGAAATACCATTTTTATCTCTATCATAATATGTAGGAATTATTTTTTCTTCTAATGTATGGTACATACTTTGGCTATCTGCCATATCTTGAGCCTCATAAGAATCATATTCTGCATTTGTTCCTATTGTCCATCCATTGTTTTGAGTATATCCTTCTGCCCACCAACCATCTAGTACACTAAAGTTTATAACTCCATTTACAGATGCTTTTTGTCCACTTGTTCCTGAAGCTTCCATAGGTCTTCTTGGATTATTCAACCATACATCTACTCCACTTACTAAATATCTAGACATTGCTATATTATAGTTTTCTAGTAAGAAAATTTTTCCTTTGAATTGTGGCATCATAGATACTTCATGGATATACTTAATTAAATCTTGACCTTCTTTGTCTGCTGGGTGTGCTTTTCCTGCAAATATTAATTGTACTGGTTTTCCAGTATTATTCATGATTTGTGTCATTCTTTCGATATCTTTAAATATTAATGTTGCTCTTTTATATGTTGCAAATCTTCTAGCAAATCCTATTGTTAAAGCATCTGGATCTAATTTTGATACTATTTCATTTATCTCTTCATAGCTATATCCTGATCTTCTTAATCTTTCCGTTGTATTTTCTTTAACTAGATTTATTAATTTTCTTTTTCTTTCAATATGTGTAAGCCATAATTTATCATCTGGTATGTTTTTTATTTTTTCCCATACATAATCTTGATGCATATTATCTTGCCAGTATGGCATTAAATATTTATTATATAATTCTTTAAGTTTAGGTGCAAGCCATGTACAAGTATGAATTCCATTTGTTACATATCCTATTGGTGATTCATTTGCAGCAATATTAGGCCACACTTCACTAAATAATTCCCTAGAAACTGCTCCATGTAACTTACTAACTCCATTTTTCTTTCCAGCAATTTTCAAAGCTAAAATTCCCATATTAAATCCTGTATCCATATCCGGCCCTGGTTTCATTCCCAATTTTAAGAATTCTTCTCTTGAAATACCTAATCTTGGCCAAAAATCTTTAAAATATTTTTCTACTAAATCAATTGGGAATATGTCATTTCCTGCTGGTACTGGTGTATGTGTTGTAAATACTGTTTTTGAACTTGCAATATCTTTTGCAACTTCAAATGAAACTTGTTTTTCTTTTATAATATTTTTTATAATTTCTAAATTTAAAAATGCGGAATGTCCTTCATTCATATGATATACAGTTGGTTTTAATCCAAGATATTTTGTAAGTAAACTTACTCCTGCCATTCCTAAAACAATCTCTTGTCTTATTCTCATCTCTTGATCTCCACCATATAATCTTAATGTAACATTTCTATCTTCCTCATTATTTTTTGGTATATCTGAATCTAATAAATATAATTTAACTCTTCCTACATTTATTTGCCATACTTTCAAATATAATCTTCTTTTTGGAAATTTAACATATATTGTTAAATCTTCTCCTTTTTCATCTTTAACAGGATTTATTGGTAAATCATATAAATCTATATTGTGATATTCAGTCTCTTGTTGTCCATATCCATTTATTTTTTGATTAAAATATCCATTTTTATATAATAGACCTACTCCTATAAGTGGTAATCCTAAGTCACTTGCTGATTTTAAATGATCTCCTGAAAGAATTCCTAATCCACCAGAATAAATTGGAATAGTTTGGTCCAATCCATATTCAGCTGAAAAATATGCTATTAAGTCTTTTTTATTATTTGGATATTTGCTAGAAAACCATGTGTTTTTGCTATTCATATAATTTGTAAAGTTATCAGCAATTTTATCATATTCTTTCAGAAAAGATATATCTTTTGATACTCTTTCTAAATTTTCTTGTGATACATGTCTTAAAAATTTAACTGGATTCTTTGAACATTGTTCCCATAAATCTCTGTCTATTTTTTGAAATAATCTTAAAAATTCAGTATTCCAAGACCACCATAAGTTGTTTGAAATTTCTCCTAATTTTTCAATCCTTTTTGGCAGTTGGGGATTTACTGTTATTCTATTAAATAAATACATAATTTTTTCCTCCTTAGTGTTTCAAAACTTTCCTCTTCTTTTTGTTCACTTCTATTATCTATTAAATAATATAATTTGTCAAATCTTTTCTTAAAATTCTTAAATTTTTATATTCCAGGACTACCACTTTTCTAATACTCAATTATTACCTTAAATAAATCTCCATCTATATTTATATCAAATTTTCCACCTTGCATTTCTGTTAAACTTTTTGCAATAGATAAACCTAAACCACTACCTTCTGTATATCTTGATTTATCTCCTCTTACAAATCTTTGCATTAATTCATCTGGACTTATATTTAATTTATCTTTAGAAATATTTTTTATTTCTAATTTAATTTTATCATTTTGTTTAGTTAAACTTATATAAACTCTTGAATTGTCAATTGAATATTTAGTTATATTGCTAAATAAATTTTCAATTACCCTATACATATATCTATTATCTGCTTTTATTTTTACTTCTTCATCTGGTATTTCTATATCTATTTTTAGATTTTTATTTTCAAATCTGTCTTCAAATTCTCCAATTGTTTGAGCTAAAAGTTCTTTTAGGTCAATTACTTCTATATTTAATTTCACATTTCCTGATGACACCTTTGAGGCTTCTACTAAATCTTCTATTAGTTTTTTTAGTCTTAATGATTTTTGATTTAAAATATCAATATATTGTTTTATTTTTTCATCTTTTATATCTTCTTGTTTTAATAAATCCACATAATTAATTATCGAAGTTAATGGTGTTTTTATATCATGTGATACATTTGTTATTAACTCTGTCTTTAATCTTTCAGATTTCAGACTTTGTTCTATTGCATTTGTAAATCCACCTGCTATATCATTTATATATTCAGCCATTTGTTTCAAGACTCCTGTTAGTTCTTCTTTTTCTAGATGCACATTTGGATTGCCTTCATATATTTCTTTTAATGCTTGGTTTATTTTATCTACCTTTTCTATATATTTTAGCATAAGTATATATACAAAAACCCAAAATACTAGTAATAATAGAACTCCTACTCCTGAAGCAGTAGCTAAAAATATTAAACCACTTACTATTATAAAGCCCCAATAAAATATAGTTATTTTTCTTTTTGAACTATTTTTATCTGAAACCACATTGAAAAGTTTTTTTACTTTTTCTTTTGCCCATGCATATATCTTGTACATTAAAAACGAACGCCAAAAACTTTTTGCTTTTAGTCTTTTTATTGTAGTTGCTGTTCCAACGGCTAAACTTCCATAGCTTCCTAAGTAACTAATAACTATTAATGGTATTAGCATTTTCTGTGGAATTATAGTTTCTACACTTGCTACACCAAGACTTACAAATATACCTAATGCAAAAAATATTATTGTTATTAATATTTCATATGGTACTTTGTCAATCCCACTTAGCTGTATCTCATCTTTGCCTTTTTCATGTCCTATTGCCCATACTAAATATACTATCATTGCTAATAAAAGAACTGATGTTATTGGTATTAAATATACTGGTGAATTTTGATTATTCTTAAACATTTCATATACTGTATTTTGGATGTAATATGAATTTGAATATCCATATGCTTCTTCATCAAAGCTTGAATATACTTTTACCCCCTCTAAATAATTTTGACTATATGATGCTATTATATATTTAGCATTGTCTTGATTTATAGAATCAATATTTGTTGTTATTTTTCCTCCTTCATAATTCCAAAAGTTCTTTTTATTCTTCATTTCTTGAATTTCTTTTATATAATCTGATGATTTGATATTTGTATATAAATTTTCTGTTTTTTCATCTATTATTATATAATTTATATAACTATTAATTGATGAATTATCATAATTATAATCATTATAATAAATAGATGCATTGTAACTATCATCTTCTATTTTAGTATAATCACCATACTCATATACCTCTGGTTTTACTTTTTTCACATATCTAGCTTTTGAAATTATAGAATACAGATAATTTTCTCCAAAATTATCTGTTTCTAAATATTGATTTTTATCATCTAATTGTCCATATTCTGATACAATTATTAAATTACTTATACTCAATATTAGAATTCCTGCAATTACTGGTATTAATAAATAACATAAAATCTTCATCAGAGTTGATTGTCTTAATTTTTGCATACTAATCTTCTCCTTCTTTTTACTATATATTTTCAACCTTATACCCAATTCCCCATATTACTTTCAAGTATTTAGGTTCTTTCGGATTTATTTCTATTTTTTCTCTTATGTGTCTTATATGCACTGCTATAATATTTTCAGCACCATAACTTTCTTCATTCCATACATTTTCATATATTTGTGATATTGAATATACTTTTCCTTTATTTTCTAATAAAAATTTCAAAATGTTATATTCTGTTGCTGTCAATTTTATTTCTTTTCCGTCTGCTATAACTTGCTTTGTTTCATCATATAATTCTAATCCACCTGTTTTTAATACTTTATTTTGTTCCTGAGAATTTAAATTTCCAAAATTCACATATCTTCTTATACATGAATTAACTCTTGCAATTAGCTCTAATGGATTGAATGGCTTTGTTACATAATCATCTGCACCTGTATTTAACCCTTCTATTTTATCATAATCTTCAGATTTTGCTGATAACATAATTACTGGTATAGTTTTTGTTTTTCTTATTTCTTCTAATGTCTCTATTCCATCTTTATTTGGCATCATTATATCTAATATTACTAGATGTATTTCATTTTCTTTCATTTTCTTTAAAGCTTCTTCTCCATCATATGCTTTTAATATATTGTATCCTTCTCTTGTTAAATAAATTTCTATTGCTTTTACTATTTCTTTATCATCATCTACGACTAAAACATTATACATTCCCATCTCTCCTATTCCTATTATACTATAACATATATTTATAAATAAAATATAGATTTTTTATTAATTTTTTATTAATATACTTTAATTATATATTAATAAACCTATAGTCAAACAATAGTAGTTAGCTTAAAATTCTGGCTCATAATGAAAAACTCAAGGTTTAATATACCTTGAGTTTTTGTACGCATCATTAATCATAAATTACTCTTTCAACTTCACGAATAATAAAAATTAATGAATAACCTTGATTTTCTACTTCCATATTATTCAAACATAAATTAGAAAGTTTTCTAATGATTATTTTTTCCTTTTCCTCACTAATCCACTTTAAATCATATGAAGATTGAGCTGTTTTAACTCCACAAGTGAAATATTTTATCAAAAATTTCCCTTCCTCTTTCACGATCTCAAAACCATTTAAGTTGAAAACTTTTGGAAGACCTTCCTTTTGATAGTTCTTGTAAAAAGTTTCATACATCATCCTAGTTTTAAGTTTTTCTTGATCTTCCCTTGACAGCCATTTACAACTACCTTCATAAATACACTTTCCGTTTAAAATCTTCCGTACTTTTACAAAGTTACCTCCACAATTTTCAATTTCGAAAGCATAAAAATTTCTTTCTTCTTTAATCATATGCGTACCCTCCTAATGAATTTATTTGTTGTTTATTATATCACATATTTAGTTAAAGTTCTACTAAAATTCTAATTTTTCCTCAATCCATCTATCTAATTCATCTATTTTTAATCTTATTTGTTCCATAGTATCTCTATCTCTTACTGTAACAGTTTCATCTTCTAATGTATCAAAATCAACAGTTACACAATATGGTGTTCCTATTTCATCTTGTCTTCTATATCTTTTTCCTATACTTCCTGTAACATCATAATCACACATATATTTTTTAGACAATTTTTCATATACTTCTTCTGCTTTATCTGATAATTTTTTAGATAAAGGTAATACTGCAACTTTAAATGGAGCTATTGCTGGGTGTAAGTGAAGAACAGTTCTTGTATCTCCTTCTGCAATTTCTTCTTCTTCATAACTATTACATAAAAATGCCAATGTTACTCTATCTACTCCTAAAGATGGTTCTATACAATATGGTACATATTTTTCATTTGTTTCTGGATCTGTATAAGTAAAGTCTTCTTTTGATACTTTCATATGACTTTTTAAATCAAAATCTGTTCTATCTGCAATTCCCCATAATTCTCCCCAACCAAATGGAAATTTAAATTCAATATCTGTTGTTGCATTACTATAATGTGATAATTCTTCTTTTGAATGATCTCTTAATCTAATATTTTCTTCCTTAATTCCTAAATCTAGTAACCATTTTTTACAATATTCTTTCCAGTAAGCATGCCATTCTAAATCTGTTCCTGGTTTACAAAAGAATTCTAATTCCATTTGTTCAAATTCTCTTGTTCTAAATGTAAAGTTTCCAGGTGTAATTTCATTTCTAAATGCTTTTCCTATTTGTGCTATACCCATTGGCAATTTTCTTCTTGTTGTTCTCATAACATTTTTAAAATTAACAAATATACCTTGTGCTGTTTCTGGTCTTAAATAAATTTCAGATGTTTTATCCTCTGTTACACCTTGAAATGTCTTAAACATTAAGTTAAATTTTCTAATATCTGTAAAGTTTGTTTTTCCACAGTTAGGACATGGAATTTTATTCTCATTAATAAAATCTATTAATTCTTTGTCAGACATACCATCTGCAATCATATCTTTTCCATTTTCATGAGCCCATTCTTCTATTAATTTATCTGCTCTATGTCTTGTTTTACATTCTTTACAATCAATTAGTGGATCTGAAAATCCTCCTACGTGTCCTGATGCTATCCATGTTGTTGGATTCATTAAAATAGCGGCATCTAATCCAACATTATATTTGCTTTCTTGTATGAATTTCTTTCTCCATGCTGTTTTTACATTATTTTTTAGTTCATTTCCTAATGGTCCATAATCCCATGTATTTGCCAATCCTCCATAAATTTCTGAACCTGGATAAATATATCCTCTATTTTTGCATAATGCAACCATTTTTTCCATAGACTCTACCATAAAAATTCCTCCTTTATTTTATAAACTAGCAAGGTTCTTCATTTTCAGTTTTTTACTTTTTCCTTATATATCAATTATAACTACTATATTGGCATTTCTTTTATTAACTTTTTACATAAGATTAAAACAAAAAACTCTCGAACCTAGCCTATTAATAGCTAGGGACGAAAGTCTATATTCCGCGTTTCCACCCTAATTCTTAAAACTTTAGTTTTAAGCACCTTAATTTATATATTACTCCAAAGCTCCCCATACTTATTTATTATTGGTATCTCACCATTACCAACTCTCTTTAAATAAATTTTACAGTATTTTTTCTTTTTCATTGTAATATTTTTTATTTAATTTAATATATTTTATTATCTTTATAAAAAAAAGTCAATAATTTTTCAAAAAAATCTTGATAATTTTGCATATATGTGCTAATATATTAATTGTCACATATAGGGGTATAGTGTTAATGGTAGCACATCAGTCTCCAAAACTGCCTGTGTGGGTTCGAATCCTACTACCCCTGCCATAATATTCCTAATATCAGTATTAGTTATTTAAATTATAAATTTATAGAAAATATTAGGTTATCGTTTTAATAAAAAGTAGGATAATAAATCCTACTTTTTATTTTTCTAAATTTTATTATTTTAAGTTCTAATAATATTCTATCATAAACGATATTTAATATTATTTTCTAATTATTATCATACTATATATTTTCTCCAATTAATTCTTTTTTATTCATTTTATTTTTATAGGAGGTGATTTTATATATAAATTATTAAAAATATTTTTAACATCTTTTATTTTCTTAATATTTTTTATTTCAATATTTTTCATTCCAGTTATAAATTCTAATTCTTTTAGTGTTATTCCTAATAATTCTGAAATTTTAGATTTTAATCCTAATGGCTTTGTTTGGCCTTTACCTGGCTATACCAAAATAAGTTCGTATTTTGGCAATCGTCCTTCTCCCACTTCTGGTGCTTCTTCATCTCACTCTGGTATTGATATTCCTGCTCCCGTTGGTAGTAAATTTATTGCTGTTAATGATGGTGAAATTACTTTTGCAAGTTTTCTGGGTTCTGGTGGATATACTATAACTCTTTCTTTTGATAATTTGCGTGTTACATATTGCCATTGTGACCCTAATTTTATTGTAACGGTTGGGGATTTTGTAAAGAAAGGACAAGTAATTGGACATGTTGGACCTAAAAATGTTTATGGTGTTCCTGGTAATCAATATATAGATTCTGATGGCAATCCTACTAATGGAGCAACTACTGGTCCTCATCTACATTTAGGTATTAGATTAAATGGTGCTTATCAAAATCCCTTGAATTATTTTTAGAATTTATGATATCTATTCTAATATATATTTCTCTCAACTATCATTAGTATTTATTTTTTATAAATTTTAATAATCTTCATTTTTTACATTTCTTAAAGGAATTTTCTAAAAAGTTTCTTATATATTAGTCCAAAAAAAGAAAACTTAGAAAATTTAAATTTTTAATACCTTTTCTAGTTTTCTCTTTTCGATTTCTAATATATTAACATTATAATTTTTATCTTCACCACTAAGGGCATAAGGTAATGACTTTTATCTCCGACCCCAAAATCACGACCAAAGAATCATTAATTACATATCATCATCATTTTCTTGATTTTTTTGATTTTTATTTTTTTCTTCGCCTTCGTTTTCTTCTTCACTATAATCATTATCTATATCACAGCCTGAACATGTTTGACAACTTCCACTACATCCTTCAAATTCAGTAGTATAATCTGAAACATCTCCTGTCCAGTCTAGTTCTATAACGTTGTGACATTCTGGACATTCCATTTCTGTTTTATTTTCGTCTACATCAATTAAAAATTGATAATTACAATATGGACAAACAATTTCAAAGTCAAATCCATCTTCTGCATAAATATCTTTTTCGATGTTATTTATTATATTTTCCATTTTATTTAGTTTATCTTGTAATTCTTTTTGAGTATCTTCTAATTGTTGCATTTTTACTTCTTTATATGTTATTATCTTTTCCATTTGATCAATAATAACATCAACAAATGAAGCAAATCTTTGCTTAATATAGTTTAAATCTTCTTCATTTTTTATATTTTTTTCTAAGTCTGCTAAAAATTTTGTATACTCTTCTTTTAACCCTGTCATAGTAATGTCACACCTTTCTATTATACTCTTTCCATATACTCTCCAGTTCTTGTATCTATTCTTAATATATCTCCTATATTAACGAATAATGGAACTTGAATTTCTAAACCTGTTTCTAATTTTGCTGGTTTTCCAGATGTTGTTGTTGTGTTTCCACTAAATCCTGGTTCTGTATATGTAACTTCTAATTCAACAAATATTGGTGGTTCTACTGTAAAAACATTTCCTTTGTATGATAACATTGATACTTCCATGTTTTCTTTTAAATATTTTAAGCAGTCTCCTATTTGTTCTTCATTTAATGGCATTTGGTCATATGTTTCATTATCCATGAAATAATATAGACCTCCATCATTGTATAAATATTGCATTGTTTTCTTTTCTATTTGTGCTGCTGGGAATTTATCTGATGGGTTAAATGTTTTTTCTAAAGTAGCTCCTGAAATAACATTTTTTAATTTTGTTCTTACAAATGCTGATCCTTTCCCTGGTTTTACGTGTTGAAATTCTACAACTCTATAAACATTTCCTTCCATTTCAAATGTTGTTCCATTTCTAAAATCTCCTGCTGAGTAAACTGATGCCATAATAATTCTCCTTTCAATTTTCATATATTTTATCGACTTTTATTATTTTACTACAAATAGCTTGAAAAATCAAGTTTTTTCAAGAAATCTTCTTTATACCTCTTTATTATTTTATAATTGTTTTTCTATAATTAAAATTAAAGATTAGGAACATTTCCTAATCCCTATATTACAATATAATTTTTCTCAGATTTGGTCAAATTTATACAACCAAATTTTGTTATTTGAATAGTATCTTCTATTCTTACTCCATATTTTCCTGGTATATATATTCCGTGGTTCATTAGTTACTACCATATTTTCCTTTAGCTGTGCATCTGATTTATAGCTTATATATGGTGCTTCATGTATTTCCATTCCTACTCCATGACCTAAACTATGAATTAAATCATATCCATTTAACTTAAAGTCATTTTCAACCATTTTTGTAAGTATTCGTGTACTTGCTCCATCTTTAAAATCATTTGTCGTTTGTGTTTGATTTTTTAATACTAAATTATATATTGGTTTTATTTCTTCTGGTACTTCTCCTACAAATATTGTTCTTGTCATATCTGAGCAATATCCATTAACCTTACACCCCATGTCTATTGTTATTATGTCCTTTTCTTGAATCTTTCTATCTGTTGGTACTGCATGAGGTTTTGAAGTATTTTCTCCAGAAGCAACTATTGTTTCAAAAGATAATCCATCTGTTCTATCCCTATAGTATTCTTCTATTTCTCTTGCAATTTGTTTTTCTGTCATTCCTGGTTTTATATATTCTAGTAAATACGAAAAACAATTATCAGTTATTTCACATGCTTTTTGAATATTTTTTATTTCATCCTCATCTTTTATCATTCTTTGTTTTTCTATAATATATTCTGTTTCTACTAAATTATTAATTTTGTATTTTCTAATATATTCTTTATATTTTGCATATGTAACATAGTTTTCCTCAAATCCTACATTTTCACAAAACATAAAAAAGTTTTCGTAATCATCTCTTGAAACATCTTTTATATCATATACTATGATTTCATCAAATAATGTTAAAATAGTATGCACATGTTCTATATATCTTGAATCTGTTATATAAATATTTTCTTTTCTAGTTAATAATAATATTCCTTCTGCTTCTATATTTGTTAAATATCTTATATTTATTGGATTTGAAACAATTAATCCTTGTAAATCTAAGCTTGACATTTTATTTCTTAACCATTGTAATTTAGGATTCATAAAAAATCATCTCCTGTAAATTCTCTATCTTCTTTTCTAACTATATCATAAATATTTCAAGTTATTTGTCTTATATTCCTTGAATATAGTATTTCTCTTTTTATTGTGTTTATTGGTACATTCCTAATGTGAAAATTTTCATCAAAAACATCTTTATTGTTTCAAATGGCACATATATACTTATAAATGTTGCTATTACTATAAATGGTCCAAATGGTATATATTCATCTGATTTTTTTATTTTACTTACTAATAATACTATACTTAAAATTGCTCCAATTAAGAATGATATTAATGTTACTATTATTATATTTGATAATCCAAAATATAATCCTAATGCTCCCATTAATTTTACATCACCAAATCCCATGGCCTCTTTTCCATAAAAAAGTCCTCCTATTAAAGTGATTAATAAAAATATTCCTGCACCTGCTACCATTCCTAATAACATATTTATAGTTATTGCTACATCAGAAAGTCCATATATAAATGCAAATACTAAGCCTATTTCAAATATTGTAAGATTTAATCTATTAGGAATTATTTGCAGTCTATAATCTATTACAAATGCTGATAATAATAATGGTGTTAATATCATAAATTTTATTAAATCTAGGTTTGCTATTAAGGTATCTTTTATACCATAATTATAAATTAAGGTTACAAATATTGCTGAAGTTAATAACATTAATATATAATTAGGTTTAAAATTTTCTTTATATTCTTTAAATATATCCTTTGACAAAAACTTTTTATATTCTGGTAATCTATTATTTGCCCAATCTATTAGTTGTCCTACAAATAATCCTAAGATTGCTGCAACTAAATAATAGCCAATATGTACATCGTTAAAATACATCTCTTTCTCCTTTTTTATTTTTTTATTTTTAATTTCTCCG
>ERZ836760.1962-NODE-1962-length-18611-cov-2.539286_pt1 | contig 18611 bp, 16 predicted proteins | sample MGYA00519941_ERZ836760 | MGnify/ENA primary metagenome ERZ836760 (study PRJEB31850, sample SAMEA3708807) | human gut metagenome | biome: human gut; feature: human-associated habitat; material: faeces | place: China | collected 2014 ... | reverse complement strand
AACGCGGCCGAGAAGAAGGCGCGCACCGAGAATTTCATCACCCGATTCGCGCGCTATTACACGCCCGCCGTGGTGATCATCGCGGCGCTCCTGGCTGTAGCTCCGCCGCTTCTCACGGGCGCAAGCTGGTCGGACTGGGTGCAGCGCGGCCTGGTATTCCTGGTCGTGTCGTGCCCGTGCGCGCTCGTCATATCGGTCCCGCTTTCGTTTTTCGGCGGCATCGGCGGGGCGTCGCGCCTGGGCATCTTGGTGAAGGGCAGCAACTATCTGGAGGCGCTCGCATCCGCGGAAACCGTCGTGTTCGACAAAACGGGAACGCTGACCGACGGATCGTTCAACGTGGTGGCCGTGCACCCGCAAGCCGACATCGACCCCGACCGCCTGCTGTCCATCGCAGCGCATGCCGAAGCGTACTCCGACCACCCCATTGCGCTTTCCGTCAAGAAGGCATACAGCGGGACTCTTGATCGGCAGCGCATCGTGGATACGGAAGAGCAAAGCGGTCACGGAGTGCGCGCGACCATCGACGAGCACGTGGTGTACGTTGGAAACGACAAGCTCATGAGCTCGTGCGGCGTAGACTTCCGCGAATGCGACTTGACGGGGACCATCCTGCACGTGTCGCTGGACGGAAGCTATATCGGCCACATCGTCATAGCCGACGTCGTCAAGCCCGACGCCGCCCAAGCTGTCGCCGATCTGCGCGCGGCGGGCGTACGCGAAACCGTCATGCTCACGGGCGATCGCGCCGACGTAGCCGCCGCCGTGGCCAGCAAGCTGGGAATCGACGAGTACCGAGCACAGCTGCTTCCCCAAGACAAGGTGGCCGAGGTGGAGAAGCTGCTCGACCGCACGCACGCGCACGGTCGAGGACGGGGCAAGCTGGCGTTCGTGGGCGACGGCATCAACGACGCGCCGGTGCTCACGCGCGCCGACATCGGCATTGCCATGGGAGCCATGGGGTCAGATGCGGCCATCGAAGCCGCCGACGTGGTGCTCATGGACGACAAGCCGTCGAGCATCGCGCAAGCCATACGCCTTGCGCGCAAGACCATGGGGATCGTGCGGCAGAACATCGTGTTCGCCCTGGGCGTAAAGTTCCTTGTGCTGATCCTGGCTGCGATAGGCTTCGCCAACATGTGGCTGGCCGTATTCGCCGACGTAGGCGTGGCGGTTCTCGCCATCCTGAACGCCATGCGCGCCATGAACGTGGGAAGCATGAAGCGCTAGGCGCTTTCCCTATCGCGTTGATTCGAAAGGTTGCTCGCGCTTTGGCGCGGGCGACCTTTCTTGTACTATGGAACCTTGCGAAACCGAATACGAGAAGGACGACCCATGGCCTCCGACAACCCGAAGATGCGCGAGCATCCCAACGACCCGCTGCACGGCATCACGCTCAAGACGATGCTCGAGGAGCTGGTGGACGAGTACGGCTGGAACGAGCTTGCCCGACGCATCCACATCAACTGCTTCAGCAACAACCCGAACCTTAAAAGCTCGCTCAACTTCCTGCGCAAGACGCCTTGGGCGCGCAACAAGGTGGAGGAGCTGTACAAGGAATCGGGGCTCTGGAGGAAGGAGTAGGACGAGAGTCCTACTCCTTACCGGTAACGAAACGGATGCGGCTTTCATTCGAGATCACGAAGCCGCCTTCCCCAAGGTAGCATGAAGCCATGAACGCCCTCGAAGACAACGAGCCTCCTGCGAAGCGCAACCTTGTCCGGTGCGCCATAGTCGTTCTGCGCTGGGCGCTCGTGGCCGGATGGTTCGCCTTCTCCGCGCTCGTTCAGCCCGGTGCCGAAGATCCCGTGCGCGCCGTTTCCCAGTCTCTTGCCTCCGCAGGGTTCGCCTTCCTTTTGGTCAATGCTCTCTGGCAGCACATGCCGCTCAAGTGGGCATGCTTGGTCGGCGCGCTTGCCGCATGCAGCTTGAACCTGCTGGCGCTTTCGCCGGACTCCTGGCTCGCCATCGCCATCGGCTCTGTTGCCGGAGTGCTGGTGGGCTACCCCGTTATCCAGCGCATCGATCGACTCATCGCATCGCGCCGTTGAAGCCGGCGCGCGTCGGGCACCCTGCCCCGCTTGCGCGCGAAAAACCGCGGTTCAAGCGGAACGAACGCATCGAATGCGCGACCGGGGACACGGCGCGAACTTCGCCAAGCAGCAAGATTCTGAACGAAGATTTCGTTTAGAATGAGCTTTTCAGCGCGCGCTGCGACAATGCGCCGTTTCTCGACGTCCGTTCGTCCGCTATAATCTCACCAGTGAAACCAAGGCTGCGGCCGCGCGCCCGGCTTACCGACGAGAAAAAGGAGACCGCATGGATCCCAACAAGCGTCCCGACGACATGGAGCGCATCACCACGCCCGAACTGGCAAAGGCGTTCATCGACGAGCAGGTGGAGGCCATTCAGGCGCAGGTCGGCGACCAGAAGGTGCTGCTGGCCCTGTCCGGCGGCGTGGATTCGTCGGTCGTGGCGGCGCTTTTGATCAAGGCTATCGGCAAGCAGCTCATCTGCGTGCACGTGAACCACGGCCTCATGCGCAAGGGCGAAAGCGAGCAGGTTGTCGACGTGTTCCAGAATCAGTTGGATGCGAACCTGGTGTACGTGGACGCGACCGATCGCTTCCTGTCGCTTCTCGACGGCGTGGAAGAGCCCGAGGCCAAGCGCAAGATCATCGGCGCCGAGTTCATCCGCGTGTTCGAGGAAGAGGCACGCAAGGTGGGCGACGAAGTGAGCTTCCTGGCGCAGGGCACCATCTACCCTGATATCCTGGAGTCCGACGGCGTGAAGGCGCACCACAACGTGGGCGGCCTTCCCGACGATCTGCAGTTCGAGCTGTGCGAGCCCGTCAAGCTGCTGTACAAGGACGAAGTGCGCGTCATCGGCCGCGAGCTGGGACTGCCCGAAGGCATGGTTGAGCGCCAGCCGTTCCCCGGTCCCGGCTTGGGCGTGCGCTGCCTGGGCGCCATCACGCGCGATCGCCTGGAGGCGCTGCGCGAAGCCGACGCCATCCTGCGCGACGAGTTCGCGGCGGCCGGCTTAGAGGGCAAGGTGTGGCAGTACTTCGTGACGGTGCCCGACTTCCGCGCGACCGGCGTGCGCGACGGCGTGCGCGCCTTCGAGTGGCCGGCGATCATCCGCGCGGTCAACACGGTGGATGCCATGACCGCCGAGGTGCCGGAGCTGGATTGGTCGCTGCTCAAGAAGATCAGCGCGCGGATTCTGGCTGAGGTCCCCGGCATCTGCCGCGTGTGCTATGACCTGACCCCGAAGCCTATCGGGACCATTGAGTGGGAATAGTACAAATCGGATAGCACAGAGAAAGTTTACGCAGGTTAATCGGCCTTTTTGAGGCCATCCCCGGCTCCGTTGGTTCCATATTGGTGTCATAAGGAAAATTCTATCTCTCGATTATCAGATGCCTCGGGTTAAACCGGGGCATCTTTCATGGGTGAGGTCATCCGCAAGAAAGTCCGGAAACCGCAAACACTTGGCAGGATCGTCTACCCAAATTGATCTTGCTGGAAACCTACGTTCAACCCAGCCTACGTCGATCAGCAGGTTGCCCAGATGCGCGCACCCATCTACTCCAACCCGACCTCGCATACAACATCGGCCCAACAAGGGCGTCGGTATAAGACGCCCTTCCTCGTCACTGCAGCACGCCAGCCAAGAGCATAGCCGCAAGCGCAACGCGGCTCCATTAAAGGGGCCATTCGCTCGCAAGGCCCCTTCATCCGACCCCCTACTTGCAAAAGCCCTCATAGCAGCTGCAGGGCAGGACAAACCAAATTTCGAAAGGAGCGCGATCGCCTATGCCGCATGGCAAGACAGTGGCCGTCCTAAACCAAAAGGGTGGCACGGGAAAAACGACGACGGCTATCAACCTAGGTGCTGGATTAACCTTAATGGGCAAGAAAGTGCTGCTCGTTGACGCAGATCCTCAAGGCAACCTGACAACAGCACTTGGGTGGAAAAGACCAGACGAGCTGAACGTCACGTTGGGCACGCACATGGCGAAAATAGTCGAGGACGAGCCGTACCCTCCCACCAGCGGAGTCTTGCGCCATGAAGAAGGCTTCGACGTCATGCCCGCAAACATCGAATTGTCGGGAATGGAATTAGGGCTGGTGAACGCCATGAGCCGGGAGCACGTTATGAAGCTGTGGCTAGCTAAGGTGAAAGATGCCTACGATAGCGTGATCGTCGACTGCAACTCGTCCCTCGGAATGCTCACGATCAACGCCCTCGCCGCGGCCGACAGCGTGATCATTCCCGTGCAGGCACAGTACCTTCCCGCCAATGGCATGGCTCAGCTCATCAAGACGGTATCCCGCGTCCAAAGACAGATAATGATTGAAGTGCCAGCTAGAAGCGGTGTTTGAGACCATCTGAAAGTGCGTTTGAGACCGAATACCATTCCGTGTGAGTAGTGAGGATAACGGCTCTTGAGACCATTTTGAGACAACCAAATAGCCCCCATGGAACCTATTTGGTTCAATATGAACGATAGAGCAACTACAGTTAACAAGATCAGCGCGATTCGCGTCTTTTGAACCCGCAACCGGACAGGAGGCTTCGCATGTATGAAGATCGAGATCAATCGCGAGATACGCGACTACACCGAGTCGGCCTTCTTCGACATGCCGCTTCGCCAGTACGTTTTCGCCGCTGCCACCTGCGCCGTCACCGTCGCGTTCGCAATGGCCCCTCCCTTCTTGCCCATGAGGCACCTTCTAGTATGGAGCTTCAAGAATAGCGATCTAAAGCTAACTTCTTAATCCACAATGAGCCCGACAGGATCGCTTCGAAACACCTCGGGAACGCAGGTTAAGCTACAGTACTCCCGAGCGGTTCGAAGCTGGTGCAAGCCACTCCAGCAAAAAAACGATCAGCAGATGCTTTTTGCTCCACCTTCCCCACCTCCCCTGCAAGCCACCGGACACTGCAGATAACGCGGCATTTATTCGGTCTTGGTCCACCCTCTATAGCTCTTTATCTCATGCAGGACGGACGGCCGCTGCCGCCCGCGCAATTCTTTAGGCTATACCCTGCGCATGCGCCATGCGAGCGTAAATGCCATTGGTTTTCAGCAGGTCTTCGGGGCTGCCTTCTTCAGCCACCGTGCCATCAACGAGCACTACGATCTTGTCGGCTGAGGCAATCGTGCGCATGCGGTGCGCGATCATCAGCACGGTCCTTCCCTGCGCCAGGCGCGATAGGGATTCCTGCACCAAGATCTCATTGTCAACGTCAAGAGATGCGGTCGCTTCGTCCAAAAGGAGCACGGGCGCATTTTTCAAGAAGGCTCGCGCGATAGAGATGCGCTGACGCTGCCCGCCGGAAAGCTCGCAGCCGTTCTCGCCGATGTCGGTGCTCCAACCTTGCGGCAGCTTATCCACGAACTCGGGGCAATTTGCCAGATCAGCCGCGCGCATAACCTCTTCATCGGTGGCTCCCTTGCGGCCCATGCGTATATTTTCCAAGACGGAGTTGTTGAACAGGGTCACATCTTGGAACACGATCGAGTAGCAACCCAAAAGCTGCTCGGGATCAGCCCGGGCAACGTCCATTCCGCCTAGGCTCACACTGCCAAGCGAGGCATCCCAGAAACGCGCTGCCAGGCGAGAGACCGTGGTCTTTCCGCCGCCAGAAGGTCCGATAAGCGCAGTAACCTTGCCCTGCTCTGCCGCAAAACTCACATCTTCAAGCACCTGGGTTCCATCGTTGTAAGAAAATCCAACCCGATCGAAAACGATGTCAAAGCCTTGGTTGGTAAGCGTCTTGCTGCCAACTTGCACCTCGTGGTCCAAGACTTCGTTCATGCGGGCCACGTTGGTTCGCGTCGCAATGATGGCCGAAAGATTTTGCAGAGTAATCTGCAGCGGATCGAACAGCCTGGATGCCACCAGCAGGAACATGAAGAATGCCGGAATGCTCAAGTTTCCTTGCGCCATCAAAACCAAGCCGACCAAGGTGATGGAGGGGATGCCCAGCTTCAGGACCATTTGAGCACCCACCACAAACGCCGCATTACCGAATTCCGTCACGACAGCACGCTTCTCTACGCCTTCAAACTTTGCGTCAAGACCATCGAGGTACGCCTCGCGCGCATTGCACGAACGTAGATCACGCATGGTTTCAAGCGCTTCCTGGATGCCGTCGGCAGCAGCCATCTTGGCTGACATCTCGTGGGCTCCCCACCTATCGCGCATCTTCACGCTCAAAACAACGATGGCAAAGGACACCGGTATGACCCAGATAGAGGCGAGCGCCATGCGCCAGTCGAAGACGAACAGGCCTATTGCCATGAGGACGGTTGAGATGACGGCCCCTACGAACTCTGGGATGAAATGGGAGAACGATTGCTCCAGGAACGTGCAGTCGGCCATAATGGTGCTGGTAAGGTCGGATAGATCTTTCTTGCCGAAGAACGACAACGGCAAAGAGCGGAGCTTTTCGGCAAGGGCGATGCGCCTGACGCCCGATTCGACATAGGTTGCCAAAAACGTTGCGTTGTACTGCCACCAATAGGTAAGGGCAATGAGCGCCAGGCAACCCATGCCGACCATGATGTACATGCCTGCACTCTGCGGCGTGAGGGAGGCATCCATAAAGTCGCAAACGAAGAAGTAGAGAACTCCGATGGGGATCATCAGCGCCACGTTGTGAAGGGCGCATATCAAACAAGCCTTTACCAAATCTCGTGCGCCTTGGGGTGAAAGAGCGCATGCGTGCTGGATTCTTCTCATCATGACTACATCGCCTCCCTGCTTACCGTCCAGGCGGCACTCGTAAGATAATGACTCCACATGGTCGCATACAGGGAATCGTCCTGTTGGAGCAATTGGTCATGCGTTCCCTGCTGTACGATGCGGCCTTCCTGCAGGACCGCTATGCAGTCTGCAGACGTCACCGTGGAAAGGCGATGGGCGATTTTAAGCACCGTGCGGCCTTTTGACAAGCGCTCAAGCGCCTGCATCATCAGGGTTTCGTTATCGGGGTCGGCAAATGCCGTCGCCTCGTCAAGGACCAAAATGGGCGCATCCTTTACGAAGGCGCGCGCAAGTGTCAAGCGCTGCTGCTCGCCACCGGAAAGATACACGCCTTTCGATCCAACCTGGGTATGCATGCCCTGCGGCAGCTTCTGGAGTATGTCGTCGCACTGCGCATCATGAAGCGCTGACAGCACTTCCTCGTCGCTAGCTCCCGGCCTGCCCAAGCGGACGTTATCCGCAATACTTGCCTTGAGCAGCTTGCTATCCTGGAACACCACCGAAACCTGGTCCATCAGGCGATCTTCCTCAATATCGCGTATGTCGATGCCGCCAATCTCGACAGACCCCTTATCAACGTCCCACATGCGCGAGACCAAAGCGGCAATGGTACTCTTCCCGCTGCCGGAAGGACCCACCAGCGCCATGGTCGTAGTTGCAGGAACATGTAAAGAAACCTGCTCGACCGCATTGGGGGCCTCTGCGGAATAGCGAAACGAAACATTGCTCAGATTGATCGAGGAATCTTCCGGAATAAGACCCGCTGTTGCCTGCGGCAATGGCTGCAGATCCAGAATGCCATCGATGCGGGCAAGGGCGTCTTCGACAATCATGCCATCTTCGCTCGCGAACATCACCTTGTTCATGGTGACGGCGATGACGGGCGTGATGATGACGTAGAAAATGAGGTTGGTAAGGAACACCTGGTCGGTGCCTCCTTGGCCGAACCATAGAGCGCCTGCAATCAAGCACGCGAACACGCCGTTTACGATGGTGGTATAGAGCGTCATGGGAGTGCGAAGGTCTTTGGTGTAGGCAAGTGCCCACGCGCCGTAGTGGTCGATAGCGTTTTTGAAGCGCTTGAAGCCGAATACCGTCTGGCCGAATGTCTTGATGACGGGCATACCTCGAACGTATTCGACAGCCTCGTTCGACATGCCCTGCAAAGCGTCGTTGTACTGGCTCATTTTCTCCTTGAACCCAGGGCCGACCATCGCCAGCATCATAAGGGCGAACGATAGCGCAACGGGTACGAGCGACAGCAGCCCCAAACGCCAATCGAACACCAGCATCAAGGCAAGCAGTCCGATTGGGGTCACAACCGCAGCAGCCTTGTCAGGCAGCCTGTGCGCTAGGTAAGTCTCGGTTGCCGCGCTCGACTCATCGACGACCTTGCGAAGCGAACCGCTCCCACGGCTCTCGATGACCCCCAGAGGCAGCGTGGCGATATGGCGCATAAGCGCGCTGCGCAGGCTGCGGGCAACGCGGAATGCCGACAAGTGCGAGCACATAAGCCCTGCTGTGTAGATAAGCAATGCCGCCGCAGCAGTCGCAAGCGCCCACCAGGCCCAAGTCGTCAATCCTTCAATAGCGCCCTGATCACCCCGCGCTACGATTACGCCGTCGATGATGATCCATAGGCAGACAAAGGGAACGAGCGCAATAAGAGAGGAGACGGCAGAAAGTGCAAGCGATGCATACGTTAGCGCCCTGCGCGAGCCTGCATACTCCATAAGCCGCTGAAAATGCTTCGGCTTTTCTTTTCCTTGCGTAACCGTTTTATCGCCCAACGCCTTTCACCTCCTCGTTGAAATACTTGCTTATGTATTGGATGCCCTGCTCGTCAAGCGGGCGATTGGCTACTACGTTTCCATCCTCCAGGTGCATGACATGCGTGCAGCACGACAAGATGAACTCAGGGTCATGGGTAACGATGAAGACCGTGGCCCGTTCGGCAATACGGCTGATAAGCCGCGCGCAGGCTTCCATGTTCTTCAGGTCCAAGCCGCTTGTCGGCTCGTCGAACACCAGGACGTCCCTGCCAGCCAGCAATGCGACAGCGATGGCCACGCGTTGCTTTTGTCCACCTGAAAGAGCAAGAGGGTGCTTTTCGGCCAGGCCGCCCAAGTCGAGCGATTCCATGACGGATGCAACTTCCGTTTCTTTGCTGGGGTCCATGCCCAGCCGCACTTCTTCATCCACGCTTTCACAGAACAGCTGGTGGTTCACATCCTGCATCACCATGTAGCAGCGCTGCAGCAAATCACGGCGATTCAGCGTTTCTCCGCGCCTTGTCACGGTGCCTTTGAAGGGCTTCTTCAGCCCGCATAGGCAATGCGAGAACGTCGATTTCCCGGCACCGTTGCGGCCGATTACCGCGATTGCGCCATGGGTCGGAACCTCAACACGGACGACATCCAAAACCTTGCCTTCACGCTCGTAGGCAAAGGAGAAGTTATTTAGAATCGTCGTATCTTCAGCATCATGTGCCTGCTTGCGGAAAGAGGCGATCCCGTCCAGGTTCATAGGGCGCAGCCCCTGCTCCTTGAACCATGCGGGAGGCTTCGAGGCAAACTTCTCGGCCGCAATGTCGGCGACAAGACGCCCAGCCTTCATCACCAGAACGCGATCGCATATATCGATAATCCACCGGAAACGATGCTCGGCCAGGATCACCGTCTTGCCTTCGCTCTTCCAAAGCTCAATGACGCCACGCAACTGTCCCATGGCGACTTCGTCTAAGTTTGAGGAGGGCTCATCGAGCACGAACACATCCGGTTGCATGGCCGCCACCGAAGCGCAAGCGATCTTTTGCTTCTGTCCACCGGAAAGCTTGAAGATATCGCGCTCTAACAACGCATCGACATCCATGGCGAAGGCAGCTTGCCTTACCCGCTCGTTTACCTCTTTGACAGGAATGCCCATGTTCTCGCAGCCAAAGGCAATCTCGGAGGTAGTATCAATGCAGAAGAACTGGCTGCGCGGATTCTGGAAGACGCTGCCAACCGTTCGGCCGGTTTTATAGAGGGGGTCCGCAAGAACGTCATGACCGTTCACGCGAACGCTCCCCCGGACATCAGCTTCATCGAAATGCACCGCCAACCCATTCAAGACGCGCGTCAAAGAGGTTTTCCCACAGCCCGAGGCGCCGCACACCAGTACCACCTGCCCCGGGGGCACGTCAAGGCTGACGTCTTTCAATGCTGGAGCCTGCGCTCCTGGGTAAGAGAGCGTTACTTCGTTAAAAGCAATCATGCAGCACCCGCCATCTGGACGATACATGCATAGATGGCGAATGAGTACAAGCCAGCGCAAAGCGCAAGAACGATAACGTCTTGCACTTTGAAACCGATGGTGCACACGTTCGTACGTCGAACGTCGCCTCCTAGGCCACGCGTCAAAGCCGCTGCGGAGAGTTCCTCGCCGATCTTTATCGAGCAGGACATCATGGGAACCACACGGTATTCCAACATGGCGGCAGGATTGCCTCCAGCAAAGCTGATGCCGCGCATCTTCATGGCCACATTAATCGAGCTGCATTCATCCGCAAGCGTCGGAAAGAACCGAAACATCACCGACAAGGGGATGGTGATCTTCTCATTTACATGCATCCGTTGCATGGCGGCAGTGAACTCGCTTACCGTAGTGGTGGTAAGCAGATAGACGCCCATGGTCATCGTAGGCAGGAACCGAGTCAGTATTCCCGTTGACCCCAACACGATGAAATTGAGGATGCCCGTCAAATGCGGCAGGACCAAAATCATCAACGCGTATGCAATTGCATAAAGAGCAACGTAGGTGGCAGCTGCTTTCCACTTCTTCGCACTTAGCAACAAAGCCAATGGCACCATACACAAACAGGGGATCAATACCGATCCCGCACCCGCCATGGGGATACCGCCGAGAACGAACAGCGCCATGGTAAGCACCGCAAGCAACTTGGTTCGAGGATCAAGCACCAAGCCGCGATCTTCGGAAGCAGCCTGAAACGACGAGACCTGCATTATGCGATGCCCGCTTTGACAAAGTGCTTCTTCAAGATGGCCTTGCCGGTAAAGCCGCCAATGATGCCAAACACGAAGCACGCTACCAGATAAATCGGAGCACTCCACATGGGGAAGATTCCCATGAGCACTTCAACGTATTCCTGCGTATAACCTCCTGCGAGCAGATTGGTATAATAGCCGGAATCGATGAACATCGGCAGGAAGTTCCCCCAGATAAACATACAAAACACTCCATGCGCCAAAATGAGTTTCGAAGAGCTTTGGTAGTTGCCGCTCTTCAAGACGAGCTCGCTCAGAAAGCCCGTGATGGCAGCAATGAGGATGACCCAGAAGCCCATGCCGGTGACTGCTAGGTAGATACCCAAGATCAGGCTCATGATCAGCAGCATTCCGGGCTTTTTTATCTTCGTCATGAAGAGCACCATAGGGATGCCGCACACCAAAGGAATGAGAACGCACACAAGGGGCATGAGGACGGGGATGAATCCAATCATGGCCATTGCGGTCATCAGCACGCAGTAAATAGCTCCGTAGATGCCGATATTGATGAGGTCCTTGCCCTCCAGCTTCTTCGACGAGGTTGTTTTCGATGGGATAGTTTGCTCAGACACGTAAATCTTCCTTTCAAAGCACCTTAACAGTGTGGGACAATAGATTAGTTAGATTAAGCTAACTTGGAAAGGTTACCCTCTGTGCCAGACGTTCTCCAACTCCATCAGTCCGCTTTAGCTCCATCCGTCGGAACAATAAAGCAGCTGTCTCCCGCCACGAAAAAATGGCAGCAACAGAACCTCGATGCGGACATCGGCCTCCGAATCATCCCAATCGATGATTCCATTTCGTCGATGCAGTTTCCCAATGACGGCGGAAGCATGCGGATAGTCCACCTATTTGAGGGTTTTGATCTTTGCTTCAACCAAGTCGACAGCTGCGTTCTGCCCGCGGTCATGCCAAGCAATTCGCATATCTTACTAGTGAACTATTGCGTAGAGGGCAGGTGCGAGACGAATCTGGATACGGGAATGCACTTGTTTATGGAGCCCGACCATATCGCCATCGGCACCCAGTATGCATCCGGCCAATTTACCTATCCCAGCGGGCACTACCAGGGCATAGAGCTGTTTATCGACTTGGACAAGGTAGCCGCCGGCACCTCTACCGCCCTATCGACCCTCGCGGTAAGCCCCGCAGACCTGGTTGAGCGAATGTCTCTTGATGACGAGCTGTTCATTCATTCGGTGTCGGGGAGCCTCGAGGCGACGCTCAGACAAATCTGGGCTTTGCGATCCTCTACTAATCTGGACAGGCTAAGGCTCATGGCTCTTCTGCTTTTGGTGGAGATAGAGCAGTCGAACAAAAATGCTGAGGAGCATTCGCATTACCTAACCTCAGTCCAAGCGAGGCTTGCTCATGACGCAGCGCGAATCATTCGAAACGACCTGACCAACAAGGATCCCATAGCCCGCATAGCCGAAAAGCTGCAAACAAGCCCTACCAGCTTGAAGGATTACTTCAAGCGCGCCTACGGGGAAAACATATCCGACTATCGCAGGAGAATCAGAATGGAAGCAGCCGCCGACCTGCTATTGTCAGATAGAGGAATGCGCGTGTCCGATGTGGCGCTGAACGTTGGTTACGAGAACCAAAGTAAATTCGCTGCCGCATTTAAGCGCCGACACAATATGTCGCCCTTGGAATACAGGAGAGAGCAGGCGGGGTGATTTCCTGAGCGCATTCGCCCGTCAGTTCGTAGCGCACCGGGGCTTCCCCCTCGCCGTCGTCGCCCCTGTCCCCACCGAGCGGGAATTTACTGAAGAAATGGATCGCATTTACCCGTCAATGACAGATGAACAGGTAGCCGAACGTGAGTTGATCGAAGGTTGAATGAGAAAGCCCTGGAACGACAAAGCCTGGGGCGATTACCCGTATCGGCAAACGCAGGACAAGAAAACGCCGAGGCGCATCAGCAAACTCATAGTCTACAAGGTCGAAAACAGCGACACGCTATCTATCGTCTCGTGCCGAGGGCATTACCAACAAGCACGAGACTTAATGAATCTTGCAATTTGACGCAGAGCAGGGAGCGCGTCAGCTCTAAAAATAGTATCGCACCTTCAATGCTCCCAGACAACGGTCGGACTTATGAAGCTTGCCGACTCCCAGCGAAGCGTCGCAGCCGCCACTCGAACAGCCGCGGGGAAGTCCACAGCCCCACCATCGCAGGATCCGCAAAAGAAGATCACGCCCGTAGCGTCAATCCACCCGTAACCAAAGGCTCCATCGCCAACCTCCCCTCACTCCAGACCTAACAAAACCAGGACAGGCTCGCATCGCAAAGTATTTGCGATTCATAAGAAATATGTATACTGGTAATCATTAGTTGCTTGTAAGAATTGCAGCACATCTTATATGCTAGCAAATCTCAAAAGACAAGGTGATCTCCATGTTCGACAAGCTGATTGCGAATGCAGGGAAGACAGTTGCGGAAAGGGCGCAAGCAGCTGGGAAGGCTGTCGCAGACGGTGCGCAGACTGCTGGGAAAGCGGTAATGGACAGCGCTCAAGTAGCTGGAAAAACTATTGCCGACGGTGCTCAGGCGGCCGGCAAGGCGGTTTCTGATGGTGCGCAAGTTGCTGGAAACGCAGTGCAGAATGCCAGCAAGCAGCTGATGTCTCCCGAGCAGATGCAGGAGCTCTTCGATACGTGTTACCAAAAGGCTGTTGACGGCGTGCCCGGTGCTAGCAAACCGATCGACGAACTCGCAAGCGACTATCTATCCAAGCATGAGACCGTCGAAGAAGCAGCTAAGGATTTCATCGGCATGCAATTGCTCAAGTGCACTACATCCGGAGCTATTTCTGCAGCAGCAGGCTTTTTGACGCTTCCTGCAACCCTTGCGGCAATCCCCGCAAACATCGCCAACGTGATTTATGTTCAGACCCGCATGGTTGCAGGTCTCGCGAAAATGGGTGGATACGATATTCGCAACGACAAAGTCCAAACGCTTATCTACGTCTGCCTTGCGGGTAACGCCGCAAATGAGATCCTCAAAGATGCTGGCATAAAGATCGGCGTAAAGTTTGCCGAAGCGGGGATCAAAAAGATCCCGTTTGAGGTAATCAAGAAGATCAACGCAGCCGTGTCGTTTAGACTTGTAACCAAATTCGGGGAGAGAGGCCTTATCAACTTAGGAAAGCTCATTCCCCTGGCCGGCATAGCGATTGGCGGCAGCTTCGACTTCGTTACCACGAAGATCATCGCAGACAATGCATACAAGCACTTCATCGATGGCCGAGTCGAAAACGTAGTTGAGGAATGCGCCCTCGATGCGCCCGCAGAAGCATAAAAACCTCTGAATCAAGTCTTTCCAGAAAATTTCTGCGCTGTAGAATCAGGCTAGGCGATACCCGTTATCGGAGCTGCCGCACTTTACACTTAGACTGGGCAAAGCCCGGTGGGGTATCGCCCTCTTGCAACGTCAATGCTGGCTGTCGATGGCCTCATCATCTTGCCAACGAGTCGTCAACAGCCAGCACCCACCGCGCCCCTATTCCCCAAGGCTCACGACCGCATCGCCAGCCAAGCGGGCAAGCAGGCTATCGTGAGTGATGACGACCACCGTCTTGCCGGACCGCGCCAGCTCCTTGCACCACAGGGAAACCTCAGCCACGCCGCGCCCGTCAAGCCCGCTTGTCGGCTCGTCGAGCACGACGAGCTCCGCGTCGGAGCAATACGCCGCAGCAAGGGTAACGCGCTGCTTTTGGCCTCCCGAAAGACTCGCTGGATGACGATTTGCCACATCGATCAGGTCGAACGTATCAAGCGCCCCCCACGCGCGCGCCTTCAAATCGTCGTCGACTTTTCGGCCGAGCACTACTTCGTCAGCCACGCTTCCCGCATACAATTGATAGTCGGCGTCTTGCATGACGAAGTAGCTCATCCGCCTCCTCTGTCGACGAGACAGCGGCTTTCCGCCGCGCACCACGCATCCCCGCTGCTGCTTTGCGGCGCCGCACAGCACTTTTGCCAGCGTTGTTTTTCCCGCGCCGTTCCCTCCTTCGACAACCGTAACCTTGCCGCTTGCGAACACGGCATTCACGCACGCGATGCCGCGCTTGGTAGATGGATACAAATACGAAACATCTTCGACGATCCAATCCTCGCCCGCACGCTCGCTCGCTTTCGCGGAAAACCTGCGCGCCGCTTTTTCCTGTCCATAGAAAGTCCCGACGACCATGGAAGGATGTCTGAGCCCAAAGCGAGCAGCTTCCTCCGTCGAAAGAGCAGCGAAAGCCCGCGCATCCCATCGAGCCGCGATCCTGCCATCTTTCAGGCAAACGAACTCGTCAGCTACGGGCAACATACGATGCAGACGATGCTCTGAAATCACGATGGCAACACCCGCCTGCTTCAAGCGCATCAAGATGCTCTCGAGGTCGTCCGTTCCCTGCGCGTCCAGGTTCGACGTCGGCTCATCCAAAATCAGCACCTTGGGATTGCATGCTATGGCAGCCGCAAGGGCGACGCGCTGCTTCTGGCCGCTCGACAACTCGGACAGCCGCTCTCCAAGAAGCGCGTCGATACCGCACCATGCGGCAGCGCGGTTGATCCTGCTGATGGTTTCGTCCGGATCGACGCCCAGGTTCTCGGACGAGAAGGCGATCTCGTCCCCAACCAATCCCATGAAAAACTGGCTCCGCGGGTCCTGCAGCACAACGCCCATGCCCGAAGCCCTATCGTAGGAGGTCACTTTTCGCACATCGGTTCCGCAAACGCAAACCACCCCTTCAAGGCATCCCGGGAAAAACGTACCTGCAAGCCCATCGATCATGCGCAAGACAGTCGATTTCCCATCCCCCGAACGTCCGCATAGAACCGTGCAGGCGCCCGGTTTGATCTCGAACGAGATATCGTCTACGAAACTCCCCGCTACACCGTGACGCACATCGCACGCCGCCCCGTCAGCGGCCTCGGACTGATCGACATAGCGAAACGATGCGCTCTCCAGCAACACCGAAGCCGTCCGCCGGCATGGCATCCCGCTCATACGTAAAACCCCGTTCCGTACAAGAGGGCGCATGCGCATGCGAAGACTGCAACAACAACGACATCGCGCGCGGCGAACCCCACGTGGTATATCGACGAACGCCCTGTCTGCACGTCAATCCCCCTTAATTCGGACGATGCGGCAAGCTCGGAGGACAAACGCAAGCAGCGCATTACAAGCGGTGTGTACAAGCACTCGTACACAAGCCCCAGATGGGAAAACGCATCGACAACCCGAGGGAACACGCCTCGCATGCGAAGGCCGCGAACTATGGACGAGAACTCGAACGGAAGGATCGAGGCGAATCGAAACACCATGCATACGCCGATCAACGCGCGGTTCGGCATGCGCCACCTGCGCAAGGCGCACATGATAGCCGACGGCGAGAGGGTGAAAAGCGCGCTTCCCGCCGACATCGGCGGCATCATGTGCATGAGGCTTACGAACAGCACGCCGTAAAGCCCGGGCAGCGGAACGAAGCTGAGCCCGCAGATCACCGCGAAGCTTACGCACATCCTCGCAGCCAGCCTCGCCCTGCCGTTCGCCGCAAGGTAGGCCACGCAGAGGATCTGGAGACCGACGAGTTCGGGCAGCCCCACAATAGCCAAAGCCGCCATGCCCGCAGCCAAGATGACAAGCAGATGCGTACGGGGATCCAGCCCAAGAACGCCCTCCTTCATATCGGCATGCAAGAAAGCCGCCTTGTGCGCAGACCCATTTCCAGCCGCAACAGGCTCGATACGCTGCCGCACTGCGGAAGGAGGAGAAAACGGCTCCGTACAGTTTTCCAATGGCGTCTCCATAGCGAAACCCTTACGCGATCTTCGCTTTGCGGACATGCTTTTTCAAGAACTTGCCGCCAATAAAACCACCCGCGAACGTACCGGCAGCGAACATGGCCAGCATAAGAACAATCCATGGCAGCTCGGTATATTGAGCCACCATCGCAGCGATGTCAGAGGCGCTATAGTACGCGCCCAACTGCTGCATGTAAGCTTCTTTGAACAGCAGATACGGAACTATTCCGTAGAAGGCGAATGCAACCCAGTACACGTAGTAGCCCAGCACAACACGTTTCACCTTATGATACGAGTCCTTCCCCCACATAAGCAATTCGCCCACGATCGCACCGACGATAGCCACGGGAATGCAATACAAGCCGCCCATGATAGCGTAGAAAATGCCGAAGACGATGATCGAGGCGCTCAACACTCCGCGTTTTCCTATACGGTCGGCCATAACCAGGTAAAAAGGTGTTGCGAGCAGCGGAAACAGCCATGACCCAACGAAGAAAGTATTCTGAGGCGATAGCAGCATGTCCTCCACCATCTTCGCCGCCATAGTAACAACAACAATGATGATGTTGAAAACGACAAAGGTTAAAACGTCATGGGTAGTCCAGCCCCCGCCTCGTTTCGAGGACTGAGAAGACGAGGCGTCTTCTCCTCGATCGCATACTGCTTGTGACATAACGAGCGCTCCTTTCAAGCCAACGGCTTATCAATCGGTTATGGTTAGCTTTAGCTAACTTTTGCTACAATAGTCGATGACTTCATAAGGAAACGCGGCTCAAGCAACAACCGGCCGATTTCGGCATTAAGGCGACCAGACAAGGCTGCGTCGTTTCGACGCCTTTGCCCGTGTGCGAAGGAGCGGGAGCCCTGCGTTCTTTCGGCTGTTTGATTTTTTCGCAATGACGACAGAGGGCACCGGCAATCGAAGGGAAGGGAACGCGAGCATGCTCGATATAAAAAGCGACCTGTACGACAAGGCGTTTCAGCAATGGAACATGACGCCGGTCGCGTCGGAGCGCTCCTATGCGCAAGCCGGATGCTCGTACCGGATGGACAACGAAGAAGGCTCGGGCGAATACTGGGTCTATTCTCGAGACAACTTCTTCGCCGTCAGCGCTTTTCGAATCGAGTTCAAAAGCCAAGGCATCATGCGCTTTCGCCATACCGAGCACCTTTCAGTTAGCTACTACGACAAAGCCGGCTTGATCGCAAAAGCCTGCACCGCCACGCCGAGGCCCGGAACGGTCTCCACCTACATCGCGAGCGAAGGAAACGAGTACGTGGCACGCTTTTCTCCTGGCTCGACCGTGCAGGCCACGTCGATCACCGTATCGCCGGACTATTACAGAACTTACCTGCATGAACGGTTCGGCAATATACCCGACATGCGCAAGGCTTTCCTGCTCGTCGACGGAAGACCGGACTGCCCGGAGCTTATCGCCCTCTTCAAGCAGATCAAACGCTATCGAGGCGCCGGCATGGCAGCTGACTTGTTTTACGAAGGGGCCGTAGCCGAAGCGCTGGCGCTCATCATCAAACGAGCAAGCGAGATCGAAGAAGAGGATGCCGGACGAGAAAGTGCTTTGCCGCCGCTCGACGACCGGAAATCGCTTGACAACGTCGGTAGCTTCATTAGAAACAACCTGAGCGCGAACCTTACCTGCAACGTGCTGGCCCATCGCGCATGCATGGGCCAAACGAAGTTCAAGGCAACGTTCAAAAGCTACTTCGGAGCATCCCCCAACGCTTTCGTTACCGAAGCGCGCATGGAAGAAGCTGCCGAGCTCTTACGGACCACCAACATGCCCGTGGCCGATATTGCCGCAAAGGTCGGTTATAGAAAACCGGCGGCGTTCGCCGAGGCGTTCAGGCGCCATACCGGCATAGCCCCAAGCGCCATGCGCGGCAAGCGAATGCGCTAGCGCAGGGTCCATGCGGCCCTTTGCCATCCCGTCTGCCGTTTTCCACCCGACCGCCTAGATTG